>Ga0214478_100456_pt1 | contig 24065 bp, 20 predicted proteins | sample M1_20Mar14CPVII9_2_FD_178001 | JGI IMG/M metagenome (GOLD analysis project Ga0214478, IMG submission 178001) | Marine eukaryotic communities from Monterey Bay, California, United States - M1_20Mar14CPVII9sort6BwellD7 | ecosystem: Environmental > Aquatic > Marine > Unclassified | place: USA...
TAATGATTGATCCAGCCCAAAGATCAATAAACACATCCAGCCCCGTGCGTTAGAAACAAGGAGGAGAACATGATGAATGATAGGGCTGGACGATATATGGCCACTATTAGGGCGGAGCCGAAGAGTTATCACATAACAACAAGTAAGGGGCTGGATCAAGCAAATTGAGCAACAAATCTCGTGAGTAAGCATTGACCTGAGTACCGGATAAAGCTCTTGGTGCCATGTTTTTTGGTATCCTTTCTGGTATCCTTTCGAGTTCGCCGAAAATTTATTCTCAGTGTATCGCCAAAGTTTATTCTTAATGGCCACGGAGCACAATTAAAAGTGGTTGGAGTTACCTGGTAGGGTAAACTGACAACCAAAAACTAAGTTTCTGTTTAGAAATTGATTGTCAACATTTAGTAGACCACAATAGAGGGTTCACTGACAGAAAAATACCTCATATTGAGGGAGTTACATTTTGTTAGTAAAAAAAGCTTAGGGTGTGAAGTTTAGTGGTTGGAACAAAGTTTTCTTTAGATTGAGAATGAAGAAAGCGCTCTGACGCCTCAAAATTGCTCGAGCAACAGATAATAAATAATATCCCTAGTTGGTAGGATGAGGTGGCTAGGATATATCTACATAATGTATGCGCGGGTATTATGCTCGGGCATCAATGTTAACCGATTTATTTATCTCGAATAGTTTCAGCTCATAGGGAATAATATCATTATATAAACCGAAACAAAATGAGAGTTTTATTGTTATTATCAATGGTATTATCGTCTTCAGCAGCCTCATCAGAAGACCAGTGCTACGGATATACACCCCAACCATCCCTTACCAATTATCTAGGATCAACTCTCGATTATTCCACCGCCGAACGTATCTGTTGCAACAATCATAAGTGGGCTGAGTATAAAGGATATCTTGCCGCACCAGAGGTTGATTTCTTTGGTAAATTGGATCCTCAAGCCGAAACTATATTCTATGATAGCGTATGCGGTTTACCACTGTTTATTGCACCTCGTGGACGTTCATTTGAAGAGTTTAAAGAAGAAAGTCTGAAGCATGGTTGGCCATCGTTCAGGCCTGAAGAATTGGTTAGTGAGAATGTTATCATACACCCTGACGGAAGAATGTAAGTAGTTGTGCATTACAGTTTGCATTGAATTTATATCATCTATTGAAAGGTTGAGAAACATAGTTCCTTCATATCTAACTTTTTATATCTGTTCTGTTCTCTTCACACACAGGGAGTCACGTTGTCTAACACATTTAGGACACAATCTACCACAAGGGGGTGTAGATCGTTACTGTATTGATTTAGTATGTATGGCAGGAGAGCCCCTTGTTGATACAGATGAAAGATACAAGATACTAGAACTATTAGATGAGTCGGTACTTGATAATGCTGAGCTCAACACAACTACCGTTGCTGCATACGAATCATCTGCTGAAGAGTTTAGTGGAAATTATACCAATCGGGGCAAGATTATTACAATTATTGGTATTGTTTGTGCATGCGTGATTCTTGCCGCAGTGTTGGGAATGTATGCATGGAAACGTCATCAGCAAGGAAACACATCAAGAAAGGAAGTAGTAGAACAAGAAGATGAAGATGGAGATATTGTTAAAACTGATCTAGCATAGGATGGACATAGTAGGTGATTGGTATGTATTAAAAGATGTTTGGGTGGTAGGGGAACAAAGGTAGAGTAGACATTGTAATAGAAAGTAAAGTAAGAGGAAGAATATTATGAATAAGTGTATAATATAGCACAAACTGAACCAATTAACAAGATGACGCCAACCATTTTCTACTTGTGGTATCCTTTATGAGAGTGTGTTTGGTCTGGCTGAGAGTTTGGTAGAGATGTTGTTATACAACAAGGGCGGACATGAGCTTATTATTGACAATCATATTGTCTGTGTTATGCTGATAGACTTCTAACTGATGGCAGCTGTTCTAACATTAACAAAAGCTTGTACAGAGCTGGGTTCGTTGGTACTTGAGAAGCATATCGCTAAGGTTTTACAAATACCATCATCAAGGGTGAGCTTGGTAATCGACGATGATTGTGATGATATCACTATTATCATCTATCCAGAAGAGGATGATATCCCATTAGATGCAGATGATATTGCTATAAAGTTAAATTACATGATACAACAGGGTGATACACTAGAATGGCTATCAAAAGATTCTATATGTGAGGTTGTGGATGATGAGGAGAGTTTGAGTGTATCTATCGATGAACAGGAAGCTATAAATATATGGCATGATATGACAGAGTATGAAAGAACAAGTCATCTCGATAAAGTTCCAAATCCTGACGGTATAATGATTCAACCATCAAATGACCTATGTAGTGCAATAGACACAAAGACATCTCCGACAAAATTACAATTGAAAAGAGACCCGACATTATTAGAGTTTGACAATGTTGAGAGGATTGATATATCACAAATACACACAATATCTTGGCAAGAGCCAGTAATCATAACAAATGCAATACCAAACGAGATATCAAATATACTCTTCAAACAAGAGCTAGTAACACATTATGGAGACATTGAAGCAAGAACTGGCAATAGAGAAACACTCATTTCTAATGGCATTACCAATTCCAAGCCCATGCTATTATCAGATGCATTACAATCTACATCGTCTGAATCTAATGTTGAATGCGGTACTATTGTATTTAGCCCTATCAAAGAGCTACCAGATGAGTTAGCACACGAGTTGAGAGTATTTACTGATCACTTCCCAAAGTGTGACAATCTAGAACCAATGAACAAGCTTACTCTCACACTTGCATCGGAGGGTTTTGGAATAGGGATGCATAAGCATAAAGAAGCCCTGGAAAGTCCACGTTAGTATTGTTTTATCATGTGAATTCAAGTGTTTAATGTGAAGTATCAATGGTTGGACTGGTCTCTATTTGATCATCTTTGCAAGCAATATACACTACACTAACAGAGGTTACTATCATCACTCTTTCATCTTCATAAACTGCGAAACGCGTACCTTCCAGTTCATGCTTATAGAAGGAGTAAAGAAGTGGTACATGTGCTCAAGTGATGGTTTAGAAGCCGACACTGATACTCACCCTGGATTTTATCGAGAGAAGTCAACTCACAAGTGCATACAAAAGTCTGGCGAGGTTTTATATGTACCAACTGAATGGTACCATGAGATATTCAACATTTCAGAGTACACCGCGGGCATACAAGCACTTCCTAGCTGAATAATCATGATTGAGCAGTATAACACAAAATAGATACATCAGTAATGTACAGCGCTTGACTTTGATTGTTATCACACTGAACTACTCGACTATATTCTCTTCTCCAAAAGCTCTAAGCCTCTCAATATCATTAATACCCAGCTCTGTTGTAGATACACCTCCAGAATAGCCCTTGCTTAGAGCTGGTGCCTTTGAAGAAGATTGTCCTGTCTTTGGAACAATCTCACTGATCAACATTCTGCGTTCTGTTATGTATAACCGATTCCAGTAGTCAATTATGTCCTGTTTTGTAATACTTAACAAAGCCGCTACCTCTGCTTGAAGTCGATCGTATTGGAAGCGTCCATTTGATATCTCGGACCAATTGCGAGTAACCTCCACAGCTAGTTGTTTGTCTGGCTCTACTCTCCGGTCAACAAGGCCCTTAACAAATAATTCTATATCAATAGAAGTTAGTGGAGTCAGCCTGTCTGCTACGCCGTCTAGAAAATCTACCATTGCCTGAGTAATCTTGTCTGCAGTCACCACGTTTGACTGAACTATAACAGATAATGTCCTACTTTGATCAACAGCTTTAACTCCCGAGCTGACGATATAACCCAGTTGCTGTTTTGTTCTTAGATTATCATAAAATGGCTCTTCAATTATTGCACTTAAGATTTCAATGAGGACATGATCCTTTTCACTTTTTCCAAGACATTGCAATGTTATTTGAGATGCAGCGTTTTTGTTAGATGGGTTTGGTTCTGATATTGTTAAGCGGGTAGGTTGTTGTTCACTAGGCTTGGTCACAGGAAGTGGTAATGGTCTAAGTCTGGCAGGGTATTGATCTGATTTGATTGTTTCAAAAGATAATGTCTTATCAAGTGTATTGACGATATCAAGAGCTTCTTTCTTGTCATAGTTTCCTTGAATGAGAGCTTCACCCTTTCCTTTCGCCCATATCGTCTTGACATACTCTTGTAGCTGATCCAGTGTTGTTTCTTTTAGTGCAGATACCAATTCATCGTTTGTGTATTTAAACAACTTTGGTTGTTGAGTCAGAGATGAATAATATATGGCATGAGCGTACGGTTCCTTCACATTGAATGCCGACAGAGCTCTCATAAGATTGTCCTTGTATCTAAAAAATTCTTCTTCATTGCTCGGCAGTACGTCATCCAGATCTCTTGCCAGTTTAGATGATACATATGATGCATAACTCTTGAGCTTGTCATTATAACCACCGAAGGTAAGACGTACTCCTCGCGGCAGGACCTGGAAGTCATAAGTAAGCCCAGCAAGAGAGGCATCATATGTGTACTCATTCAACTTATCAGCAGCACACTGTTGATATAGAGATGCCATAGCCGCCTTTGTTGGAGATGAATATAACTCAGAAGTTAACAGCTGAAAGATCATGTAGGCCTTTGGCTTGCCAAACCGATCATCTGGCTTGAAGTATACAGTCCATCTACCTTCTTCACCATCATCTCGAATAACTGTAGGTGGTGCAATCGGCTTCATCTTTTCTTCAAATGATTTCACTACTCCGTCGCTTTGCTTTGGCTTTTGCTTTACCCGTAGACCTGATTCTGATGGTATAAATACATTTCTCCTGGGGTAAGCTAACCCTAAGCTTGTAGGCGATGGACTATTCTTCCATCGCATCAAGATAGAGACAGGAATTGATCGAACATTGTACTATAATAACGATGTGGAATGGTTACCATGAGATATGATTATTCACAGATACCGAGACATTATCATCAAACAATCACTTACTTGTGTACCATACCACTTTTCAACTTTATTTGTCTTCCCCTCAAAGGTTTTACTGAAGACAGTTAGGAAGGAATTATCAACCGTCAGACGATTAATAAGGCCTGTACAAGCTTTCTTGATGATATTGCGTTGCTCACTTGTTTTAAAAGACATGTGAGGCTTGTCATTTGATATAAATGTAGATTCAGACTCCTTTAGTGCCAATCTCCTAGGCCCGGCAATATACAGTGATGGTGGATATTGATCCATTGCCGTTACTAAAGATTGAGCGTAGCTTCCAGGGTTACCCTTTGTTGTGTATCTCCATTCAAGTTCATCTAATTGTAAGTTTTCATCAAAGATGTAGTCTGGTATGGAAGACTCTTGCAGCATACGAATGTATGAGAAGATTGCCTCACAGACATCATCTATTGCAGCCAGCCCTTTGTTTGTCAATTCCACAGTTACCTCAAAGGTTATAAAATCCGAGAGGTTGGCATTATCAGATGCACCAAGAGCGTTTACCCACCCCTTTCCTTTCAGAAAAGATAACAGCGAACCAGTACCCTCATGACCTAGTAACCACGACACGAAATAGTCAGGCTAGAGAGAGAGAGAGGAAAGATGCCATTAGAGAATCGAAACATGAGAATAAAACATGTAAAGGATATAAAGAAAAAAGGTCATACCTTATCGAATCTAAATGCTTGTCTTTCTTCCTTTGATGAAAACATTATTGGCCAGGTTATTGTTACTTGTCGAAGGTCTTGAATAGGTACAATCTCCACTATACTCTTTTCAGCTGGTACCAATCCTGGCTTGCCGTATGGCGGTACACTAAACGCCCATTTCTCTTCAGGAGGATTCACATTGCGGTTAGGAATAGTACTAAATGCCTCTGATACAAACTTTGTAAGTTGTGGTATACTTTGTGGTGCAACGATAACGAGTGACATTTGATTGGCCGAGTAATACGATTCATAGAACTTAACAAGTTGTTCGCGAAGGTTTATTCCCTGTCGCTTAGTACCTTCCAATAACGTGCTCTTGTTGCCAGTAAAGAATTTGGAGAATGGATGATCACTATTCACACGATCCTTCTCCAACTCGTACAATCTAAAGATATCATTTTGAAGATTCTTTGAATTCTCAGAGTCAATTGCATTCAGCTCCCTTCCAGTGGCACTTTCTGTGAATAAGGGTCCACTGAAGAACGATCCAAAGCGCAGGAGTGCTTCCCCAAACCGACTATCTATACTGCCATCCACATCAAAGTAGTATACAGTCTTCTCTGAATCTGTGTATGCATTATTTGTTCCTCCTGTGTGTATTAATCAATGCACAATTTGATTAAAACATGTGTTATAAGTTGAGTAAGTGTAAGATATGTACACAAATCATCTACTAAGCTGTAACATACTAGCCAATAATCTTACCATTCGAACTTAGAAATTTAGAGAAGTCACCTTCTTCAGGATACAACTTTGTTCCCAAGAATAGCATGTGTTCACAAAAGTGAGCTAATCCGGGAATCTCATCAGGATCCGAACATGCGCCAACATGTACATTCATTGCAACAGCGCCTTGATTAGAAGCAGGATCTGAGCATAGTAACACTTTCAATCCATTGGGTAACGTATATGTACTGTATGATCTTTTATCTAATGGCGGCTTGATGATAGTAACTGGTTTATTAGATATATCTGCAGTAACAAGTGTACTTGATGATTGTGTTGGGTTGGTATTTGTAATGGCATTTGCAGCTAGTGGAGAAAATGTCGCAGATGATAGCAGGGAGAGTACGAGACGCCGACGAGTGATACTATCTGCATTATTATACTCTAATGTACTAAAATCTATATTTGAACACTCATCATCATTATTCAAGGATGATAGAGTAGTAGTTCGTTCTTTCTGATAAGAGTAGTTGATGATAAAAGAAGTTGGTTGCACAAAGCCAAAAGTCGACTTGATATCGATGAGCAAAAGCGCAACCGACCACCAAACGCACATATTCATCATATTGGAATATGAATAACAACTATTTGGATATATCAAGTATACTATCACTACTCAGATATATACCTAACTCAATCGGCACACACCAACATATCACTCTCCCTTTGCTGACTACTTAAACGTTGCTGTTTATTCCCTTGGTCACAGCTCCTACCATTTGAAGATTGCTTTAGTTTGATATTACTTGCAACTCGGTTTGGACAGATTATAAGAACAGATAGATATCTATAGATGTTATGTCTTTATTGTTGATTTATTATATCAAGCATGTTAAGAAGAAGAAGTCTTTTGCTTTTTAGCTGCTGCCTCCTCCTTCTTTTGTTTATCTTCTGCCATCTTCCTTTTCATTCGTTCTCGATAGCTCTTCTTAGTACCAACCTTATCCTTCTTCATTGACTGTTCTTTCTGTCGCTCCTCTTCTCTTAGTCTTTCCTCTTCATCAACCTCTTCTTGACAACGATTGCAATATCTACTATTACCTGTTTTGTTATCCTCAAAGCATTTCAAGTCCGGCTTTCGTAATGACGGAGTAGGCGCTTCTACTGTAGGTGGAGTCCACCAGTCTGGTGGCTTCACAAATCGTTTACTTATTTGCTTGCACACCATTTCAACATAGTCGAGCAATGCATTCCTAGACACATACTTTTCATAAAAGATCTTTGCATTCTCTCCGATCTGCTTACACTTATCATCATTCTCCCTACACCATCGTATTTTCTCTTCCAAGTCTGATAAATCTGCTTTCACTGGGACATGGTCAACATATGGCTGAAGTAGTGGGAAGTACCACATTGTATCTGCAACCTGTCGAGGGCTTACTTTCAAAATCACAGAACCAAGTCGCATCATGAAGCCATAACGACAAGCTGCACAATGTCCATCAACATATATCAAGTATTTGTACTTGCTCTGTTGATAAATTGGAGTGAAGTGCTGCTTTCCAGCATCAAAGTCAAAGTTAGTCTTCCTTAGGAAGGTCATCGGGCCATCTGATGTCTTTTTATCTCTCATGTTCCATCCAGTAATCGCTGCATCAACAAATGGCTCCTCTCCTCCCTTCTCGGGATCATCCTTCCATTTATGAGAAAGATGTGCTACCATAAGCCGTTGATTTGTATCTATATTGGTACCTCCACCTGTTGCTGTACCTCTAAAGAATGCCGTTGCAACACGATTATCATCCCACGAGCGTTCAAACTTTCGGAAATTAGCTTCAGTAAACAAATCACGAGGTGTTTGGCTAAACACTGCACGCCCATCACTGTCTTTGGTATGAATAAAAGATCCAGGAAAGACTAGACCACCTAAGAGTATTTGAATTGAGGTTAGCAAGAATTGTATATTCACATATGCATACACATTATAAGCTCATCAAAACAGTACTCACATGCAGCCTCCCAATCCTCAGATGAAGGCCATGGAATATCTAATGTATAAAAACAAGATATAAGTTAGAACAAAACAGCATACAAGTAAAAGCATACAAAGAAGTACTCACCCGAAAAACGTTTTGGACTAGCTGCATAAAATGATACAATTGGGGCATAGCTTTCAAACTTATGCTCATCGAATAGATCTACATCCTGTTCAGGATCTCTATCATCCTTATCAAATATAAATCCATATGGTTCGACTGGCACACCACCCCTTGGTATATTCACTTTCAGTTGTGGATAATCGCGTTTGTTCAAGAAGAATTCACAATCCGGCATTGTCCGCTCTCGACAAGCTTCTCCAATCATATCTCGTAATGCAGCTAGGAATTGGTCACCCCAGAACTGCATGGTATCTCTATCCTCTGGTTTGCTTAATTCGTTACATATGATATTACCATTTGCCCACCATTTTGATTTATCTGGCTCAATTTCCTCATCTCGATATAAACCATCTTTAAGTGAGTAATATGTATTGAGCGATCCGTCTCCTTCAAGTGTTAACTTGTCTCCCCATGTATTGCGATAGTTTGAATTTACAAATGGACTAAAGATTCGTAACTTGCCATCACGTATCATTACATATATACCACATTTCATATGATAGAATAGATACTTCAATGTATTGTATGTTGATGTTGGAGTCGTACAGCGATGTATAGGTAGGTTTAGACGGTAGTTGACATCATAAATGGCATTCCACGAATCTTTCGTTTCATATACATTCTTTGCATTATTATCTTTTGGCTCTTCCACTAAGTAATCTCTTGATACCTGTTTTGCAAATGATGGCTCCGACCTTGCTTTGGTAATACCCGGAATTAGTATGCGTTCAATCTCTGTGATATATGATATGATATGGGTTGGTTGGCAGGCAAGGGTTGAGGGCTACAATAACACACATGTATATCATAACAAGTACACGAATACAACTCACGTTCCCAACTTGTCAGCATTGTAAAGATATGCATCAAGTGTGGCTGTTCAGGATTTGATCCACCATGATGTGTATTGTACTCTTCCATGAACTGAATACATTCCGCCTTGGATTGAAATCGAGGTACCTGGTTTGGAAATTTAGATGTTGCATCTAACCAATTTCGTGAGTCTCCTTTCTCACCAAATATTCCTCGAAGTTCACTGCTCATACTTTTGCGAGGATATCTATTGCATCTAATGTCAAAGTAGCTATTGAGTAACATATATAGACGCAAATGCACGGAGTTGCGGTGATGAAAACTAATATGAGTGATACGATATCGCCGCCGGAGTAAACTCGAAAGAAGAGCACCAAACACTGATAATTGAATATATTGGGTCTGTATGTCCCTACCTATTCTTATTAGATGCTGATTGCTGTAGGTACATCGAGAGCAACACTCTCATAAAAACCTTGGCGGTATCCTTTGACTCCAACTCAACTAAATCGATTGTCATCTCTAATCTTCATCTTCCTATCGCAGTTATCATACTTGGTTCATATCCAAGATATAGATATAGGGTCTCTATATTGACAACGTTTATCTGTATCATTTTCATGCTCTAACGTTTTCTAATACCAAAGATACACAAGTGCCACAAGATACGATTTTGCTGTCATTGCCAATACACATCATATATATACACCATCCTTCTAACTCACACGCACTCAGCTGCAGTATCAAATACAACTGAAACCTATCCCTGCATCAAATATATCTCCTAAATACATCAACTAAATATGGACGAGGCACAATTAGCACAGGTCGAATCCCTCTGTGAAACACTCTACACAGGCCAACCATCATCCAATGGTGATAAAATAACACGTGAGGAGGCACAATCTAGATTACTAAGTTTACAATCCAACGCGTCCTTCATCCCACAATGTCAATACATACTCGACCGGTCGAAGTCACAATATGCACTCCTCGTTGCATCCAACAGTCTAACAGAACTAATTACCAAACATTGGAATAATTTTACAATTGCACAACGTATTGATATACGTAATTATGTATTGGGATATTTAGCCAATAACGGTCCAACATTACAAGACTTTGTTACTAAAAGTTTAATCAAGTTGGTTTGTCGTATAACCAAGTTGGGTTGGTTCGATGATCCGACACATCGTGAATTAACCGAGGATGTTACCAAGTTCCTACAGGCGACTGTTGATCATTGTATACTTGGTTTGAAGATATTGAATCAGTTAGTTGATGAATTGAATATACCAACGTCGGGTAGGACATTGACACAACATCGTAAAACATCTGTTAGTTTTCGTGATTTATGTTTATTCAAGGTATTCCAATTGGGATTAACTACATTGAAACAGTTACAGACACGTGCAATTAGTACAGCAGATGTTAGGCAGGAGGTAATATTAGGTGAACAGGCATTAAGTTTAGCGGTGCGGTGTTTAAATTTTGATTTTATTGGTACCAATCCCGATGAAAGTTCCGAGGATGTGGGAACGATACAAGCACCAACCAATTGGCGACCAGTATTACAAGATGGGGGCACGATAACATTATTATTACATTTCTATGCCAATACGGACCCACCCCGTAGTAACAAGGCAATGGAGGCTGTTATACTAATATGTTCCGTACGACGGTCACTCTTCCCCTCGGATAAGGAACGTGAGGCATTCCTGGGTAGGGTTATGACGGGGATACGTGAATTGCTCAAAAATCAAACAGGATTACAACATCAAGATAATTATCATCAATTCTGTCGTTTATTGGGAAGATTGAAGGCTAATTATCAATTGAGTGAATTAGTCAAGACTGAGGGATATTTGGAATGGTTGGAACTGGCAGCCAACTTTACGACACAATCTATTCGCAATTGGCAGTATAGTACCAACTCTATTCATTATCTATTGGCATTATGGGGACGACTTGTTGCTGCTGTACCATATGTCCGCCCGGAAACGGGGGCGAAGGGACATGTTCAGGCATTGGAAAATCACGTATTGAATGTAGTGGAATGTTACATTGAGAGTATGCTTGGGTCAGTTGAGACTGTCTTACGGAGTGAGGGGTCGTTAGAAGATCCTTTGGAAGATGACGGATCACTCATGGAACAGATGGATCGATTGCCTACTATATGTAGATTCCAATATACTTCCGTCGCATCCCTCATTGTGGGGAAGTTTGATCCGTTGTTGGAGAAGTACCGTGAACTAATAGGTCATCTCATGTCATCGAGTACCGATAGTGCACCGCCGAATGTAGCACAACAGGTGGCAATACTGGAAGGTCAAATGACGTGGTTGACATACATCTGTGGATCGATTGTTGGAGGGCATAGTTGGTCATCATCTCGGATTGGGAATGGTGAGGAAACATTGGATGCAAGTCTAAGTAAGCGTGTGATGCAGCTTGCTCAGGGGATGGATTATCGATTGACAAGCTCCAATGGAGTTGGTAAGGCCGACTCGAAGTTGGAGGTTGCCATGTTGTATTACTTTCAGAATTTCCGACGTGTTTACATGTTCATGTGGGAACAGGTAAGTGTATGTGTAAATATATGCTTGATTAATCTTTGCTTCTTTGTCATCACTAATATCTACCTGTACATCTTCAGACGTCTGGCTCTAGTACCACTACCATGGGCACAATGAAACTCGAGTCGATACCCTCCACAAAGCAAAAGGTATACCAAAACATGTTTGAGAATATGGGCTTGGGAGATCATACGGTAGTCGCCAATCTAATTGTGACCAAGATTGGAAAGAATCTCAAATTCTGGCCGGACGATCATGATATTGTTGCCAAGACACTTAGCCTTCTCACGGATATGGCTGGTGGATATAGTAGTTCAAAGCTCCTCTTGACGTTGGATACGGTCAAATATCTTGCTAGCCATCACACACATGAGGAGTTTCCATTCCTCAATGTGCCTTCCAATGCGAGACATCGAACAACATTCCATGCCATTCTTGTTAGGCTACTCTTGTCTCCTGGCGGAGAAGAAAAGCTTGGTTTGACATTTGACAAATTCATGGAACCCATTCTCGAAACCATGACACAATTGGGAGCGCTTGACGCGTCTCAGTTGAGGAGCGAGGCCGCTCGGATGCCATTGATTGGGGTGTTTCGAGATTTGAGAGGCGTTACCATGAGTCTACACAACCGACGGACATTTGGTATGTTATTTGATATCCTTCAACCACGACATTTACCACTCTTATCAAAGGTGGCCGATTCATGGTACGATCAACCCGACGTCATGATTAGTCTGCTACGCTTCATGCATGAATTTTGCCACAACAAGGCAAATCGTGTCAACTTCGACCAGAGCAGTCCAAATGGCATTCTCCTCTTCCGGTCAACGAGCGATGTAGTGTGTGCATTTGGCAGACGATCTCTGTCAACAATATCAGCCCCTGCTAGTGGCGACATTTACAAGTTGAAGTACAAGGGAATGTCACTTGCACTAAGTGTTCTCAACTCTGCCTTGGGCGGAAACTATGTTTGCTTTGGCGTGTTTGCATTATACAACGATCCAGCTTTGGATAATGCCTTGGATATTTCATTGAAAATGGCACTCAGCATTCCCCTGGAAGATGTTATTGCCTATCCCAAGCTGGCCAAATCTGTGTTTGGCTTTATTGAAATATTCTTCCGTAGCCATATCAAAACAGCAATGGCATTGGACACTAGTGTATTCATGCAATTGATGAATGCCGTACATGAGGGTCTTCAATCTAGTGACGCTCAGATCAGTTCCATGTGTGCAAACAGTATTGATCATCTTGCTACCTTTTACTATGAGAATTCTGGGAAGGACAAACCTGAGGTACACAATCTCAACAAGGTGAGTTTCTATTGTTTGATAATTTGTATTCTGTTGAGTATCTCGTCTTCTAACACTATTCTACACACACAAAACACATGAATATTCTCTCCTACTGTAGCATTTGGCAGCACAGCCCAATCTATTTTCTAGCTTGACTGCAACTCTTTTCAATTTGCTTCTATTCGGAGCACCACAGAACCATTGGGCTGTTATGCGGCCAATGTTAAGTCTCATGCTCTCGAGTGAGTCTAGTTTTACAGCATACAAAGACCACTTGATGAGCACACAGGATGCAAACAATCAGGCAAAGTTGAATGAAGCATTCAATAAGTTGTTAGCCGATGTTAGTAGGAGTTTGGAAAGTGCCAACCGTGATAGGTTTACACAAAAGCTTACTGCTTTCCGCGTTTCCACTCGAAGCTTCCTCACTCTTTGAGAGCTGAGACTCGAGCTTAGACTTGATTGCCATTTCCTGCCGAAAAGAAGTTGTTGAAAGCACACACCTTTGTTTTATTCATGTGCATGTGGAAGCAGAAGGTGACACAGAAACCTCGCCTCTACAAGTGTACATCTATAAAATAGGAAGAAGATTCATTCAAAGTTATTATATGCTCATCTTTTATACTACTTTCTTCTACATGAGATCCTAACTGTTGTTAGCTTGCGCAATTCGAGCTTTTTCCTCGGCTACTACCAACCTATCAATCTGTTCAAACGACTTGAAGCTATTGCCAATGTTAGACCCCAAACCCTTCAATTCATAATGATCAATCACAGATTTAAGTAAATGCGGATTGCCGAAGTCTTCTTGATTCTTGATATGTTTTGCAAATGAAGAGGTAGTTGACTCATTCTGCTGAAACTTTTCATATAACTGCTCCAACTTGTTATTCAATTGTTGTTTCTCTGCAGGTATTACCGTGTCCCCTCTTTCACGTGTCTGTGTTTGTAATTGTTGTGCTAATTTCCGACGCAGGTTAGTTGTATAATCTTTGTTAAATGCTGTTAAAGATTGGTATGTATCTGTTGATGATAATTTAGGAGCTGGTAGTACACTATTGATATCAATATCAGCATTTGCTTCGCTGTCATCCTTTGGATTATCCCAACGTCGACGCTTCTTCTTGTTAGGTTGGCCTTCATCCTCTGAATTGGTAGTCTTATCATCACCTTCTTTATTTACTTCTACTATATCATTAGCTTTTTCAATATTGCTAGATGTGGTTGCTGCATCATCATTATCACTATCAGAATAATGACCTAGGAGACCTGAAATACCTTTACCGGTATCATCTGCTGACGAGTTAGAGTCGTCAGATCCATAATTTGCCAAAGCATCCATACGAGGATTTTAATCTTATATGTGGATGTTTCTACCAGCAGTACTGATATCACCGGACAATCACCACCACCTCAATTGAATGATCATTAAAATGATGAAAAGACTCTATATCGGCAATATACACCGCTGAATTGATACCAATAAACTGAAAGTCAGCAAGCTGCATATGCATGAGGAATTGACTCAAGTCACCGGAGCACCACCAATTTATAAGAGAGTTGATAACTGCGCATAAAACTAAGCCTTATCGGCAGTGTATGAGTTAACTGCAATATCTTCCACTATCTCTTTCGATAGTGCAACGATTTGCTTCATATGAGGTTAGTTGACAGTTGATTGCAATTGCAAATATGGTATCCTAGAGCTATCTCTACTAGTTCTACTGAGCCAAGCGTTGTTGTGTCACTGTATGATATGTGGACTGGATAGATAAGTGTGGTCGATTGAGAGCACTGTTTTACTGACATAAATAGGTACTTCACGCCTCCGCACTCCATAGGGCAATAAAGAGAGTTATTAGTTGCTACGGGTGGCGTATCAAGCTCTAGAAGTAGATATGATTTGTCTTTTCATTTTCAATATGATTAGATTGATATGCATTCTCTTGTCGATAACATCTGATGTTACCGCCAAGGTATCATTGAAACCTAAATCAAAATCATCTAGAAAATCTACTGATGATGCATATCAATTATTAGCTCAATCTATCCAAAAAAGATTGAATACACCTATCAACTCTGAAAGTAAACCAACAAAATATAACATCAATACAATATCATCAGCACTACGATCTTTATCAACAACACAATCAGCTTTGAAAAAGATTGATGGTACAGCTCACGAGATGTACCAAAGGACACATAAATCATCAACATCATTAGATGAGGATAGTGATGACGAAGATGATGAAGAAGGAGAAGTTGATGGAAAGGTTGGTGGTCTAAAAGTTAAAGGACGAATGAGTCGTAATGCGGCTAGAGTTGGTTGTTTGGCTGATGCATTATTCGCTGCAGAATTATGTGAGTTAATAAACATGGCACCTCCTGCTATTGATGCATCAAATGATGATGATACAGACAACAAAGATGATATCCTATACGGTGACGACAGTACCTTAGCCGATTGGACTGAAAGAAAGGTAGTACTCAATACAACAATACATTCTGATGATCTATCAATATCAGTATTAGTTATATACGAATCTGATTATAATGGAGGAGCAGGAATAAGACACGGTGGTGTAGACGATTTACTATCCTATGCAAAAGAAGAAATAGAAGAGTACGACGAAGAAGATGACAATTCAACAGATACCCAAAAAGAAAGAGGGAGATATCTAGTTATTCTATCCGACCATGACAAATCATCTGGTACTACCAGTAGCTGTGATTTACCATCGATCATATCAATTCTAGATACACCTCCAATGCAATTGAGGTTGAATTCAAGAATAAGGGAAAACAATAGTGCAAGTGTTTGTGAACCGTTATATAACATGTCTATAAAGTTGCTCAAGACTCTACGGCCAATCATCACAATAAGTGAGAAATTACTACAAGAGAATGGAGATAGCGATGATGATGAGGAAAGTGATCAAGATATAGAAGAACCACAAGAAAATGACGAAGCCATTCATTTCGTTGGCTACTCATTGGCCGGAGGCGTTGCGGCTATCTCAGCAAACATTTTAGAAGGTTCCTTGCCATTACAACAGAAAAGAAGTCAGCAATCAAAATATGACTCGTTGTGTGGTTGTGGAAGAGGAAGAACCTCTGCTATCTGCCTTGGTGCCCCGCCGTGTATTTCATCAAATGTTGAAAATGCCTTTATTACAAGCGTCATTACTGGAGATGATATTGTATGCAGAACAACACATAGAAGTATCAATCACTTGTGCAATCGTTTACATAAAAATATCAAAGGAGGTGTTCTCGGTAAAAGTGTAGGTTGGATGTCAGAGGCAGTTTCACTAACAGTATCAGGTTTAAAGACAGATAAACACAAGGAAGAGAAGTTGGCAGTACCTGGAAATGTATATCTCGTGCGACCTCGAAGGATAGGAGGCGGATCAAGCAGTATTCACGAAGTTGGTGGCAATGGCAAGGAATCTTTGAGGGCAAATGTCTTGTGGCAACTAAATGATGTATTACTTTCAAAAAGTTTATGGTCTCATCACAAGCTTAGTACATATATTCGGAGTTTGGATAAAGTGAAACTGAAGGGATTTGCTGACGAAACAGAGGAGTGAGATATCAACTCATCATTTGACATACTCACTAGTAAGATGTTAGCACACTTACTCATGAACTGTCATCAACAAAAACGGATCCATCTAGTTAGTAGGTAATATATAATAAGATAATGAGTTGTTAGATTACTGCTATAATGACCTAATGAAGATGTTATGTAGTACCGTGGACTGAGCCTCAGTCAGTATGCTCCCAAGCTGCTAGAGACTGAGTTAGGAATGAGCAAGCTCAGAGAGCGATTGTGGACACTTTGGGCAAAAAGGATACCGCAAATCTTTGTGTAAAAGATATCAAATTTTGAGATGTTGACACCCGAATCATGGCGGTGAACTTTCTATATCACATCAATAGCTCCTATTTATTTGTAATATCGCTGTCAAGAAGAAGAGATTAATATCAAGTTGATCAATCATATTATTCGCTGTTTGTTGCTTAAAAATCTGCTGATAACATCGATCTAAAGAACACACAAGAGAAAGATTCACAAAAGATATCCCATCATCACAAATTATTATGATGATGCAACCCCTATTACTTATTCTGCTTGCTACTACAAACCTCAATGTCATCACTAATGCATTCGTATCGCAATCGCCGTTAAGTACTATAGTACATCATGTTCAGCGCGACACTACTCAGCTATATGCAACAGCTCAATCAGAAGCAGAGCGATTACTTGCAAAAGCGAGAGCACTACGAGAAGAAGCAAGTCGTGAAGATGAATTACTACACACTACATTACTAACAAAGAAATATGCACAAGATTCCGCTACAGACTCCATTATCGATGAACTCTTTCCTGGCGATGTAGATGATGTAGTGCATCGTTTGCACGAGAAGCGCCTTGCATCTGATATGCTCGTACGAATAGTTGAGAGATTGCATGAGCGAGAAATTTCTGCAAAAGGGTGAGTGTTGTTTATATTATTGTATATATACTATGTACATTATGTAATATGTTAATCATTTGATATGTGCAAACATATGACTAATGTTCTTGTCTCCTCTTTCTCCTTATGATTATGATAGACTAGAGCATGTAGAACCTACAATGGAGAATGATCAACTCTCATTCAAGCGCGTGGCACAAACAAATGAGGCAGAGTTGAGTAGGCTTCAGGGATGTTTATCCACACTAATAGAGGCCGCAGAGGTACTTGATAAAGAGTTTATTGATCAGAAGTTGAAATGCCAGGGGAAAATTGTAAGTATCTTGTTTCATATGTATGATCATATTACCAACTATAGATTATACCAACTCACAGTATATCTTCCTTCTTATAGACTCACTCTGATATCATTCATTGGGGAGGAGGTGAGACGGCGACAATTCTTAAAGACAAGGCAAAAGAGCTTGGACGTGAGCACGACGAGCAGTTTCAAGAGCGCTTGGAATCATTCTATAATGCAGCAACGAGAAAGCATTCAAAAGATGACGTCGATGGTACATCGTGGAGAGATAAAGATACTTGGGAGCCTTAAGCTAGCTAGGAGGACATGGAAGAGGTAGTATTGCAAAAGGGCCTACTTATGAGCAATGCCGGTCTTTTGCAAATTATATTCTAAGGGTCTTACATATGTATATGTGTCAGCGGTATCCTCATGTGCAATGAACTTACTTGACCTTGAGAGACTGAACTACTTATTGGCAGAATAGAAGGGGAAATGAGATAAAGTGTTGGATGTTTAGGGATACTGCAGTGATGATGAATTGTACAATATAGAAAGCAAATGATGAGAGTTGTCACTGCAGAATATCACAGTTAAAACTTAAAACTAATCAGCTAAGTGGCAAGCAAATGTGTAGTAGTGAGAATACCTATTCATTCCTCATATAATATAGTATTGATACAACATGGCCATAGATCGGCTGGGATCAGTTGTCATGGTTTGTATGGGTTCAGATGTAAATCTTTCACTTTAATGTATGTTTTAGAAATAGTATCTTTTGTCACTATTTTATGGCTAGCGCCGATGGTGTAGTGGTAACATAAATGCCTTCCAAGCATTTGCCCTGGGTTCGATTCCCGGTCGGCGCAAACTGTTTTGCTTTTGGATGAGATGCAATGTGATCAATAGTATCGTGGATATTCTATTTTGGTATCACATGCTGTAATCGTATCTTATTGTTTTGCACTTGGTGAGTGTCTCAGCCTTCCAGCATTTGCCCTTTGGGTTACGATTCCCTGGTCGGCGCATACTGTTTTGCTTTTGGATGAGATGCAATGTGATCAATAGTATCGTGGATATTCTACACGGAGCTCGCTTCGCTCGCCAACATAAAGACACACTATTGTTTTGTTTATCTTTTACTTTATTCGCCCCCTTGATATGCTTACACTATGCCTCATCCTCCTCATTGTTGTTGTCAGCACCACCACTAGAACTATCTTGTTTTGGTGCCATCTTGAAACCTACCCAACTCTTCTTTATCCAATTTTGATACTCGGTAGTGTCACCATACTTTTCCTTTTGTCGAAATTCAAGTCCAGTAGTGGCAGTTGCAAGTACAAAGGAAATACCAGTAGCACCCATTACACTCAATAGAAGATATGGAGCCATGCTTTTCCATAGAGAAAGACATCCACCAGTGGTTCCTCCCTCAGCACTAAGTTTCACAGTCTTTAATATGACTGCCAAGAAACCTGACAACATAGAGGAAAGCCAGCCAATAACTTCTCCAGTGTAATTTGGATGACGAAAGAAGCGGAAGATTCCTCCCGTGATTAGTGCATCTTCACCTTGTATTGCCTTTCCAATTGTTTTGTTCAAGTCACCAAAAGCACCTAATAAAAAGCCAAGTAAAGCAATAACCACTGTTGATCGAAGAGCATGTTCCAGTATCGGAACAGCTCCACTGCTTAGACTCAATACCGCAGGCCCAGACATACTCATACCGTGACACAATTTACTGGTAATAAGGAGCGGTGTCATCATACAAAAGTACAAGAAAGCACAGCTTAAAAGAAATGGTGTGCGTTTCAATCTCCCTCCTTGTTTCTTTGCACGCTCTTCAATCCTCTCTCGCATAGCGCGAAATCGAGCTAAGAATACCTCTCGGTAGAATAAGAAAAGGTTAAGCCGTGTTCCATAGAAGAAGAGTGCAAATGCATGAAATGCTGGAAGTGAAGTTGGCAGAAGTGCTTGTAAATTATTGAGTGTTGTAGCAAGTGAAGATGCAACTCCTGCAGTTTGAAAAGATTTTAATGACATCAAAGCTTCCTTAATGCCTGGCAATAGTGGAAGTCCAACTGAATTGGCAATGGAAGAAAGTATTAAAGCACTTGATGCCGCCATTGCCGTACCATATCCATAACTAACGCCATACTCTGATTTATAATACCCTAATAGTGTTGGGAGGATACATACAAGAGCTAATCTAGGAATTGTTGGTAGGATAAGAGTAGTCTCCGATACAGCGGCAGTAGTTGCAACCTTCTTAGCAGCATTTGCAATTGTAGAAGTTGACGTTAATGCCAATAATCCAAGAGTAGCAGCAGTAAATATTGTAGATCTTTTCGACTTTGATTTGTTACTATTGGATTCATCACTAATTTCAGTACTACTCATTGATAAATGCAAATGCACAACTTGTCGTCTTGTAGAAGGCGGTTGTACATTATTATATTGCAATCGGTGTACAACGCTCCGTGATAATATATTACCAGTTGATAAATGATTTCTTTGTAGGGTATGTGTATTGATATTATTCATATTGTTAAAGGCATCAACAGGAGTCACCAACATTGACATCAACAAAGAAGATACGATGAGGATTAATAAATAATTGCCCAACCGCCGCCGCCGCCGCCGCAACCTCATAGATACAAAACACGAAGATGACGACATAACTGAGTAATTCAATAGAGAAACAGTATATTGTGAGCTGACAAGAGGATGCAATAGGAGAGAGAAGAAGAAGGAAGTGAAGAGAGCAAGATTATTAGAATCGCCAAAATCCAAAATTAGGATCTTTGTACTTGCGCTTTTGATATCTTCATCGAGAGTAATCTATCAATGCCAACAAAGTGGCAACTCTCTTCATCAATAAAGCAGCACAATAGCAGACTCTCCTTTTAATATTGATGAGTATGTCCTTTCTACTATCAAGGAGACAGTTGTCTACATTCGCGGTGACGAGATTAGGTCGTAGTTATCAGAAACCTTCAACTTCTTATTTTTCAACAATCACAGATGCCAATGCAGGTGATGATGATGGGTTGGTCCTTAGTCAAGTTGATGAAGACTCCGGAGTTGCAATTCTGGCCATGAACCGACCTCCGGCGAATTCCTTAAATCTACAAATGTATGTTGCTACTATATGGTATACCTGTTTATATGCAATATGTATCTAACCGAATCACATATCTTATATCTTAACATGATAATATATCAGGAATGAAGCTATTTGCAAATCTATTAAACATATTGAATCAAATAAAAAGATAAAAAGTGTCATACTTACATCGACAAACCCGGTTATATTCTCGGCTGGCCTTGATGTTACAGAGTTACTCACTCCGGACAAAGATAGACTTCCCAAGTTTTGGAATTCACTACAGCAGGTTTATTTAGATTTGTATGGGTCAAGACTGGCAACAATCAGCGCAATACAAGGCCATGCACCAGCTGCTGGTTGCTTTATTGCAATGGCTTCAGATTATCGAATCATGTCAGGGGGAAGCATTGGATTGAATGAGACTAAACTCGGGATAGCAGGTATGTTATTTGATGTGTGTTTTATTACTCAACATGCATTCTGGATATCATCACTCACACTATAATAACATCTAATCTCAACTTCAGCTCCGCCATGGATGAGTCAGCTAATGATTAGCACAATAGGACTGAGAAAGGCAGAACTTGCAATGCAATTGGGTCAATTATTTCCTCCTAAAGAGGCGTTGGAGGTTGGTTTGGTGGATGAGATAGTAGCACCTGACGAACAATGTGAATTGAATGATACATTATTAGACTTACTACCGTCAGCTATTAAAGATCAATCATCAAATGCATTAATGCAGCAAGCATATAAGCAAGCTAAAGTATATTCTATGATTCCTCCACAAGCACGTGTTGCCAGCAAATTATTGACTCGTGAACAGTACATAAAAGATATGATACAAACAAGGGAGCAAGATACTGATCACTTCTGTGGCTTTGTTACTCAAGAAGCAGTACAGCGCAACTTGATAGCCTATGTTGAAGCGCTGAAGAAGAAGAGTAAGAAGAAGTGAGGAGGGAAGAGAACAGAGGAAGAAATATAGCAAATGGTTGTATAGAAGAGGAGAACAAAGTACACGAATGAGAAAAACAACCTCTAGTACAAGTAAGATATATTCATCACTGATACCTGTTCAAACTAAATTAAGATCTTCTTCTCTACTCGCTATTTTCTAAAAGAACAGAAGACTACCTATACATTATTATATACTTCAACAACTCATACTCATGCTCATTACTTCGTGAACTCTTCGCCATTGATCGTGCCAATCTTTTTGCATCTATGCGCCTCAAATTGTTCCTTGAGCTGTCTAGCATTAGCAAAGGCAGGAAACCAATGCATCTGCCCGTTGTCTCGTCGATCCATCTGGTTCATGCCAAGACTTCCCTTGATTTGCATCTCCTTGGGGGTCTGAGTTTCCTTGAAATAGACTAGAATCGGTAGTTGTATTGAGGGAAAGAAGTCATAGTTCACAAAAGAATCATAACGCCTAATAGATGATAAGAGGTTGGAAGTGTAACATGGATGGTCAGAGATAGATAGAATGCATACAACAAGTGACGCTGGATATCAATTTACTACTACTTACCACTCATTATTAGTTCCCAACACATAGTTCTTGTATTCTTTGGCCTTAAGACCCTTGTCACGTTCCAATCCTAATACCTTATTGGTTACTGTTTTGAGTTCAAATGTGTCCTTATTGAACACGGCTCTTGTCCTCATCGTCTGCATACCAATGAAACATCCGAACCAGATGTGAAAAGCCGCACCTAGCATATCAATAAACATGTATTCGCCTATGTAGGGTAATAAAGAGAGAAGATTGACGTTTACCAATTGATAAGATGCAACGCTGCAAACAATAATATCTCACATACAGCATTATTACACACGATCACGTACTTGGGTGAAATAAAGATAACCATACCCCGACAAGCAATAAAGTTAGTGCTACACTGTAATCTCTATCCACAACATAGTCAATCTTAGATATCATAGGTCGAGGAGGAGCCTCTGCAGAATTGAAAACATTCCGAAAGGGGCTGCGTATTGCAACTTGCAATTTCACATCTTGTGTTCGAGGAGAAGTAGACTTTTTTTTGATACTCGGTGCTTTGTTGGATGACGGCTGAAAGGCACACGCAGATCCAACGATTGTGAGGGATAAAAGCAATGATAATTTCATTCTTTTTATAGATTTATAGAAGATTAGGAGAGGGATAGGTTTCTCAATTATGTGTTGCAATGGTCTTCAACTCAAACATCAACTCGATGTAAAATGTTGGGTCTTTTTTCCTTCGCAGAAAGATAGGCAGCTGCTTCTTTTTGTTGGTATCCTGGAAACTCCACGATCTGTACATAGACTCCCAAGACATCGTATACAATACAAAGGACGATATAAAGGAGCTGTCGAAGGAAGAGTGAGCTAGCTTATCTACCTTGGTATTTCTTTCTATTTTCCTACTCATTTTATCTTACAGACAAAGATTAAGTACTACTCTAATAACCGGCTGCCCCGCTGCTGCAGCTCTTCGTTCTGCCCTCCTTGCAATCTTCCTTTCTCTCTTTAGATCTGCTGCACTCTTCTCCCCTCCTGAATGAGGAGATGGATACGACTTGTTCACTACTACACTTTGATTCTGATCTGTAGTTGAGTAATCATTGTGATCTGCCACATCAGATGTCTCTTTGGCTGCTCTCCTCTCGGCTCGCCTAGCAAGCTTCCTCTCCCTCTTGAGATCTACATCGCTTGATGACTTATCAGACACGATGGTATTGCTTACAGGCTTTGTCTCGTTTGACTGTGCTGTTGATTCTTCATTAACAAACTGCTTTACAGGACTCTTACTTGTAGAAGACCCACCATAACTTCTTTCACCAGAGCCTCCACGATAGCTAGTATATCGTTTCTTCGTATTATTTTCATACTGTCGAGTGCTATTCAACCTTTCCTTCTCATTCTCCGCCATATCCTCACTTCGTAAACTAACAGTTATCCTTTTCTTCTCACGATCAATCTCAATTACACGT
>Ga0214478_100457_pt1 | contig 24054 bp, 12 predicted proteins | sample M1_20Mar14CPVII9_2_FD_178001 | JGI IMG/M metagenome (GOLD analysis project Ga0214478, IMG submission 178001) | Marine eukaryotic communities from Monterey Bay, California, United States - M1_20Mar14CPVII9sort6BwellD7 | ecosystem: Environmental > Aquatic > Marine > Unclassified | place: USA...
AATGTGTATAACTAATTGATGATGATGTACCGCGGCTCTTCATTATCATTTCTTATCCTCCCAACCCAAATTGAACTACTAAGACACATCTGATTCCAATAACTACTTCATTCACTCCTTTCGTTTATCAAATGAGAAGTGATCATCCTTAGTAAAGTCTCTCATGAGACTTAAAAAGATTCGTCGATAACCCGATGATATTAAATGATCATCAACACATGTCCTTGCAATATCAATCTCATTAAAGAATGTACACGGGACATAACTTCCGGATATACCACTACCATCTCTATAGAAATGGATACATTCTCCTGGTGGCAAGAGGACTATTGGCAATTGTTGTTCTTGTACTGTATCATTGTCTTCTTCTTTGGCGGTAGCGGTACCCTCTACTTTCTCTCCAGAAGAGGTACTTCCATCACTAGAAGAAGGAGGAGCCATTGGATTAGCAATCTTCTCTAATCCACTACTAACATAGCCCATTACAGTTTGGATATCATCTTCATCTAACCCCAATGCCAATCGACTCTTGGCTGCCCGTAAAGCCTGTTCGACATCTCGTTGTGCCTGTTTTTGATAATCAAAGCTCGTTACATCTAACAATAGGTTAACAAGGGTGGCACCACTCATCCGGGGAATGAAGTCCGCATCGGCAACGACAGTTGTAATGTATTCTTTAGTAGCCACGGAGAGTTCTTTGGATAATACAGCCGGACAACCGAATCCGATGACGTGTGCCGATACATCAACATCATCACTACCACTTTGTTCGTCAAAGGATTGTCTTGAATTCCATTCCATTGCAGCAATTGACGCGGCACCGGCACCTAGACTATGCCCAATCAATGTAACTTCGAGTTTCCGCTTCTTACTAAGCTTGAGTAATGTTGATAATAACTTTTGATGCCGATCAACTAGATACTTCCCGGAGAGTTGCATACCACTATGTGCCTTCCCCTTTATAACATCACCACCCTTACAATCTGGAGGAGCATACTCGTAGTCAGATGCTTCCATCATTGCGTCGGTGATTAGGTCACTAAAATTCTTGGTACCGCGTACAACCATTAGTACATGTAGTCTATCATCATACGACGAGGCATTCTTTTGTATAGCCAAGAAGTGTGATGGTTGATTCGGTCTACTTTCTGTATCACAGAATAGTAATTCCCACTGTGGTTTATTCATATTCTTCTTCCCATTGGTACTATTATTATACAACCGATGTAATCCATTACGTATCTCATCAACGCCATCTGCATAACTTAATTCACTTAACAATAACGCCTCATTTAATTCTTCTACCTTATCAACTTCTACATCCTTTTGGAAACGATGTAAACGTCTTTTCCATGATGGTGTCTTTATTGAATCTTGATATTCCAAATAGTAATGTAAGGCTGCTACTGGTATTGATTGGAATAAGTCTTTAACGTTGATGTTGGATAGATGAGGCTCGAATGATGATTCAAATGTTGCCTGTAATGCCTGTGCATTTTGCTGGATGTATAATACCTGTGATAGAAACCCAGATGACGATATTGAATTGTTATTGCTATCGGATTGGGAAGAAGATGATATATTGTTATTGGCAATACTTTGTGCCTGTTCTATCAATTCGTCAATGTTTGGCGGCGATGATTTTCTTGATGTGAATAGTGATTCAGCTTTGTTAGCAAATGATAGAAAGTCATCGAATAATGTAGAGTTATCGTCATCATCTTCTAATTGTGACTCTTTTGTATTAGAAGTAGTGTTGTTGGTCCTCTCCTTCTCTTCTTCTGAAGATGACCTGGGCAGTGAAGACTTGAAGTCATCAAACTTGAACAATACTTTTTGCATTAGATTCCGTGGCTTCTCTTCGTCTTCCTTGTTTCTATCCTGTATATCACCGCTGTCACTGTTCATATTAGTATTCTTTCTACCACCTATAATGCCCAGTGCTTCCAACAGTGCCTCGGGTGTTTGCTGCTGCTGTTCTTTTCTATCCATACTGTTTGTGCTTTGTGCATCTGTTATGCTCATAACTTTATCATCTTTCTTAGATGTATAATCAGTAGCCCACTGCTGTGCCATATCAAAGAAGGAATTTGATTTGTTACTCGATGAACTACTCTCAATGGTTCTCTCATTTGTTTCATTAATGCGGTGTTCTTTAGATGGTTTGGATGGTTCACATGTTGCAACTTTTGATGAGCGGTATCCCCTCCTTTGTATATCGTTTGATGATTGTTGTGATACACCAAATATAGATGCACTACATATTCCTATACCACATAATGTTAAATATTTCATCGTTTGTTGATCATTATTGGTATTAGTATTTGATATGGTTGTTGGTTGCAATTGTGAAAAGTTTGATGTTGGTCCATCTTCTCCACTAACTTTTGCAATGCAGTTTCTATATCGTCGTAGTGCTAGACCACAACTGCGGACACTCCTTAGTATTATATTAGATTGTATAGCCATATGTGACCGTCTGCTTGATATTAATCGGCGTATGGAATTCATTAATACTAAACAACAAATACCTCTCAATCGCTATATTTGAAGAAGATAAAAGGATACCCCTAAGCGTATCCTACTACTATACCATAAATCACTCTCTACCAGAGTACTCTTATCGAAAGAGCGTTTAAAACTGATTTACTAGGTATACTGCCGGTATACGAGATGCTTTATTGATGCCGTAATTGATGATGTTATGTAATTTCTCCCTATGCCCTACATATGCTCATTTGTACATTTTCGAGAAGTTTCTTTCGTCTTTCAACCAAAACAACAAGTTTCAAGACATAAAGAAGAGATCGCCTTCACTTAGTATGCTCCTATAGCCTGTAGACTAAGTGAGATCAGTTTGCAAGGCGAGTATACTGCCACTGCGTTTGCATAGCCTTGTTATCAGCGCAGTGAACATCTTACTTATCATATAAAGCAATTAATAGAAAGTTAATCTTGTGGGCAAAATTGGATTTATCAGATACTTATCATAGAGGCAAGACATACAATCTATCGAATCTACTGTGAACACAGAGTTGTTCGTCTCTATTTCAATAAACACTAAACATTACGCCCAGAGAAAGGTATACTTTTGATCAACCGAGTAGATAACATGGGCAATTGCAAATCATCAAATACTGATAATGTGGTAGTAGTTCAAGGATCTCCAATACGAAATCACGAACGGCAATGGTCCGATAGAGGAAGAGTACCAGCCAACAATCGTAGTACACTCCAAAGTATGGCGCGTGTCGGTAGTAGAGTATTTAAACAAACTAGTATGGACGCTGATATTGAAGCCGCAGGCACTTCACACTCTCAAAACGATGATGTTTTTGATATTGGAAACAAGCAACAACAACAAGTAAAGAGAACAACATTAACAGAACACAAAGCATCAACATATGAACATGTACATGAAATGGTTCAAGAAAGTATCGATAGTATACATCATCAACAAACATCCAAAGCAAAAGCAGGACGAGTTGGATTAACAAATCTTGGCAATACATGTTTTATGAATAGCAGTTTACAATGTCTATCCAACACGATACCATTATCAGATTATGTATTAGGATATGATTATAGAAGTGAGATTAATCATGATAACTTTCTTGGTACACAGGGACAATTGGTATCATCGTATGCAGAATTGATCAAACATTTATGGTTAGGATCAAACTCATATTACAATCCATCATCATTTAAAAACATATTATCAAAGTTTGCACCACAGTTTGAAGGATACGAACAACAAGATTCACAAGAGTTACTTTCATACTTATTAGATGGTATACATGAAGATTTGAATCGAGTGAAGAAGAAACCATACATTGAAGAGAAGGATTGTGATGGTACGAATGATGAAGGTGATGCAATAACTAGTTGGTCGAATTATTTACAGCGGAATCAAAGTATTATAGTTGATATGTTCCAAGGTCAATTGAGGAGTACAATCACATGTCGTAACCAACAATGCAAACAACAATCCAGTGGTATAGACGGATCATCATTATATGGATGTGGACACATCAATGTCAAGTTTGATCCCTTCATGTATCTATCACTACCAATATCTGACAATTGCAATACATTAGATGATTGTTTAGATTTATACTGTGAAGAAGAACTACTAGTAGGCGATGAACAATGGTATTGTCCAAAGTGTAAAACACACGTTGATGCAACGAAGAAAATTGATTTATTCATGTTACCACCTATATTAATCATCCATCTTAAGAGATTCAAGGTATCATCCTACGGTGGTAATCGTTCTAAGATTACTAAATCTATACAATATCCATTAAATGATTGGAATTTATCAAAACAAAAGAAGAGTAGTAGTGGTATATATCCATTGTATGATTGTTATGCTATATCACAACATCATGGTAGTGTGGGATATGGACATTATACAGCACATGCTAAGAATCGATTTGATGGTATGTGGTATAACTTTAATGATTCAATTGTTAATGGTCCGGTAGTAAATCCAAGGAGTGAAGGATTGGGTAGTGGTAGTTCGGCATATTGTTTATTCTATAATCGTGTTGAGAGGGTAGATTCATATCGTGGTGGTGGTGGTAACAGAAAGAAGTGTATAGAGAAGAAGACTGTCATACGGCGTCAGAGTATATCCCGACCTGAATTGTGGCCACATTTGCAGAGGGAGAAGGTTACTGAATGGAAATCGGTAAGGATTAATGATTATGTGTGGAACGAGGATGATAGTGATGATGATAACGAGGAGAAGATACAGATAGGACTTGGAAGAGTTACAGAGTAAGTCGATCAGGATATTAACAGTCTATGTATAGTAATAATTTGATATCAAGTATAAACGTTGTATCTATCATATGGGCAATTATTCCTCATAATACTTGTAATCCTCACCTTCTGTAGCAGCTTCATCCCTCTGGTTACTCCTAACCTCATCTAAATATGATTGATGAGCTCGTAATGCTTTAGCATAATCATCTTTTGCTACATATCCCTGTATGAATAGTCGTTTGATCTTCGGCAAACAATCACTATACCCACCACTAGCAGCAATCATGTAATGCTTCATAGCCCTGCCCACATTTCCTTTGTTTTGCTCAGTTGCTCCTAGATTGAATCTTGCCATTGCATCCCCACCCATAGCTGCTAACTTCCAGTAGTGTATAGCCTTCTTTTCGTCCCTTACAACACCTCTACCATGATTATAAACGCTGCCCATACTGTAATATGAACCAGCATTGCCCAGCTCTCCTGCCCGATGCCAAAGCTCTAATGCCTTGTTACTGTTTTGTGGACAATCATATTTACCTTGATAATGGAAAGATCCTAAATTGTATATTGCTTCGGGATCGTCCAGCTCAGCTCTTTTCACTGTCCTTTTCACTACCTCTTCTTTTGTTGTTGGTGATGGAGTTCTGCAGAAGGGACACAAGTCGTCTTTATGTAGTTTCGAATTTCCATAGATACATCCACTACATATCATCATTCCACAACATGACATATATTTATACCCTGTCCAAAATGATGGCATGCGTAGGAAACAGATTGGGCAATCTTCATATTGCAATGGTGGTTGTTTGAATAGCTCTTCATCAGATACTGGTACTTTATTATCATTAATACTCATAGAGTCTAATAAACTAACAATCCCGGTATCATTGTTATCTGCTTCATTATTAGCAGAAGGAGGATGTACCACTTCCCGATTATCACGAACACATGATGTGCACCTTCTTTGACTTTGAGCTCCCAACTTCCATTGCTTCTTACTAAACTTATCTTTTGGTAGATCTTCGTGACATGCCGCACAAAGCTTCATTGTTATTTATTGATAAGGTTTACAATAACAGTTTATACTTTATACTAATAGATGTATGAGTACCTGTATGACCTTGTATAATTTTATGGTGCACTGATGTGCACATCAAAATTAATCTCTAAACAGAGTAGCGTAGGAGTGATGCGAATTTGACTCGAGATAAGACGCACACCTACTGCTAATGCAAATACCCCTCTCTCTCTAAATACTCGGCAATACTTTGGCGTTAGTTACTGTTAGTTGTTATATGTTACACATAAGTTTCAGCAAATTGCTACTAGCTAGTCGGGCTATTTCTTAGGTATAAAAATGCTAAGGAACAGCCGGATAGAGTTTATCTCAATCGATATTGTATTGCTTGAAGAAGCGCTCTAATATCAACGGTGTCTAATTGCAATTCAATACAACGACAAAATCATATACGCCATCTATTCATGCTGCAGAAATCTATCCAAGTGACGGCATATCATTGTGTGAGATAAGGATACCAAACATATAAAACAACACTCCAGTTAAGTATTGCAATATTAGCGCAAGTTGACTGTGCTCAAGAGAGTATGGTTATAGATCGATTGATATCCAATAGAAGGTTATATATGTCTATACAATTTTACGTACAAAGGGGTGTCCGTAATGGTGGTCAAGAACTACAAAGACATAGAAGTTGTATTGCAAAAATTGATGCACCATCATTCTTTTCATTACAACCAACAACTGCAGTTGTAGTATCGGATGCTCACATCAATGATAATCACCAATCGATCAGATACTTATCATGGGGTATAGCAATATGTAGTGCATCTATATTTGGTATATCACAATCATCATCAAACGATATGCAAAGGAGGGGATACCGTTCATCTAAAGTTGCAACATGTGAACCTTCCAAACCATCTAAATCTAAAGAACATTACCGCAGTGATGAAACAAATGAGTGTACCATTGAGAATTCGACTAGTGATAACAAATCGAATTCTTTCTTTGATATGGCACAACAATGGGCTAACGATTATACATCTAAGAAAGATGATAAAAGTACGAACACATCTTATGCACAGAAGAACACAAATAAGGGTATAGATATCAAACAGCAGACGCCAGAGGCATTGTTGGAAGCACTGGGTATTATAGGTGGTAGTAAGAATACTAATATGAATAGTGACAGTGAGGATATACATGATAGAAACAAGGAAGAAGGAGAGGAGCCACGGAATCTAATGCAAAAAGTCTTATTCAAGTTTGACTTCAAATCTTCACTGCCAAGGTCATCTAAAGAAGAGAAGGAGAAGACCAACAACACTTCTAATCAAAATAATCAACCAAAAGATGAAGATGACAACTCTACATTATTTGATGACTTTCTATCATTTGCTAACAAAGCTGAATCACTATTCACAACATCAAGAAAGTCATCTAAGCCGCCAAACATTGAAGAGTTGATAGAACAGGCACAAAGTATTGCTAATAACAATGTATCATCTTCTCCCCAATCCAATAACAACTCATCCTCCGATAAAATTTCTTTATCATCATCTGGGTTTCTATCACAAGTATTATACATCCAACAAAACGCACAGGCATTACAATCAACATTCGAATCATCATTCGAACCACATCTATCCAATATCAATGTTAAAGACTTATTCCAATCAATACCAGTAGCAGCATTACATTACTACTTGGAATATCAAGATTCTATAAAAACTCCATCATGGAAAAGACGTTTACATCGTTTCCAAAAGGATGTAGAAGTTAGTAAGGTTGAAGAATTGAATGAGGCTTTACTGTTAAGTGAATTAAGTTATGCAGATAATGTTGATGAGATACGTAATGGATTACATCGGCTGTACAATAATAGTAACAATGAGAAGAAGAAGATGAATAAGCCACAATGGGAATTACTCTTTTGTGATACAGAAAGTAGACCGAATCAACCATCACACTTCTTGGCTATACAAAAGAATGCCTCGGCGTATGATGATACGCTACATGTACTAATGGTAGTTCGTGGTACCAAGAACTTTAGTGACCTTATCACAGACGCCATGATGGAGGCAACAGACTATGAATACACTCCACCAAATGACAAGGGTGGTAATGTTATAAAAGGCAAGGCGCATAGCGGTTTGCAACTTTCCGGGAAGTATCTAGTTGATCGTCATCAAAAGCTATTATCAACATTACTCAAGCTTAGTAAGAAACGGAAACTTGAAGTTACATTGGTTGGGCATAGTCTAGGTGCTGGTGCCGCGTCAATAGCTGCAATGGAATGGAATTCTAGACAATCCTTTGACGAACAGGGGGGTAGTAATGTTGATGTATCGGCACATGTCATCGGATTCGGTTGTCCAGCTGTACTATCCAAAGAACTTTCAATAGCCACCAAGGAATATATTACAACTGTTGTTGCCGATGCGGACTTCATTCCTCGAATGAGTGGCGCCACACTTGTTAATTTATTGTTAGATGTAACGAGGTTTGATTATCAAAAACAAGCACAACGGGATGTTGAACAAGCTTTACGGGCTGCCAAGAGTCGATTGGCATTGGGATTAGATGAAGATGATATCCAAACGGTAATGGGATATGTTAGTAGTGGATTAGAGAAGATTGCAAATCCAATGGCTCCTCCCTCTAGTGATAGAACTACCACAACTGATGAGAAGGCAGAGGGTACCACTTTCAAAGAAGAAGATAACAAAGTACAACAACAACTGCCAATAGTCCTCTTCCCACCAGGAGAGTGTATTCATTTCTATCGAGATGGTAGTGGTATATCCGGAAGTTATGTCCCGTGTACATTCTTTAATGAGATTGATATTGCAAGGACATGTGTTGATGATCATTTAATATCATCGGGTTATCGACGAGTCTTCTTAAGTCTCATGAGAGACTTTACGAAGGATGATCACTTCTCATTTGATAAGAAGAAGGAAGAGTAATGACCAAGGCATCTGTCAGCCATCACGAGATTTAATATTAACATCAGGATTATATTTACATTCTGGAACTAGGACGTAAGTGTTGGATGAGTTTGCACCATGATTTATGGTCTGGCCAGTGAATTGTCTGACACTCAACCGAGCAATAGGCGTGGAACTTGCAACCTGAGCACAAATACAAGGAGAGCTTACGATCCTTCTCGGCAAGACAAGAATAGCAAAGAGCATTCCTTGGTAGTGGTTTTAATCGATAGTATATCTTCTTCAGACACTGGCAAGGTGAACTCTTGAAGAGTAATTTGGCAGAGTCATACTCAAGCCCGTCCTCCAAGTCGCGGAGTAAGCATCGTGTTCTTTCGGTTTGTCGTATAGCTTCACTCCTATCGAAATTGTGTGATGAGGTTGCAATGACCATTGCAACAACACTGGCCATATGATTTGAACGTGTTTTAGTTGACAGTATCAAGTTTGTACCAAGAGAAACAAAGAGAGGGAGAACCCTCTTTTGCATCGACTTGTCATCCAAAATCATATTGAATTGATCATTTGCCTTCAAGCGGTCAAAAGTTTCGTTGTATAAGTCAGCGAGCTGATGATGAGTATCATAATACAAATCAAAAGCTGCATTCAGTTCTACTTCGAACTGCTTTACGAGTTGGTAGCAAATGTCATCCTTACTGATTGGTCCACAGCCATGTCTACAGACACTATCATTATGGAGGATAAGGTGACCTTCTTTGGCCTTGGCTTTCCTTGCCTTGCCCTTGGCTTTCTTACGTGATGGCATTTTCAATCGGGCAGTATTGAAAGTTGTTCATTAGATGACGAGGAGAGTGGCCGGTCTGCGTCGAACTATAAATGTTAATGTTACGCCTTTCGGTTCAATTTAAGGCAGTTCTTTGGCTTGGGGTTTATATTAATGACGGATAGCTGTCGCTATGCTGTTATTGATGTGTCATATAACGAGATTGACCGACCGAACGAACCAGAGACAGTTGAGTGGTGAATGGTGAATGGCTAGTGTTAATCTTCCACGGATAGTCGAAAGTGAGAGAGGAGAGGGTATGTACTTATTAAAAAGTTATTTGAGTAGGTAGATGAGAGAAGATATGCTCTCTTTTCTCTACACAACCTAAATGGCCACCTCGTCGTGTCATCGTCTGAATCAATAAACAATAACAATGAACACCTCCTCATCAACATCAAACAAAGATGATGATACCACCAATACATCACTAACAATAGCAAGTGCGTCACGGTTTCCATTAATGAGAAGAGTAGATCAACATTTTACATTACAAAGCAAATTAGAGAATTATGGTGAGGAAATATCACGTGTTAGTGGTAAGAACAAGACGGCATTGGCATCATTGGGTAGTCAAGAACGACGGATAAGAGAGATGCAAGCTTTATTACGTGGAGAGTCTACTTCTGATACTGAACAGGTTGATACAGACAATGACAATTCACAACAGCAACATGTTCAAAGTGACACAACAACAGAGAATGACAACGACGGCGCATTGGTTAGGCAAAGTCATCAATCAAAATCACATGATGAATTGGATAATGTCATTGCTACCTCCTCAGCAATTCAAATCACCACTGCCCCTTCTCCGCCGACAAACTTTCGTGTTACTCAGATTAGTCATGATTCATTTACAGCCGTGTGGGACACTAATACTAATGATGATCAGCAGACAATTGTAGACTATGAAATCAAGTACAGCTATTCTTCTTCTACAACTGAAGATGGAGGAAATGATCAACAAGTACAAACCAGCTGCTCAAGATGGTGTACGAAGCAACCAGCACCAAACAATGGACGACATCAAGTTGATAGGCTACAACCAAACACTCAGTACAACAACATTGCCATTCGATGTCGAAGTAGTGTAGGTTGGAGTGAGTTTAGCAACTCAATTGACAGTATTACAACTACATCAAAAGATGAAAATCACGACAAGAGGCGGAAACGATTCCTCTATCGAATTGGACACATTGAGCAATCTATTCAAAGTCTAGAAGTGGCTAGACAAAAGCTCCCTGTCGAACAAGTGTTATTGGCACGTAACATGTCACGAATGCAAGATCGAATCGATGAACTTGATTCCGAGATTGAGAGGGTAGAACAGAACAACTTAGAAAATTAGGTAAAATTAGCACTCTATGCTACTACCCAGACAAGTTCAACCAATATTGGAGTCTTCATACGCCGATGGTGTATAACCAGACAGCGTTGCAGTATAAACCACACGAGAGGGTTACCCTCCTTCCAACCTCACGGTCGGGAAATATTAGCTATTGAAAGCTAATAAGCCCTGTTCTAACGACAGGGATGAGTATATAATTATGTCCCGTCTCGATTGTGTGTTTCTTCTGCTCCGTTGATTAGGCTCTCCATCATATCGTCTTCTAACTCCGTCTCAATCTCATTGCGTGGGCGTCTCGTGCATCTCCGTAGTCTCGGAGGTAGTGTCAAATCCAAACCATCATCTCCTTCGTCGGCATTTCCTTCCCTCTCCCTCTCACTCCTCAGTCGGCACGCTTCTCTAGCCGCTCTAATTGCTAATAACCAGTATTCCTGCCTTTCACCATTCGTCGTCTCTAAATCCTCTAAGTTCACTTCCAACAGGTACTTGTCTTCCTCTAGTAATCCTTCCTCCCCAAGCTCTTGCTGCATCTCAATCTCCATCTGTATCTCTTCTTTCCTGAGAGAAGCCTTTGCACCTGACACGGAATCATGTACCACTATATTCCTATACAACCACTGTCCATGTGTGACTTCCAGCAGTCTCGTGACAAGTCCTGTAGCCCAGTGCGTGATCAACTTTTTCGATCCACAGTATCTCATCCATTGCAGTTGTAGTTCAGTGCATTCTTTGGAAATCATGCCCTCCATGAGCCTGCGCCAGCCGATTTTGTCTTGTGAAACTGCAAAATGATAGTACTTGTCATCCTTTCCCGAGCAGATCTCTTCCATTGTTACACCTCCTCTCCCTCGAGCATATCTCACTATACAGTCTGCCAGTCCCGGATCAGTACTCTCTTGTTGTAGCCAAAGTTCTAGCATGTCTATTGTGAGCATTAGCGCCTCCACTCTTCCCTCTTCATCGCACTCCAGGATATGAGCACAGTCTTCCACTTTTCTACAGCAGCTCGGGCACCATCTCTCTTGCTCCGTATATTTAGACAAGTTCTTGAAGGTCGGTGCAATGTCCATCACTTGTTTGCAAGCCCAGATTTGAAACATCCGAGGAACTAGTTCAAGAGCTGTGTACACATTATCCCAGTCTACCTCTTCAAACTGCTCCCTATCTAGCACATCGTATTCGTCGAAGAAGTCCTTTGCCAATTCTCTGTGAGCATGAAATCTAATGTGGCTGGCCGTGTCGGAGGTCATCTTCTCTTCCCTAACAAACATACAAATAGGTTCCAGCGGAAATGGCTGTTGATCAGGTGGATCGTCGGGGTCGAGATCCCACAGCTCACACTTTGCACCATAATCCATTGCAGCATTGTAGCGTACTTCCAATGGCTGAGCGTTGAATTCTTCTGCTGTGGCGTTGTCTATTGTGTGTGCGCTCACATGTGAAAAGTACCTCTTGAAGGAGAGGCTGCTGCAGTTGACCATGATTGTTTTGAGAATGTCAGAGTGTCTACATCTCGATGGTATTCTATGGGGAGGCAGGTTCTCTACTCTTCCAAGTGCACCAAGACAATCTGAGAAGATGTGTACCGAGCCGTCTAGTGTGGGATCAACCTTGTTGATACTCAGGAGTAGCAAGTGAATTGCAAGCAAACCAAGTAGCTCGCCTCTATAAGCACAAGCCGCCATTGTTTGTTCTGGAAAGGCACCTATCAATTTGCCTCTGCCCCTGCTACAAATTAACACGAAGGCTGCTGAATTGACGTTTGGAAGGAGCTCCTTGATGTATGAGCCATCCGTCACAGCAATAAGAGAGTTGTCTCGAATCGCCTCTTCCAGCCACCCATCTTCTCCCTGGAGTTGTAACTTCTCCCACATCCATTCACTTCCCCATTCTTCTAGTACTTCCAGGAAGGTGGACGGATGAGACGGACTTGGTGGTGGATCAGCCTTAGCTACTATTGCCATCGTATCGTCTCTGATGAGTTTCACACTGCAAATCTGACCTACTTTTTCCACCGGTTCATCCAGCCTCATTCTCGTCCATCGATTGTGCATATGGACGAATTGATCATCAGCGGACTTGAAGTATACATCCATCACATCTCCCTTTAGATGTAGCAGCCTTGGCCTTGAGTTCTCTTCATTGTCATCGAATCTCCAATCCCACGTCTTGTAGCCTTCGGACTCGTACTCTCCAAGTCTAACCCCTGTAGTAATCGCAAGTAGAGCTTCCTTCCACATGCTGAAGAAGGCACGTGGTGGCTTTTCTGTGGGGAATGTTAGACTAGACCACTTTTCTCCATCCGGCCTCTTCTCAAGGTATTTCTTGTCCAATCTTCTCCCACTAGCATCCATCACGTCTGAGAAGAATACTACCTGTTGGTGTAGTCTGACCTTGTTCAACTTGACTAAGTCAGCCTCCTCAAATCCAATCTCCCAGAATTTGCGCATGAGCCAGTCATCTCCCCGACGTGGGGGCTTTAAAGAGATGTTGTTTACTTCTATTAGAAAGTCAAACATATCAACCTTCTCCCAGAGTGTCTTGAGCCAACTATGTGTGACGAACTTGCCATATCTTGCGTAGGACTCTTGTAGAGGCTGCAGACTGATACCCAGTTCTATAATCAAGAATTCCATCGACATCTGAAGCTTGAGACCAACACTTGATTGGCAGCCATAGTGCATCATTAACTTGTTGGCTTGTGCAACTAAACACTCCACACCAGGATGCGGGCAGCCTGCACCGTAGAAGCCTCTACTCAGCTGTCGTATACCCTTCTTGACCGACCTCTTAATGCCTCCCATTGGAAGAATTTGATACCACTGCTTTTGCAGGCATTCCGACAGTACCTCAAAGGAGGAGAGATTACAGTTCAGTCCATACGAAACTTTCGGCCAGAAAGATGCATCCAGTAAGAACCAGAGATTCCGACGTTGCACTTTCCCATTCTTTGCATTATCTATCCACTCTTGTGCTTTCTTGGCCATTTCTACATTAGCACCATCCGACTTTCCGGAGACACAGGTGAACACTCCTAACGTTTCCTTGACCGTGTCCACTGAGGCGTGTTCTATCTGCTCGAAACTACCGTCTGAGAGTGGCACTACTAACTGAAAGTCTTCATCCTTCTCATTCTTCGCATATTTCCATGTACCGTCCACTTTCCACTCGAATGAGACAAGATGATAAAAACACTTCTCAGGCTTAAGGGATCCACCAGTAGCGATAAGGAGTTGTCCCCAGTTCACAACACTAGCTTGCATAGCCTCGTGAGCCTCGTGCACCGTGTCTTGCCCTTCTAAGTCGATGTGAATTAAGTCACAATCATCCACATAGAGAATGGCTGCTAGGTGCCCTGTTAGACGAGAGATCGGACACACAAATTTAGCCCCATGACCTTTCCTCTTGTGAGCATTCAAGACCGTGATGCTAATAACCGCCCAGCCGGCCGGAGCAGCTCCATTACCTTGACATAGTCCTTGAAACTTGACTTGTACCGAGCTGCTGGCGTAGTCTGTCGAGTCCCCAAAGGCTGTGCGGAGGAAGTATTTCATGTCTTGTATCGATTCCAACATAGATTGTACTGCCTCCTCTGGCACCCCGAATGCTTGAAAGACTAGTGAAGCGATAGCGTGTGCAATTCTATCATAACATTGCGCCGCATCTACCGAGCTCAGACCTGCAGGGATTCTTTTTTGACGTATTATGTCGTAAAAGAGTACCTTGGCTAGCGAGCCATCGTCAGCCATTCTTCCCTTCTCACTGAATATCTCCTCTGCCATGTACCCATACTTTCTGACGTTATACAACATTCTGTTGCCGTATATCTCCTTGTTAGCATAGTTGAAGTCGGCCTCCATCAGTAGGATAGAACATAGCTTCTTGACTAGTGTACAGCCGAACATCTTCTCTAGCATGACAGACAACCCTCTAGACCAACGTTTGGGTGCGATGCCTCTTCGCAGAGCTATTGAAGTGAAAAGGGCATGTAGATGTGAGACAATTGGACATTGTGCACCTGCTTTATAGTGCCCCATATGTAGCCCAGACTCTGAAGAGGAGGTTTCCTCTTTTGCCTTGCTCCACTTCTCCTGCCACTTTTCCCTCGTTATGAGCGTGTTGACCGATCTAGCAGGAACCGAAAGCCGTATACGAGCGCATTCTTCACATAGTTCCCTCGTAGCCTCATCAAAGTCGTCGGGATAGTCGTAAGTACCATCCAGTACAGCCTTAGCTGTGGGTGAGATTGCACAGTATCCGAAGTCTCCTCGCAGTTTCCCTTGACAGATTGGTGCTTCCTCAGCTAGGAAGAATCTCTTCTTATGTATTTCGTTCCAGATTGCTTCCTCTACCACCGCTTTGGAATTATGTTCTATTGGATCTGCACCAAAATCGTCTTCAGAGTGCACTACTCTAACTCCTCTGCCTCGTTTGTGCTTACCCATAGCGTAGTTGAGACGTCTCCAGAAAGATCTATCTTTCTCCCGCTGGATGATGGCAAGAATCTTCTTTTCAGCTTCCTCATCCTCCCGATCCTGAGCAGCCTTAAGCCTCTCATTCAGATGTTTACGCCTATACTTCATACCGTGCTTCCTAAAGTACTTGCATTTCTCCTTGCAGACCCGTAGACGTAGGCGTATCTCTTGTAGTGACAGAGTAAAGGGGCTGTGAATCTTGCACCTGGCAACAAGTGGCATCAAAAGTAGGTTAGTAGCCCCTAGAAATGTGTTTTGAGTGTTTATCATCTTGTTATGTACCTATATAATGTTGAATGATCATTTTTGATGATCCTCTGTGATTGCACACCATGACTATATCTCCATTCATCTGATACATGCTGAATATGGGCGTTTTTTGATGTTTTCTGTTTATCCATGTTGCACTTGGACTATATCAGTCTAGTTTGTCATTAGAAATTGATAATTGATGTAAAGGAGATCACATCTTTCTATTAAGTCATCTCTTAGATCCCACTATTAAAGGCACTACAGTGGATTTAGTGCCAAAAATTCATGTGGTGTGAAGTTTGGGGTGGCATCAAGTATGTTCTTTCTTGTTCATCGAAACCTCAAGTAATGACTAATCTCTGGTCAACCTAAACCTAAAATTCTTGACATCCCAGCTGCGGAATTTGATGTCATTCAGCTGTTGTCATTGGTTTTGTTGCAAATGGTAGCCATCATAATACCAAATAATAATTATTATCAATATGAAATCTTTCTTTACCAATCTAGTAGTAGCGGCCTGCGCCCTCCACGAAGGAAGAGCCTTTTCAATCTCATCGTCAAAAAAACAACATTATTCTACAACCTCCCTTTCATCTGCCACGGTTGGTAGTAGTAATAGTAATTCTCGAAGTAGCAATGACAATATTGCAACTATGCCATCAAATTCTCTTACTGTTGCTGAAATGAATGAGATGGATACTATTAGGGGTGAGCTCATTGAAAAGTATATCGCCCTAGGACATACAGAAGAGGTTAGTACATATCATATGTTATTTTTTATTTTTTTTTATTTTTTGTATTGGCCTCAGTCACTAATCAACGTTTGTCTCTTGATGTTTAATATATTATATTAAATCATGTTGTATTATATTAATTATGAGTAGTATGCAACCCGAGAAGTTGGGTACTTTTTAGAAGACTCCGAGAGGAGTAAGCAGTATGTGGAAATGAGACGCGTTGCAATGGTGGGAGGCAATGACCTTGGTGTGGAAGATATAGTTCAGTTTGTAGGAGCATTTGTAATAGGAATGTTGGGATACTCGGCATTGACCGCCTTGCATTCCATTCCGGTAAGTTAGTTTTATGACAGAGATGTACTTGACTGCCTCATATCATATACTGATTCTTCGTACGCACTAATTTTTATCTTTTCTACCTATCCTCAAACAGACTGTCAACTCTGATGGCGGCCTACCTTGGACTTTATGAGAGAGTGTATAAACTATTATATACGGTCAGTCAACCATAGACTTACTTGAATCGTTCTTGTACATAATACTCGATTTGGCAAATAACAGAAGAACGTTTTGAAGAAATCCACAAGCCCCCTTTTGAACACTGAAGATGAAAATACAATGTAAAGTTCGGGGTGTGCACCTATCATTGATGGTGGACAAAGTTGACGTTGATTTGTATGTAGATATAAATCTAGCTATGTATAAGTAAGACATCGTTATACCTCTAGAGAGCTTATTAGTTATGTGATCTCAGAGTGTTAGATGGTAAAACTTCTCACCAATCAAATTTCTCAATACTCAGTCCAATACCAAACTTGTGCTTGAAGTCCTTTAGCTGATCTAACACTGGCTGGGAACCTCCACAATACAACATGTTCCAATTCTTTCCCGAGAATTTGCCATCGCCTTGTAAATACTTCTTGATACCAAACTCATCAGCAGAATCTGACTTCTTGACATCCGCACTAGACTCGAACATGTTTCGACATGTGCTCATCCTCTCAAGACCACGCTTAATGTTGACCATAGAGTTATTCTGATCAGTGGTGAGCATGAGATCAAAGAAGGCTTCAAAGTCAGTGCGATTGATCTGACGATCCCCTTCAGTATCTATCTTATTGAAGTGTCTTGTAATCTCAAGCTTAACTAAATCAAAGTCACTTCCTAGTAGATGCCGCATAGTTGACATCACGCCTTCAAATGAAGCTACCACCTGAGGCCTGAGATTTCCACTGTAATGATTGGAAGCATTCACAGTATATTCGTACAGCTGATCCATAGTGTATATGGACAGTGCTTTCTCAAGCAAGAGCTTGGATCGTACCTCCGCTGGTGTTCTGGATAACACTTGACCTAGCTCTTCTGGTAAGCCAAGGCCTGTCGAAATAGAGGAGATGATACCAGCAATAGTTCGGGTTAAGTTGGGCCTTCCAGTAAAGATGAAAACATTCGGTGGCATATCTTCTTGTAAAATAAGCTGTCGATCTCCAGTGTAGTAGACAAGTGAGTATCCATCTCTACTGAATTCTACATTCTGTAAGAAATGCTCTACCAACCCCGCATCCCTGCAGATCCACACCAAGTTCAATCGTCTGCTTGTACTCGAATACTGTTTTATGAGGGAGATGGCTGGTGTTACTCCTATTCCTGGAAGATGCGCGTTTCACAGTTTATGATGATAAGAGAGAGAGAGAGAGATGATTATAACACATGTTAGTGCATGTGGGTTGTAGATACAATCAAAAGACACATAAGACCAAATGAAGTAGTCAAAACCATATCAACTTTATATCAGACACAGCGTGGCGGGCGTCTCTTCCCCAACATTGATTCGGCGCCATCTGTGTGGTCACTTTTATTCTTGCAACGGGGATACCGATGTGGGATATTGAATTCACATGACAAAACAATACTAACGCGGACTTTCCAGATGCAACAGCAACCAAGTTCTCACTATCCATTGCTGGTGAGCTAAAGGGACTCAAGTAAGGACCTATGATGAATGCTGGCTTATGTGTTGGGGTAGATATGGCCTCCATTAGTTTCCCTGTCCAGCCCCCACACGCATGAATGCATATAGAAGAGTGATTTGGCTTTGAACATGGAAATACTGTGAATGCATGGAATTCATACTTCGATCTGGAAGATGCGCGTTATAACGATTTACGAAGACGAAAGAGAGACGGTTGTAACATATGTTAGTACATATGATATGCAAGGGCAATCAATAAAGGCAAACTAAGGTAAAAAAAAGCGGGCTTTCATCCAGGGCAACATCAAGTACACATAAGCTGTGTTTTGCTTTCCAAAGCCAGGGGGATTTTCAAACGAAATGATACAAGATGTATCACCTAGCCTTCCAAAGTGAGCCGACTCGATTAAATGCGTCTTGAGAAGAAATTCTACCATCTTATCGGCAGTGTATATAAATAATGGTACACCAATGAGCCAGAAGATACGTTGTGGGGCATGAAACATTAAAGCTACAGCCCATACGACACTGAGATAATGAAGTCCTTTTCTCAACTCAAATGACATTCGCTTCTTGAGGAAGAGCACTGTCATGGGTAAGACGATGAATGGACATACAACGATGGCAATCAATCCTGTAATTCCCGTTTGGCTTGTCCAGAGCAGCTGTAGTTGAGATGACAGAAGAAAGAGGAGAAAAAGTTAGATCTCAGAATGAGAGAAGGACGTTTATGACACGTGATATATGCATACCTGAATATCATTATTCCGCCGAACCCATCTCAAGATATGAAAGAAAGAGTGACTTGTACTCTCAAATCCAACAATAATACCAAATAAGGAATGAACATGATGATAGTCAGAGAAGTTTATCCAACATCTTAATGCTGTTGTTTGTAGAAAGTTGTTCAGGTTATTTGCTTTTGACAAGAATAGTAACATGTATAGAGGATAAGAGAACCATGCACTTGCTCTAGCAATGGTCAAGAAGATCATGCTTAGCACATCGTCAGCGCATATAGTTTCCCTTGGGCATATGCATGTCTGAACTCCTTGACACCCCTTACTATATCCCATTGCTGCAACTTGCTCTGAGTTCATACGAGCACCAAAAGGATACGGCAACCAGAGAGTCAAGATACATGCAATCACACTAATCAATGAGAAGAGAAATACCGTATGCCACCATTTACCATTTGGTAATAAACTTCTCCCCTCCTTCTTATCATTATTTTTACGGAGAAAGTCATATGTAGGTAGGTGACGGATACTCCTTCTATTGCCATTGGTATCCTTCTTGAATAGAGACGAACTCCGCCGTCTCAATGTGGGACGGGTACCTCTGCTACTACACCCGCGTGTACTGATTGTTCTTGCTGTTCTATCAGATAATGAAATACTTTCGTTCTCATCTGCAGAGTTATCACTACCTATCGGGCTCACGGATGATGATGTAGTGGACGATTGCCCGTGATTGATAGGTGTAGGAGGATCAACATCATATGTATGTTGCTGATGGCGTTGTGGTCTATATACAGTCGTTATCATGCCCGATTCTATATCATCATTGCCGCCGATGGAAGCACCGTCTGAGATACATCGTTCTCGGGAAGACGTCGATAATGATGAAGTATATGAATCGTCAATATCATCTATATGAATAATATCTTCATCTAGTTTGTCATCATGTTTTATTAGTTCTGACAGTTGGCTTTGCAATTGACGTAGTTGATCGAGCCTAACGGATCCAGCTAATTCATTTGACATACGTCGGCATCGTCTTCGACCTTGGATAGATGTTGACATGTTGCAATGTGTAATAGTTGCCTTTTTATATTGCAATTTGTTTGAGATTGATCTTTTATGAGGAGTAGTGAGGTAGCATATATGGCCTGTCGAATCAGGTCCAACGACCTCTAACTATTAAACCGGCCAATACGAGTAAATTGATGAGGAGATGTGATCACGAGTTGATCAGACATCATTTTGTCTGGTGATGTCGCATGACGGATACCGGAATTGATCAGCCTCATTCACTCATTCACAGTCAAGCAAAATGACTTCGAATGGTACCCTCTTTACTTGTATGATATGGGTACTATCACCAACTTCCAGTAAGTAGTTTTGGACCCCAGCCACTCATTTCCAGTATCATCAGTGCACACTCAAATGAAATAAGCACAATAATCACCCACTCCAATGTGTTTGACTTTTGAGCATGTAATACTTCAAGGAAGAACTTGGCATTTTGCTGTATAAGATCAAGTTTGAATTCAACATTCCGAAATCGTTCATCTAAATCAAACTCTTTCCTCATATCCTCATGTAACTGTTCATACTGGCTTAAATGCCAGGCAGTATCAGATCTATCCTTAATCCCCAACTTGCCAACCATATCAATGAATAAACTAGTTTATTATTCCTTGCGACTACTTGAAATAATGTATGTCTTTCAATGGAAGTAAAACTACCGGTTCGTTCCACTGATGAGTTTACACTTGAAAATTTTGCAAGAAGTTCATCCACCGTATCATTATGCCAATCAAGTGCTACAGTTTGACCCATAATATTAGATATAATACCAACTGTATTCATGTCTAACTCACGTACCATGGCACGATCAGGAGCAATCTTCCCGGTTGCCGTTTCTAACTGTGGTTGTAATGCCACCTCGAAGTGTTCACGTCTTTCAAATCCAGTAGCTATTGGATCCACCGAATGCTTTTTGATTTGATCTAATAATCTTGATGATTCTTTTGTTGTCAAGTTGAAGAATACTACTGAACCAAAACGGTAGATGGCTACATATCGAGGTTGACTTTGTGAAAGTGATGTAGAACAGTTCATCGGTGGCGGAGACAGTTGTATAATGATATTGGTCCGTCCAAAGACATGCCGTAGTGGAGGTGATGTTGCAAAGAAGTCAGATAGGGGATGTTCTTTAGTATATTGAGATGCCGAGCCACCGCCAAAGACTTTACTTAGGACTGCTACTACATCTATCGAAGAAGCTGCTTGGACTGACCGTACTCGTATCCTTTCCGAGATACCTTCATTATCTTGATCTTCAACTTCAATACTTTGCTGTTGTTGTTGCTCATCTGATGATGGTACTCCAGTGTATGTTTTATTATTGATAATTTCCTCCAACAAGATTGATGATCGTCTATTACGCATGGATGATGATTGAAACGAGTTTGGATGTTTTGACATTAATGAATTGGTCGCCGATTGTGATACAGATGTTTGAGTATTACCAAAGAGAGATTGCCACCATTTTGATGATAGAACAGTATCTCTAACGCCTTTTGGAAAGTGCTTCTTGTTATATTCGTCATTTGTTGCATCATTAATGTATTGTTCTTTTAGTTGTTGTATATCATGATTCTCCTTTGCAATTATGTGAGCTGATATTATAGTAGGTGTAGGTGTGGAAATTGTGGTGGTATTGTGAAGACTGCTACTTTCTTCATCATCTATATGCTCTTTTGGAAGCTTTATCATATCATTTGTCAACTGTGGAGTTGTGAGCAGTCTGTACTTATATCCATTCATGTTATATTTCTCTAGTTGCTTGTCATTTTGATATGCATGTTTGTCGTTATTAATGTTAGACTCTCTCCTTTTTATCCGTATTTTGCGATCAATCATATTGTGCACTTGATTTATATTATTGTTATGTTGCAAATGAATACTATCAGACTTTTCTATTCTCAAAGCGGTTGATGGTTGTTTTGCAGACTTGGATCTTATACTATGTTGCAACAATACTTTTGGTTTTGTAGCAGTGGAGGACGATAGATACCGCATAGATGATTGTATCGCGACGTTTCCTTGCAATTGCTGCATAATACCATATGATATTCTTCTTCTGCTGCTTATTATACTACTACTTGAATGATTGTATTGTTCATTTCCGACTAGTTTACTGCAAGATGGTGCACATTGTGATGTGAGATGTATAGATCGACGAGTTATATGTGGATTTGAAACAGCGGACCTAAGAGAAGAAGTACTGCCTCCCGCCGTCGCTAGAACTGGCACTATCCGCCTAGGTACTACTGCTGTTGGTATCATGATACAGCAAATCTACTTACTCTCCGCTACGATTTGCTATAAAGCCATAATTCGTGGTGATGACATGTGTCTCTAAAATCAGACATGCTTGAATCTCATTTCTACACTTACGTTCAACAATGATGATGGGGTGTAGTTGGGGCAGGGCTATCGTGACGTATCAGGGTTATATAAGAACACAACAGCTCTAACATCATCTACTTGAGTGCTAGTTGCCAACCGAATTAGGTTTTGAGAGAATCCATCGAAATCGGACGTCGTCTCACAAACACTTTTGAGTTCGGTTTTCTTTGCAATCACAACACCACAAATTAAATCAGGAATCTCATATCACTATCCATCCTACTGCAGGACAACACAGCTAGCTAGCTAAGATCATACCATAAATTAATCATGGCGTCCAACAAATTATCATATAACAGCTGCTACAAGAAGAGGGGGAACTTCTTAATCACACTACTCGCATTGCTAACCACTCAAACAGTATTATGCAAATCTCCACTATCAGCATCAATACCAACCCATCATGGGATCAACCTGGATAGTTTACATTTAAATGAACGAGGGGGTGCGGTTGCAACACGTCGTCGGGCTAATAAGTATTTATACCCCACATCAACACATACTACACTTCCCCATACGGATGAAACTGAAGGTGCACCGTCTACAGCCTCCTCAGTCTCTCATTATACTTTAAAACCAGTGGTTGAAAATGTAGTTACCAAACCTAATAAGGGCACATCTATTAGTACTAGTAGTAATCAACAAATACAGCAACAGCAAGAAGGTGGTTTAAGTAAAACCGCAATTACATGCATGAGTCTCCTTGCTATCCAATTTGGTATTCAACCTATACTAGTTCGAAAGTATACACCCCAAACAATTGTCAGGAGTAGTGTAGTATTAGTACAAGAACTTGTAAAGTTTGTTATTGCCGGTACCATATACTTTACAGGAACAACGAAGGAGACTCGAGAAAAGGATTATAATGATTGGTCAAGAAAGACTTGGATTGCATTAGCAGGGATACCTGCATTCCTATATACTATACAAAATATTGCTGCACTCATGGCATACCAGAATCTTGAGGCTTTGACCTTCAATGTGCTCAACCAGACAAAAATATTATCGGCAGCATTGAGTTGTTACTTTGTTCTGGGCAAACGGCAATCGTCTATGCAAGTTTTCTCACTTTGTATATTGATTACATCAACTCTTGTTATTGAACAAATATTGAATCCAAAAGCCTTTAAGTCGCTTCTATCTGGAAGTGCATTCAAGAGCATGTCAGGGTCTTTTTCATTAAGTGGCGCAAGTAGACGTGTCACTCATGGAGTTATACCACTCTTGCTTGCATCGTTTATCAGTGGGATTGCTGGGGCATGTTGCCAAAGGTGTACCCAAGGAGGCACTTCCAAAGTTTGGGGAAAGAAGGGAAGGTCAACAAAAGCTACTGTGACACGACCTCCAAGGGATGTTTACCTATTCAGCATTGAATTAGGTGCAGCAAGTGTGATACTTCTACTAGCAAATCTCGTTATGAGTTCATCTGGTAGAGACATTATAAGATCTGGTACCTTCTTTTCGAATTGGACTCCCGAGACATTTATACCAGTATTGACGAACTCA
>Ga0214478_100458_pt1 | contig 24045 bp, 18 predicted proteins | sample M1_20Mar14CPVII9_2_FD_178001 | JGI IMG/M metagenome (GOLD analysis project Ga0214478, IMG submission 178001) | Marine eukaryotic communities from Monterey Bay, California, United States - M1_20Mar14CPVII9sort6BwellD7 | ecosystem: Environmental > Aquatic > Marine > Unclassified | place: USA...
ACGTGCACGAGCTGAGAAGAAGAAGGCAAGAGAAGAGACGATACAACGAGAAGAGGAAAGGAGAGAACAAGCCAGACTTGCTACCACTGGTATGCAATCTTTGCCCGTCTCATCACCTCCAATTAGGAGTTATCGACTTGGCAAACGCAATCAAAAGTATGTGGTTATCCATAATCCTGTAAAGAGTACACCTCGTACACATAACTACCGCAGAAAAGTTCAAGTTACCAAGCAGAAAGTTATTAATCACTACAAGAACAAGGCATCATCTCATGGTCGGAAGACACCATTCTATCGTCTTTGTTCTTCTACAAAAGGAAGATCACTCAAGTTCAAGAGGCGTCTATATAATAAGATATGCCAAAGTAGAAAAGTTGTACGTCCGGCTCCTACGGTCAGATATGAAGAGTCCAGGCGTGATGAGATTCGCTTTGATGAAACTGATGCTGATTGGGATGTTTTGAATGAGGCTATAGCAATTGCAAAGCGGGAGGCTGTAGCTGTAAAGATAGAATTGATGGCGACAAAGGCGAGAGAAGATGAAGAAGAAACTGCACCTTCTGATAAGTTTGATCCAGTGAAGGAAGCCCTAGATTTTCTCGCGGTAAATGGAATAGCTGGTGAGACTCCAGATGACCATGTTGAGCAAATTCGATCTCAACCTTATAGAAGACCTGTACCTCCAGCTACGTTAACGACAGGTCTTTGTCATATTATTGCTTTTATTGGGGCTTCCAATATCAAGTCCAAGAGGAGAATCAAGAACATGAGACGTAGAATGCTCCTCAATATCAAGATTCGACCAAGATGTAGTAGGATTGCTATAACAAGTTATTACACAGCCAAGGTTGAAAATATATTTAGCAAGTATATGTACAACCAAAGACTTCGAGTTCAATCTATATTGGAAGAGCGGGTAAGAAGTGACGAGGAGAAGGGTGGAGATGATACTCTCGATACTCTCTCATGTACAAGCAGTTCGTCTAATACAGAAGACTCTATTGATGATATCAATGCAATAGACTCAAAAGTATCAAGCTCTGGTTGTGATAATGATTCAAAGAAGAAGACCGCCCCTAATCAAGAAGAACAAGCAGCTCCTATGCCTACGAATGTTGATCTTTCCGTACCGGGTGCTTTTACACAATATTTTTGCAATAGCAAGAGATGCTGTAGCGACGCTGGATGTTCTTCTGTAGGTACTCTCTCAAGCAGTAGTTCATCTGGTGAAGAAGAGTCTGCTACTCAAGACGATACCCAAGCCCTAGAAGAAACAATATCTAGTAATGGAGATTGTCCAGATACTGCATTGAATACCAATGGTAGTGTTGAATTGATGATTGGAGGAGGTACCACTACGACTCGACGGAGCAAGAATACTGGCAAATCACCAGAGGAGATAAGAAATGAGGCCAATAAGCGTAGACGTGACAAAAGAAAGAACCGAAGACCGTCCTCGTAATGGTCGCATTGTCGAGATGGCATGGATGGTATTTGATCGTGATATGAAATGCCTTGAATCTAAGCAGTATCTGCTTAAGCCTCATGGGTATGACGGGATTGCACAAAAGGCTACTGCTGTTCATGGTATTACAACAGAGCGTGCCGTTGATGATGGTGTTGACGCTCAGCATGTTTTTGATGAGTTTACTGCTATCCTCGACAAACTCCCAAGTAATGGCTTTGTTATTGCCCATAACATGGAACACGAAGACTCGATCTTTAAGTGTAATCTCAACAAAGAACAACAAGTTCTGTGGCGTGATGCTCCGAAGTGTGACACTTGGTCACTCCAATTATGTCAATATCTACCCCAGGAAGCTAAGGAAAAATATCAAATTCATACCAGGAAATTTGGGCTTAAACTCACTGAACTCTATAGTTATGTGTGTCCCCAAAACGACAATGATTGTGTCAAATTTTCACACATGGCTTTGGAAGATGTTAAAATGACTTGGGCAGTCTTTCTTTATTACATGAAAAGCATCTCGTATAACGAGCTCCAATGGAAGAAGCGCCGAGACGGGATGATTCCTGGATACAAAAAGTACGAGAGATCTTTACAGAAAAGGAAATTCAATGGCTGTTAAATTGCATAACTTTTCCTTCGTTTCAATCGGTCGCGTGGGCAAGTCGGTACTTTAGCTAGCTTGCCGTAGTATTAACTCCTAATAGAGAATGTGTTTGTATTAACTTTCATACTAAGGCCAGTCCATACATGTAACACTGGGTAAACTGCTCCCGCCAAAGCGGACTCGGTAATGAATGGGTGGGTGTCATTTTCTGCGCCTGTAGTGGTGTTAGTATCATCTAGAGTAACTTGTTGTGTTTCATTTGTCTGAATGTCAGTACTATTTGTTGACTCGTTCTCGTCTACATCTGTAGTCAAATCAACTGTTTGTTTCTGTATGGCATCTAACAAGAAATCAAGCTCTATCAAACCTTCCATCGAGACTTCTAAAGCTCCTCCCCCGGCATAAGGCGCATTAATGTACTGATTAACTGAGCTTTCAACCAAGGAATCTTCCATTGTTTGTAGAGGTAGGATATGAACACAAACCCTTTCATCAAAGCTAGGAGCAGGAGCACGTGTGCCCCATGGGCTCGTTTTGCCTGTTAGTTTCACATCGCGATCACTTAGGAAGTATAAAGCCTTTGATCCGCTCTCTTCTGTATCCTTAGTTGGTTCAAGAGCTGATTCATATATGTCGGCAACGAAATCTTTCGATGCCTTGCCCCAGACTGGTGAGAAACTATTGAATCGATCTGTGGTTGCTTGAACTATTCTCCCAACTTGAAGAATCGGTTCGTCAGGTGAACCAAGGTCTGCAATTGATATGACTTTGAATTGGTTTCTTGCAGAGTGTTCTATGGCAATATATCTTGCTCCAGGACTCCATACTAAAGATGTTTGTTCATCACCAATGAGTGGCTGACCATTCTCATTCTCCTTGGGTAGGACCACTACATCAACTTCTTTTAGGTTTCTGCCGTCTTCAATTTCAATGGGGCTTGTTGGGATTGTCACTACAACTATTCGACCATCAGTATCTGTGTAAGAGAAAATCCTTCCACAAGGGCTAATACTAATTGTATCGGCATAGACAGAACCGAGACCTCCATCTCTTGTAGATCCGCCAGTCTCAAGATGGCCTCCTAAGAAGGGATTTGGCAGTCATGGAAGAGTGTAATTTATTGCATCACAACTCTAGTCACAAAAAAAAGTCTATGTGACTAGATAGAGTGTGATCGAGCAAACAGCAAAATCCATATCTTATCTTTGCCCTCATAAATTGATAATCACTCCTACTATTAAGTTTACCATGAACATTACCGAATCTTCTAAAGCCACCGCAGCCGCGCCTGCTGTCGATAAACCTATTGCCGAGTCGGCTGAGTATGACGGCGGGAAGAGTACGGTCAAGGAGGAAGCGGTTAAGGTGTGTATTTTTTTGTAATTGCCTCTCCATAAATTTAGTACCTTCACCCTTACTAATATACATTACTAATAAGACAACCACGCCTGCTTTTAATCTACCTGATGACGAATTAAAGAAGAATGTGGAGGAGGAGATAACTGTTGAGAAACCATCGAAGGAGGTGAGTAAATTTTGTATAAGATACATGATATGAAAATTACGTCTTTTGTGCAGGGTCGGCAATGCTGGTTAAATCTTATTGTTGTATACTTCATTGTTGATGGGTTGTGGTGGTATACTCTAGATTGTTGATGAGCTTGTCTAACATATTATTGATTCATAAATACACAGGCTGCTGGTCCGGCAAAGGAGGCCTGTGAGGATTCATCTAAAAAAGATATCACATTAAAGGATAACACCGCAGCTCCCAAGGAAGATATTGCCAAGGACTCCAAGGCCGAGGGCGCCCTAGTGGTTGAAGAGAAGAAAGTAGTCGAAGAAACGAAGGTCTATTCGCCTCCGGATGCCAAGGGTGATGATGAGAAGAAGGTAAGGCATTGATGGTGAACTGACATATCTTATGCACCGTCTTCGGTGAATTTAATTGTACCCTTATGACCGCCTGGATATTATCTCACCGCCATATACTTCTTCTTCTCGTTTTTTTAATATTTTAGGATCCTTCACCCAAGAAGAGGACTCTTGAAGAAGCTGAGGTTACAGATGAGAAGAAGGTAAGAGGGTGAACCAAAAAAAAATTATTGCTACCCACCTGGATATTACCTCACTACTGTATACTTCTTCTTCTTTTTATTCTATTAATATATTAGGATCCTTCACCCAAGAAGGCGTCTACTAAGGATTCTATGTCCCTTGATGATGTTGCACCTTCGAATATGGAGTTAGTCAAGGAGGATACATTGCAGATGAAGTTCTCTTCACCTACTCGTCTTCCTTCTGGATCGGTAAATAATAAATTATTGATTACACCATTTCAGAACCTCACACCCACTTCCAGCGAAGCACTTTCTCAGCTTCCTGAAACTGCACAAAGGAAGATACAGGCTGCCGCCATTGCCGCGGCCAAACCTGCATCTAGTACACCAGGTGTTAGTAATCATGCTGTTTCATCCACAGATGCTACCCCCCAAACGGGTAACACGGGACATCGTGGTAGTAAATTTGTAAAGATTGGTATGAAACCATTGCGTAGGTTGTCCAAGAAAGGAGATTTGTTTGGATTTGGAGGTAATTCCAAGAGTAAGTGTTGTTCAGTGTCTAAATGATATGTATTATATGATATACCTATTTTCTAACTTCGACCCTAACTTCGACCCGGTCTATAGCTGCCGAATCCACCCTTTTTGATGGTAAAACATCAGACGAAGCCTCATTGTCTCAGGATGGAGATGAAATGAGTGCTTCGGGTAAATCTTCTTGTTCCGAACTCACCACTGATAGTAGGAATAGCCGTCAATCATCGATGGGTAAATCAGTTGCCTCTTCTACATCAAGTAAGAGCTCAAAGTTATCCAAAGAAGAAGCTGCAAGTAAGAAGCAAAAAAGAAGCATCGCTTCAAAAACTGTATGTAAAGAGTGGAGAGCCGAGTTAACACCAACACAAAAGGATAAGTTCAAGCTTGACAAAGCTGCTGAAGTCCGACGTGTTAATGGAGATCTGGCACAATTCGCCCCACGTCCTAAATACGTCCGAGGAGAAAGTGAACTTCCTCGAGGCAAGGAAATGTCGGTTGAAACACTAGCAGTGATTGAGCAAGTCAAGGCATTGAAAAGCGACTTTGTCAAGCATAAGGAAGCCAATGATTATCCTTCTCACTGCCCTAAAGGTCACATTACTGAAGAGAAGGATCCTACATTCCACGAACTTGAAAGAAAGTTACATGTTGCATGTGAGGAACTCAAGAGGATACACCCAGGCATCTGCTGGGATCAAGATTTCGAGACATTTGTTGAAGCAGCTATTGAGGTAGATGATCTACCCGTGGCTTTGTCACAAGGACATGTTCTTTGCACTTCTTATATTAAGACTGACAACGGACCACCTACCGAGGCAGATTTTGAAAAGGCCATTCGTGCAGTAGGTGGAAGTATTCCTGCGGAGATAAAGATTGCAGTGGTAGATGATGAAACAAGAGATTTTTTGAAAGTTGACAAGCACAAAAGCAACGAATCATTGATTGCACTTAGTAGTGGTGCTGTATACAAAACGTCGATTTGGCAGAAGACTGGTTTGGAAGTGTCTCCAAAGAAGAAACAGGGTAGTGAAGAATATGAAGTCGATCGTGCTGAATACAGAATCAAAGGTCAAATCAATATCGTTGAGATGGCAAACTATAATGATACATATGTTATGATACAGATCCCAACCAAGGATAAACAAAGGTTTTATGGAAAGATCGGTAGGAATCAGGTTATTCGAGCAGTCTTTGAAGGACAACCTAATGATCCAACGTATAACCAAGTTGATCATATTACCCATGGACAGGGTAAGAAGTCGGATGATCGTTTTGAGCACTTACGTTGGGCGGACAAGGATCTCCAACGAAGGAATAAATCAAACAGAGGTGTTGTTGGACCTATTGGTGAATGGTTCAATAAGATGAGGAATAAGGGAAAGGCAGAGGAAAAGATGATTCGGGATGATATTCAGGAGGATGATGCTGTGATGGATGTTGATGTTGAGGCAAAGTCTAGTTCAAGTATTAAGAGTAGTGGAAGTACCAAGTCGAGTGGTGCTAGTGGAAAATCCAAAGGAGCCAAGAAGGGTAATTTGAAGCAGGCTGGTTTGATGGGTTTCTTTGGTAAGAAGAAGAATTAGGAGTTATGAGATATTAGTGTGTGTGTATAATGTGAGTGAGAAGGGAGGAGTAAAAGCAGAGGGATCGGAGGGAGGAGAGTGAAGAAGAGAAATGCCAATCGTCGAGTCCCCATAGTTAGTTAGTTAGTTAGTTAGTTTAGATTTCAGGCTACGACTTGGTTATCCACCTCTGGAAGCGTGTTCCTTGCTATTCTCTACACATCTCGTAATATAAAATACTTCAGTGTCGATATCCCCATACTCATATAGTGATGCAAAGCTAAATGCAGGCGAAGAAGACGCGGCGTCAACTCGAATCAAATAGAATGCATGCTCACCAGTAGGGCTCAGAGGATCAGTTGCTAGAATTAGTGCAAGCCTTTCACCAGAGTCCACTTCAGCCGAAGTGACTTTCGGCTGAGGTACATGTTTAGCAGAGAGAATCCTCACAAGACCACCTCCTCCTGTCCCTGGTGCTACTTTGTATCTTCGAGCAGGCATGTTTCTACCGCCTCCACCATATTTACTTTGTGGTATTGATTTCGTATCAGCAATCACTGGAGCAACAAAAGTTTGGCCTCGAGCTGTTATCAGTGTTGATATTGTACCATATGGTGTTGCAAACGCATCGAGCGTTGTTATATGCTTCCCTTCTTCCATTGGTATGATTCGCTCTTGCATACTGCTAAAATCAGAATATACCGCAATAGACAGCTGTATTGACTGTTGATTGTTTTTGTTCCCCTTCTTCAATTTGGCTAATATAGTTTCAGGAGACATGTAATGTAAATCAGCTCCAATTCTTAGTACTACCCCTCCCGTTGATGAATCAATTGCGTACTCAGACAGATCAATGCCATTATTTTCGCATGCAACATTAGTTAACCTTGTAGGTTTGATAGGCTCAGAAGGTGACAGAGGGAGAGGTGCTGCCCATAAATCCATACTTGATGCTAGCCACTGTTTGTTATCAGTTGATCGAGATCGATCGCTCAAAAAGAAGATATAATCATCTTCTTTTTCATCATCAGTATAATATATAGATGGGCTCTTTGACGTTCCGTTGTAATCGCCAGTTAACGGAAAAGCTAAATCATCATATTCATCTTGACAATACCCCCAAAGCGATTCAGCGGTGCCCCCGACATATCTCTTTGTACTAGATGATTGTTTAAACCGAGTAAAATATATGCAATCGGAGTGATATACTCCTTCAGTGGCTTGTGCGAGAGGCACCGGTTCAATAATAGAATGATGCAAAGAGTCCTTTCCAAGAGATTGACTGTTACGACGAGCTTGAGAAAGTTTAGCCAAATGTCGACGTTGCTTTTCAACTCTTCTTTTATGAGCATCTTCATCCTTCGTCTTCTCTGCAACCTTGACTAGAGTGCTCTTATTTACAGAAATATCTTCATCATCTCCATCATCGGAGGTCTTTGTGTCTTTACTCTTACTTGTTTTGTCAGCATCCTCATCTTTTGTAGTTTGTTGTTCTTTATCACTAACTTTTGTATTCTTATTGCCTCCCTTGACAACTTTGACATTCTCACTTTCACCACCCCAAGACAAAGTCAATCGAAATAATCTTGTAGCAGGCAAACTATTACTACTTCTACTCAAACTTGAATACAATATTGTGGTACCATCATCATTCCAACCGACTACAGATGATATTCCACCAGGCGTATACGTTAGTCTTAATGCAGGACTACCAGGCGTGCCTGGATTTCCATTAGACGATGTAGAAGGTCTTAAATCCAATAGATATACCTCCCTAACTCCTGTATATGTTGCTGAATATACTAACAAATATGGATATTTGGGATTTAGCTTTGGATGTAATGCATTACCAACTGTTGTTGTTAACTTCATTGCAGGCATGGGTTGCTCGTGTTTGTCATCTTCACTAAGACGAGTAAGGTATAGATCACCTTCTGTACTAAAGACTATTGTTTTATTAACAATTGTTGGATGTTGTACATACCCTAACCGACTATTTTCCAGTAGAGCAATACTACTTTCGACATCATGTTGTAACTGTGGTGGAGTAACAACAAAAGGTGCTCCGTCCCATTGATTATTCTCTTTAATTTTCAATGGATCAAACATTAAAGGCTCTTGTGCTTCTTGAAAGAGTATTGCAGCAGATTTCTTTGGCTGTGCTTTATTTGGATTGGATATGGAATCATATATTAATGGTTCTCCCACCTCATCTTTACCCTCATCTTGTATGAAGTTGTTACTTTCACTATTATTTGGTACATCAGAGTTTGAGTTTAGACTGCCGCCCTCCAATCGAACTTCCTCTACATGGCCTTTACTCAATCCATAAAATATCATCAAACCCAATACCAAACTGCATAATACCGTCAAATATACTGTATTGATTGATGAGGAAGAATCAGTATTACTCAAGTTCAGGATATTACCGAGTGTTCTATGATCACCACCAAGTCGATGTCTTCGCCTACTACGAGATGATGGCCGGCCATTACCATATTCATACTCTTCTTCTTCATCATCATCGTCGGAAGAGTCATAATCTGCTGGACCATAGTTGTTCGTTCTGGCACCCTCTAAATCGGCAGGTGCTGTAACTTGTTCATAACCGTCATCGTCATCAAGGAATGAGTTCAGTCTTTTCTTATCCTTGTTTGATATTGTGAAAGGGTTTGCAAAAGCAGGCTGCTCTACCATTGTGTTTGTAATTTATTTAATAGGTAAATAACTTTTGTGTGGTGAGAAAAGGGCAGAGACGTTATAGACTCTTACTCATAATCTTTAGATATGATGATAAATGGTATATAGCGTGATATTAAATACTATTCACGCTGCTTGTTCATACTATATGTATCACTATGGTACCATAGAGTTTGTGTCATGCACCGTCATTTTTTTTGAGTTTGTGGCTGGGAAAATTAAAAGGAAGGGGAGAAGGTAGGATACCAAGGAAATCGCTAGGTTGAGAGTTGGGATCGGAGGGAATTCGACTCTGCAATTAAGTATAGACGACAGTGGTAATATATACCACAGTATATAGTGGAGTATTTGAGTTTGTATACGAATACGCCAAGACGAAAAGACAAGTATCAATTCTAAGTACTAGACATCATAATATGTTTGGCTCCGATATCCAGTAAATACATCAATACCAACTATTTCATCATGCCTCATTCTTCTTTGCTTCCTTTGCTGCTTTTCTAGCCTTTCGTTTCTCCTCTGCCAATTTCTTCTTTTCTTCTTTGGTTAACTTCTTCTCAAACAACCCTTTCACTTCTACAGCTGGTATTGTCGATTCTCCGCTAGATTTAGGAGCACCTGGCTTTGTTTTGGGTGGAGCATCACCTGGTTCAAATGATGAAGGAACTTGAGCTGCTATACCAACAGAACCGGCTCCCCAGCCCAACATCTTGGCATCACAAAACATTCCCTCGGAATTGACACCGCTGATGGATGTCTTTTTAATTGTTATTTCGTCACCTTCATCATTTATTATTGTTGAACCAATTGGAGCAACGACTATTCTATTTTGTGTTTGAATAATGTGTTATTAATGTTTTGAGTTGCGGGTACATTAATAATATGTAATATAATTTGCAGTGTTTATTTGTTTTATTGGTTGCAGATGATAGAGTGGATGTAACAATTGCAATACACATTATACATACAATCACTCACCTTGATCCATCTCTGACATTACTAGCATTTGTAACTACAGTTATGGGTTCGTTGTCACCAATATTGACTGAGCATATCTTTAGTGGCTTTTTACCGCTTATACTCTTATCTTCTATCGATAGAACTATACCTACTTTATATTTAGATGTATCAGCCATTATAATATGATGTGTGGTTGATTGGTATAGATCCAATGATTTTATGAGAGTGTTTTGCTTATTGTTTCAAAGACCGCCGGCGCGTAATTGTTTTGCTTATATTCCAATACTTGAATATGAATGAGATTTAGTTAGATATGGATATGATAAGGCGTCGGCGTACAGAGCTTGCGGCAGGGCGCTGGATGGAGGATGTGGCTTGAGTTTACTCTTATAAGCTCTAAACGGCTGTGAAAGAAAGTCATAATCAATAAATCATGGCAGTGGAGTGTTTGGCAGGGATTTGGCAGAGGATTATGATCAAAATCTATTCATAAATCGGATCATGGTATTATCTCATATATTAAAACATGAATGAAATTAAACCCATAATGATATCGTTACAACCTTCGTTACAACCTACTAATCAACATCGATGTATCTTCGACTTAGAGGGCAGTTTTAATTGCTGCAATGATCAACAAGCAATAAACCACCTAACGACTACAACATCCAAGGCTGATACACCGACAAAGATGATACAGTTACATACTGACAAAATGGCGGTAGAAGACTTATACTCGTGCTCAGATGATACAGAGACCACCGCTTGCACTTCCTCACGAGAGGATACATCGACATCGTCGGGGTCATTATCATCTTATCTCAACAACTGGGAGTTTAATAACGAGCACGATCCTCTTGATGATTCATATTATAGTGCTCTTTCTACAACGAGTCATAATTATGATATTGGAATTCGTAGTAGAAGAAGCTGCAGGGACGAAGAGGTATCTGAATCTCTTCAACCATTAGAACTTACACATGAGATACAACATATGTTATCGAATGAATCACCATCGTCTTCTTCAGCTGATAACAAGATTGATAACTATTTTGAACAGCCCATTGAGTATACAGAAGATCAACAAGAAGATAACTATTCACCAATAGGTGAAGAATGCCGAACTAAAATGATGGACTGGAGTTTTCGTGTTGTGTCATTTAGTTTTCAACAAAATGATACTGCTACTACACCCACTACTACTCCCAAATGTAAACGAAAGAGGAAGCATTCGATACAAGCACTACAAATAGTCTTACATGCATTTACACTGGTAGATCAATATGCGAAAAATCAGTACAGGATAGATGGAAGAGTTATGGATCGTCAAGAATACAAGCTTGTTTGTATGATATGTTTACACATAACTGCCAAGACTTCCAGTTTATATGGTTTGAATGGTCATGCTGATAACATATTTGAGAACAATAATATAGGCCAAGGAGGCAACAATCTTTGTTGCCATAATACTCCTCACACTGCTTCTGACTCAGATGAATCAGATATAGCTCAAAGTCAGCATGACTTTCAACAAAGAAGACCACCATTCACTATCCTGTCTCTATCAGGATTGCTTGCTTTATCATCAAATGAATATACTATATCACAACTGATCTCAGTTGAGTTGAATATATTGCAAGCATTACAATGGAAAGGTATTCTACTGGGGACTGGAGGCACAGTTGTTGATTGGTGTTTGATACTGTTAAACTTGTTGGAAGAAGAAGACATGTGCAGTAAAGTGTTCAAGAGTATACGAGATAGCACTCTCATCAATATTGAGTGTTTTATGGATAAAACCGTTGCTAAACCAAACTCATTGATAGCACTGGCATTAGTAATACATGCCTTGGGTGCACACAGCGACGGAAGCTGCTATTGCAATATAAAGAAGAGACAGTTGTTGAATGCATTTCCATATCAAGAAGAAGAGGTTTTTGAAGTTATAAAAATGAACCTTTCTTCCTGCTGAGGAGGTTTAAGATGAGACTGGTGGGTATCATTTTAGGATTGTATCCTTGAAGAGATATTTACATAAAGTCCTAGTCAAAGTATTAAATGTGTAGCCCTTACACTGTGTGATAGTCTGTTTAATTTACGCTTCCGATTTATTCTCTAATCATTTCTTCCTTCGACTTATGTATCTTTATTCTTCATCTCCAAGCTTGTTGCGTAATTTATCCTCATTGATTGCCACCTCATCAGCGGCCGCTTCCAGTGAAGACTCAACAGATAAAGTATTTGTAAAGGATTTGATAAAGCTCCCAAGCACCCTCAATGCTCCACTAACCACATAACTAAGTGTCAACATTGCAGATAATACCGATATTGTTAAACGAGTACGCCATCTAATAGGCTGCTGTTCTTCTTGTTGTTTATTATCGGCATTAGAATTAACAGCATACTCCTTTTCCTCATTATCATTACTATCATCACCATAAACATCAATAACTAAACTACTCTCATCTAATTGACGATACACTTCTTTAAATACCGCGGGCAATATAACAAAGAATCCTCTATAACCACGGTATATAATATATGTCATCCATAATAGACTACTTTTTAATGAATAAGTAATTGATTTGAATTTGTCGTACCGTATTAGGAATGGACTATTCTTTTCAATACCATTCACATTATCGTCATTATTGTTATTGTTTGTGGAATATGTTAAACTCTTTTCATGGGCGGATATTGCCCATGGTTTTAATTTCATCCCTAGATTATCAATTGAACTTAGAAATGAGGTAGATGATGATGAAGCAGTGGATTGTTTGGTTATGTCTGTTGATGAAGTGGTATCTGATGATGGTGATGTTCCGCCACTTTTATTTGTAGAAGAATATAGTTTGCTATTTATATGCTTATATCTCATACTTCTTACTCCAAATAGTTTGGAAGAGTAGAGACATTGTATCTTTGGTGTTGTTGAAGATACTGCAAGTTGAAGAGCGGTGGTCGAGGACAGAGAGAACAATATACATGCTGCAACCACTAATATCCTCACCATCTTCCCTACATATATTGACATTATTGCAATTAATACGTACGAGGTGATACTGACCTACCCTCTCTTGTCAGACACAAAAAAGTAAGATAATAATTGTCTGTTTGAGATTCTACTCCTCCTTTCTTAAGCGAAGGTATCAAGGTATCCTAGAGACCCAGGGGAGAAGAATACCTTGCCATCTGTTCAGCTGAACTTCTGCAATTTTTTATGGCTTTGGCGCTCTCTTTCATGATACCATTGCTCTTACAATACAATATGTCATTGTTTTGCTAATGTATTACTGGATATCTTATTAATTAAATATATTATAATTTAATCCGGCGTTGAATTGGAGGCTTCAATTTTTTGAGTGTTTAATTTATATACAACAAGATATGTCTATCAATTGCATATCCCCCAAACATCGTGTTGTCACCTTGGATTATTCAGGTTCATCCTTGGCTACTAATACTAACAATATAAAAAAGAGATGTAACTCCTCAGATTCCAACTCTGATATACCGGGCATGGTACCATCGGTATCTACACAGTCATGTTCATCGGAGGTTAGTGAAACTGATTCTATATCCACCAGAGATAGAAGGCAGGGTGGTGCTCAATCTCCACGTTCAATTTTTCAACGATTTTGGACTTCACCTACACATACTAAAAGTCTAGAACAGAGTGTAGACGAGGATGAGGAGATATTGGAACGACTGTCTAAACTGCAATTGCCATCGGCGAATGAAATTGGAGAGTGTTCGACAAGTCCAACCACCGCCAAGGTTATCTATCCAACTAGACACACGATGTGCAGCACTTCAGCAGCTGTTGAAGATGTCGTGGATCCCAAGGCTTCAAGAATAACAAGAAAAACAAGTATTGATGATATGTCCATTGGATATCAAGCAGTAACGACACCTCCTGCATCCACAAGAAGACAAATCCTCCCAACACCGCCGCCGCAGCAGCTAAAACCCTATAATTCTCCCACCCAATCAAAACAAGATCAATTATCACATAATGTGGTATCAAGGGGTGGCGGTGGTGATAGAAATTGGTCATCTACAGGAGAATTACCCTCCAGACGGCCATCACAATCATGTCTCCGGAAGACACGATATTCATCCTGTAATGCTATTGATGACGCCGAACTCCTCCGTCAATTACATGAAGAAGATCAGAAAGGCATGCCCCTCAAGAAGAGTAGATCTGTTTCATTCTATTCCGAAGTTAGTGTCTTTGAATTTAATGTTGTCAAGGATGAGATTAAGAGTCAAGAGGGTTGGTCAAAGTACTTTGCTTGAAGTGTTGTTGAGATTAATATCTAATCTCCAATCAAGAGAAAGGTTACTGCGCCGATCCAATAAGAGACCAAGGCAAGATATACAAGATTTGATAAATTGCATATAAGATGACACCCCCAAGACAATTTTGAATGGATGAGATGCATCCTATAGAATAGAAAGAAGTTTGTGCTGCTAGAAAGAATCCCCAAGAGGGTCCAGAAGAAGTTTGATATACTCACCGAAACACCTTAAGAGAAATATTGCTAGAGTTTGGATGATTATCTTCTGTGTAATAAAAAAATAAACAATTTATTTTGCTAGATACATCCATGCACATACCTATTCTAGAACATACGTATGCTTGCAATTTAGATGATAAGGGCAGATATTTCAAAGTAATGCAAGGGATATATCTTTGATTTTAAAGTTATCCCTACACTTATATCATAGATAGCCATGTGTACATATCTAACCATTGACCTCATCTAAACTCAATCCTCCATTGGCTTCCATTTCATGAATACCTCCCATTTCTAATGAGACCCCATTTGATTCATCATCGCTATCGAATGAATCATTTGGATTCCAATCTCCGCCGTCATCTGACGATTTCCCTCCATAGGATAAATCATCTGAGAACGTCCCATTAAAAAAGTCATCAGATCCAATAGCAGAATATCTACCCTTGGGAGGTAATCGTTTTCTCCTTCTTCGATATATCATACAGCATGCACATAATAAAACAAACGGTATCAATATCAATGCAACTGTAGCGGGATGTCCTCCTCCGCCTTTACCACCTCTTATCTTTGGCGGTAATACTTTGTATCCCATACCATCGCCTTCATAGTCGTTTACATTTTGTAATTCAGATGCATTGTGACTTTCGCCATTCTTGTGATGATCAACTGTTGCTAAGTCGATCTTCTTGTCTTTTGTTTCTAAATGAAATCCTTCCCAATTTTCTTCTCCATCCATCTGCCCTTCTTCTTCTTCTTCTTCCTCAACTTCTTCTTCTGTAGTTGCTATGTCCACCTTTTCTTTTTCGCCCTCTGGCTCGTCATATCCATTATCCTCTTGGTCTATTACCGTCTCCTCGTCAACTTGGGGCAGTTCATCCTCGTCGTTATTCTCTAGTTCTAGTATTTCTTTCGGTGGCGGACCTTCCCCATCGTCACTCAAATGCGGTGGCGCCCCATCCCCGTCATCACTTAATCCCGACTTTGTATCTTCTCCTACTTCTTCTTTCGGTTCAGGCCATCGTACATATGGTTCATCTTCTCCCTTTTCACCATAATGAGGTTCAGATTCTTTAAATGTACTTGCTAAGTCAACTGGTTGAAACTCCTTTGGTGTAGGTTGAGTAACACCACCAATCTTTGGTAATGCAACTTCTTCTTTTTTACCAAACGGTGGTGGCATGGCAACTACTTCTTCTTGTTGTTCTTGTGCACTTTTAATCATTGCAACTGAATTGGCTTCAAAATCTTCAGTAGATGCCTCTAATTCCTCTTCATCTTCCAATACTTCTTCATCTGCTTTCATTTCTTCTTCCTCTTCAACTAATTCTTCACCGATAATTGGTGAGGTTAATAGTAATTTTTCAAGTGTAGCTTGATCTATATCGTTTTTATCTAATACAAAGTCGGTATTATCAATTGGTGGGATATCTTCTTCAGATTCAGTAGCATCATTATCTACCGTTGCCTCTCCTGTTTCGGGATTATATGTTACCCCACCTGCCATGTTGAGTGACTTGTTATATTGTGTTGTAATATTAGCATCTGCATCTTCGCTATCATCCTCGCCTTCGTCTGAATTGTTTTGGTCCTGTGCTTCGGTAATTTGAAGGATATTCAGATCGTCAAGTGTTTTGGGAACGTCTGGTACTGTAAAACCCATTGCAAATCAATTAATTAATATATCGGCTGTGGTATATAAGGGCTATACTTGATTGTATATGAGTTTATGTATTTTAATTTTGGTTGAATTTTGGGGCGCGATACCAAGATTTCAGTTGCAAAAGTACTACCGATCGAATAAACGTTAAAAAGTGATCAATTGACAATACTAGGAGTATACCGGCTTGCTTCTTGAGAGAGTACTACGGGCGTAAAGAGGCTAGTTATCGCGGTTGAGAGTTGAGGAGAGGATTTTTTTGGTATCTTGTCACAGAGACCTACCAATTGAATGATGCTGTACATATACTGATCCAGTACGATAACTCGGTTGTAGACGTATTACTTGCAATATTCAAACCATTGGTTGGTTAATGATATGAGATTGCTAGATTAGAGAGGACATAGGTACAATGAATGTTTGTGGTATCTTTCTACTCTCATAATTTTCCATAACCTCAATAAACAGACGGACAAACACAATCCAACTGAGAGTTTACCATGACAATAAAGAACGTACTAATTAACATATTAATTGCTATTGCCAGTATATTATCCATTGTGGGTACCTTCTACATTGGTATATATTTGGGTGATAAGTTCACAAGCGGAGGCGACGACAATAAAGCATTCCCATCATCCAATGACAAAACTAACGGTGCATCACAATCACCACCTTCTGGTCCATTGCCAGACCCACTAGACAATAAGGTATGCACAGACGGGACATGTAAAAATAAAAAGGTAATAACACCAAAACGCGCAGCCGATATAGATCTTAATGCACAACAACCCAAGGTGGTGCGATATGTTGATAAATGGACAACACATACAGTATTAGCCCCCTCGCCATCTGATGTAGCCGTGCCTAGCGGAGCACAATATTGTCCATTCGAGGAAGATGTTAATGAAGATTATGATATTCATGGTTTATGGTGTTTTTATGATAGTCCGCATACTCCTGCTACCTTGGAGGATAAGGATACCAACGTCAGTGAAGACAAGAATATTATACCAAGTGCAAACAGTGGAGACTTTGTATCACCAGTTCTACAACCAGGTGAATTAACACCAATCGTATGGCGTGAATCATCTAAAATTGTTACACAGCACGCCTATCAAGTTGGGGTACCACCCGAACTAATCACATCCTTGTTAGACTATTGTAAAGAATTGGGTATTATTGAATTAATGCAAAAGTATACAACGAATGAACCAATTGAACCAAAAGAGAAGGGACATAATGGTAAGTTTCTTAATTTAACAAAATCAAACAATGTTGGATATAATGATACATATCAATGGTATGCACAACGTCCTGAGAAGAAGTGGAAGAGTAATATGCATTGGATATCACCAGCGAATGAGAAGTCACATGAAGATTATTTACGGGCATTGTCACGTGGTAACTTTGATAAGGTATTAGAAGGTATTGGGAAGGCATTAAAGTTAGATTCATTGGTTGCATATCATTTAACATTTATTGGTGTTTCACATGCCGAACGGGGATTTGCACATCATGACACGACGACAACTAAAGGTGGTGTGTATAATGTTATTATACCATTATTATTAGAAGATGATGGTGAGCCGGAATTGTTACTTTGGGATTATGATCCGCCTAATGATTCTAGGAAGGGTAAACGGGGTGGATACAAGTATAAAATTGGTGCTGCGGCCATGATGGGTGATGATGCAATTCATGGTAAGTCTGTTTGAGGTATTGTGCGTGATTATGTTTGTCTTTAGTATCACTTGCAACTAAACTACATGTATGTGTCTTTGAATCAGGCACACACGAGTGTGACTACAGGAATATGACTAACGCAAAGCACGGAGGATGGATAGAGGATGAAGGTTCTGTAGACAAAAAGAAGCGTAGAAGTGGCATGAGATTAGCTGCAACAATCTACATTGCCGAGGTGTATGACGAGAATGTTGAAACAGTTGCTGAACGCACACTTACACAAATCTTCCCCGTATGTGATGAAAAGTGGTTATTGACACAAGAAGCACGTCACTGGCAGAACCCAGCTCTTGAATATTATGAGGTGGGTAATACCATGAAGAATGATACTGGTAGACGAGCATTCCGTGTTGATGACGAGAAGACAGACTGTGAAGAGCGAATGGAGGAAGGAAAGTGTGAAAGTGATGTCGAGGGAACACGGAAGAAATGTTTGTTTAGTTGTTGTGTGTATATTGAGGAGGGTGTTACCAGAATTGAAAAGAAGAATGACAACAAGAATGATGAAGTCGATGTTTGTACACAAAATCGTACAGGACTTGAGGAATGCCGTACATATCAAGACAATAAAGATTTACATGGTGATTTTATATCACCCAATCTTAGACCTGGAGAACTCTTCCCTTTTGTTTGGAGAAGTGATGCCAAACAAGCTACTCCATATGCTTTTCAAATTGGTGTCCCACCTGAATTGGTATCTTCCCTACTAGGCTATTGTGATAGATTAGGCATTACGCAAACTATGCGTGAATTGGTAGGTGACAAGCCATTGGAAGTTGATCCAGACGGTGAGAGAGATGACGGTTCATATAACTACTATCATGAATTTTTAGAGCTGAAGGATGGAAATGATTGGTTCAGTAAGTGTAACCTACATGCTGTAACTAGTATAATCTGAATTGGTACTAACAATATTTGCCTCTCTTCCTCTCTCTCTCTCTCTCTTACCACACACAGTCCAACGCCCACCTAGCAAGTGGCAAAGCAATATGCATTGGATCTCACCTGCTGATGAAAAGACACATGAGGAATACTTAAAGGTTCTGGCAGCAGGTAATTTTGATAAAGTATTACAAGGTATTGGAGAGTATCTTGGGTTAGAGAGTTTAGTAGCATATCATTTAACCTTCATTGGTGTGAGTCATTCTGAGAAGGGTTTTATCCACCGTGATACACATCATACTGGGGCAAGTGTTTACAATGTCATCATACCTTTGATGCTGGAAGATGATGCTGAACCCGAGCTTGCAATGCAAGACTGGGATGATGAGTCTCGATACGGCACTTTAAAGTATAAAGTAGGAATGGCGGCAATGATGGGTGATGATGCCATGCATGGGACACAGGCATGTGACTATCGTGAGAAGAAGGGAATGAGACTTGCTGCAACAGTTTACATTGCTGATATACACAGCCTTGTTGCTGCTAGGAGAATCGCCACTCAAACATTAACACAAATCTTCCCCATGCCGGATGCCGATTGGTTATTAGCACAGTCAGGTAGACATTGGAAATCAGATGACGATGAAACGAGTTTAGTAAATGATAAGGGACGAGAGCCTTTCTCTTTTCATGATAAACTCTCGGATTGTACTGATCGGGCAAGCAAAGACATGTGTGCATCTGACCAGCACACTAGGAAGATGTGTTTAAAAAGCTGTAAAATATATCAGTCGAGTGATAGTGAAGATGACGACGATGATGGCAATAATCTTTTGCATTATGAAGACTATCAAAACTTTTATGAGGTCGGACAGTACATCAATGCATTCTTCGATAATATCGTCGAAGGCGAGGACTGCAAAGATGCGAGTGATGAGTGTGAACAGAAAGCAAAGGCCGGTATGTGTATGTCCAACCCTGAACAGATGGATAGACTTGGTTGTCACCTGAGCTGCTTGTATTGTCTAACATCTGACAGTCAGAAGTTATTCTCTTTGGGGGTAGATCAAGTACTGATTGAAGATAACGACTCCGAAGATGATGACTCTGAAGACGATTCTGAAGATAAAGAGGTCGAAGAGAGTGATGTGTTAGCGGTCATGGCCAAAACTGAACAGTACTTTATCAATGAGGTCCTTGTGAAAGATGACCTCCGCCGCTACCGTCTATCCTGTAAGAATATGAATAAAAACTGTGCAGTTTGGGCTGCACAGGGACACTGTGAGGTATCGTCATCAGAGTCTGGTTTCATGTATAAAGATTGTCCAGCAGCATGCCAGGAATGTCCTCTCTTAGACCCAGCTTTACGCTGTCCTATTGATGAGACAACGAATATCTTCAAGCCGGGCGATATGAATGCCAGTAAGTTTGTATTTCTTCAAGTTCTACTTGATTATTTGAATTCTCATGACTCAACCTCCACCCTCTCTTAGTGTTTGAGAGATGGTTAATAGAGGCAGGACAAGACTCTTCATCATTCAATGAAAATGCCCTATCTAATGGCAAATTTTCACATCCATTTGGAGATATCACAGTCATTACTAGTCCGTATCATGATGCAACCCCATACATAGAAGAACTAGAAGAAGAAGATCAAGATGATAACGATAGACTACCATGGTTGGTATCAATTGATAACTTCCTAACAGATGAAGAGTGCGAAAGATTGATAGGGCTAGGAGGAGTTATGGGATATAAGCGCTCTACAAAATACTCTGATGATGAAACTAATCCTGATGGTACAGCCAAGTTCGTTACTGAGGACAGTAGGACATCGTATAACGCTTGGTGTTATGAGGGTTGTGATGATGATCCAATAGTAAGGGGCGTGATCAATAGAATGGAAAAGATGACGGGTGTTCCTTATAGCAACTATGAAAATCTTCAGCTTGTGAGATATACAGAAGGACAACAATACAAGGAGCATCATGATTGGACAAGCACTCATGAAAAGCATCCATATGGAGGTCGCATCTTAACTTTTTTTCTCTATCTAAATGATGTTGAGGTAAGTTGATGTTGGATACTTATTATTATATATTGGTATCTCATACTTGTACTCGTTTAACCCCCCCACTTGTGTTCCATCCGAATAGGCTGGTGGTGGTACCAAGTTTAACTATCTCAACTTTACTGCCACACCAAAGAAAGGTGGAGCTATTGTTTGGCCGTCAATGACTGATGATATGAAGGAACAAAATGATTGGACTTGGCATCAAGCACTTCCTGTTGAAAAAGGCATCAAGTATGGCGTGAGTTTATGTCTATTGCATCAATCTAAATTTGCTTTCATATGTGCATCTTTCTAACAATTTACTTCTGTTTGATTACGCCCATGTCCAAATCTAACAGGCTAATGCCTGGCTACATATACGGAATTACCAAGACGTCCCAGATCATTGTTAATTACAAAGTAAAGTAAGTTTGCTACTTATATTTGATTAGATAGTATTTAGTTTATCCCTATTTATTAGAGCTTACCGAATCTTGCATCATCCTTGTATCATCTTTTCTGCAACACATCTTTATAGTAATCCTACCAACCTTCATATTGGTAGAAAGTTGTACTTCAGTGTGGAATGGATCAAAAGCAAGCCGACAGAACAGGAGAGACACTGAAGCATATATCAAACACTCAAATAGTAATGATGCAAGATATAAAAGGAGACGGCATTACCTGCCGCTCTTGCCACTCTTGCCGCTCGTACTTGAACTGCTTGAACGAGATGACTTGCTTGATCGGCTATAGCTTCTTCCCCAATCATATCCCTTCCAATACGGGTAGTAGCCACGGGGGTAGTAGCCTCTATCACAGTAAGAACTATCACAAGGATCATAATATCGATATCCCCATCCTCCTCGCCATCCACGAAGCCCGTAATAATATTTCTTCTTCCTCCTTCTCCTGCGGCGTTTCCTCTTGCTTGAAGATGAGGAACTAGACTTGCCAAGGTGACGACGTTGCGGCTGAAGCTATAAGAGGTGCAACATGTGAGAGAGACATATCATGGTACAAAAACTACAAACAGCTATTGCAAACTTACACCATTATACTCAGGTCCGTGGAGTTCTTCTTCAGCTGTGAGAGTTATATTGAGGTTAGAAAAGCACTTCCTTCAATGTTAAATTGCAACAATCATTACTTACCAGCTGCCGCCAAGCTAGCAAATAAAACAACTGCGAGTAGTATGGTGATTAGCTTCATGTTAAGTAAGATGATTGTTTGAGTTGATTTTGTTTGTTACAGCTTTTATGATCATAGTCAACACTTAATGATATACAAGCGTGTCAAAGAACGAGAATTGCTTGAACTTGTAGAGCTCTCAGCTCTTTTCTTGTGTGATTGAGTATAGAAAGGCAAGGATCTCCCAGATGTGGGAATATGATAATATCTTGGTTGGGTCTTCAAGGTCATGTCTACATAAGACTCTTGATTGGTAGAGCCCCGGTATACTTCCTTCACAACCAGACTAAAGGGTGCTAATGATCTTACCGAAGAACCAGAAGAATTAGCACTGTCGACTACAAGTAAGTTGTTTGTTTATAAAAGAATGAGGTTTTAGTTTATCGCTTACTAGATCTTATACGGAAATCTTGCATGTTATCTCTTCAGCAGTACATCTTTACAATAGTCCTGACAGCCTTCATATTGTCAGGCGCAAGTTGTAGTTCAGTAAAATTAAAAACAGGAATAGGCAATCAAGGAGGCACTGAACTGGTCTCAAACATTTTAATGCAAGATTTCAATTCCAAAGGAGGGGTTTGATTTACTTGCCACTCTTGGAAGAAGTGCTTGACGATGACGAGTTGCGTCTGCTTCTTCTACGACGGCGGCGGCCTCTTCGAGACCTACGACGGTACAAATCACCTTTTGAAAGCAGAGAGGCAATATTGAATGAGTATATACAAATGATTCTTAAAGACATATGCAACATATCACTTACCAAGGTCCCACATTGTTCTATCAAGGTATCGTCTGTCGCAAGTACTTCGACGGCTCACAGGAAGGCATCTTACATTAGAACCACAGTAAGAGTCTTCAATAACTCGTAAGCCTGGGTAAGTTGTTGCGATCCTATCTTCAATAAGATCGGCACAGCTTGTAGTTCGAGTATCGTAATCAGCTAACTTCACTACGATATCACAATCTTGACGACGCCCCCCAATCTCCTCCATGCCAACCTCGGAAACCACGGTAGCCACGGAAGTAATCATCAGAGGACGTTGAGGAGGGATGAGCGGCGTCGACGGCGGCGCTTGCTTTTACTACTGGACGACTTTTTGCTGGAGCTTGAGCCACCAGATGATGCCTTGCCCTCCAGATGACGCTTTCTAGCCTTGGCACTACCTGATCCTGATCCTTCTTTTGTCTCTGCTGATCCAGATCGATCTTTACCAGACTTGGCGCTTCCTGGAGCTGTTTCTCCTGATCCATTCCTCGCTGATCCAGATACCCCTCCCTTTTCTGACTTAGTAAGGTGACGACGTTGTGGCTAGTGGCAAAAGAAGGAATAGAAGAGATATATCAGCTTCATCAGTACACGAGAATGAATTACTACATGCATATCTACTTACACCATAATACTCTGGTCCATAGAGTTCTTGTCCGGCTGCGGTATTGTTAGAGTAATAGAGGGTGAGAAGTGAAGGATAGAGAAGTCAAAAGAGTTGCACACCATGAACATCAGTCTCGTATTCACTTACCTACAGCCGAAATGCTAGCGACTAATAATAGTGCTGTGGATAACTTCATGTTTGTAAAATGATTGATGAAGATGTTGTTTCGAGTTGTATGTTGATTCGAATTGCTTTTTTATGAGCACTTCTGCTGTTGAAAGATATTTTGAAGAGCATCATGATTGCATGAGTTCGTATCCTCTTCTGGGATCGAGTTTCTAGCCATTACAACAATAACATGGTGGCCGTGATTAGATACTTGTAAATGAGTTCTGTTCAATCACTTAATATGTGATCCATCTCTATCAATTGTCGCTTGTTATGATTCGTGGAGTTAGTGCTCTCGTTATACATCCCTTCCCTTTGAGTATGTTTCCTTTATCTGTCATTGAACTGTAACTACCTCTCGTCATATGGCCTCTCTGACAAACACATCCTATTCCACCACTCCCAATAGAGACGGTGGTATGAAAAGGGGGGGAGAAGTTGACATGAACACAGTCAAGTAGTGTCTTGTGGCTCTTATCATCACAACATCTTACTCACGGACTATCTCACGGACTATCGCGAGATGGATACCAGTAACTGTATCTTTTTTTTTGC
>Ga0214478_100459_pt1 | contig 24011 bp, 17 predicted proteins | sample M1_20Mar14CPVII9_2_FD_178001 | JGI IMG/M metagenome (GOLD analysis project Ga0214478, IMG submission 178001) | Marine eukaryotic communities from Monterey Bay, California, United States - M1_20Mar14CPVII9sort6BwellD7 | ecosystem: Environmental > Aquatic > Marine > Unclassified | place: USA...
CATACTTGATGCTTATGAAGGAGGTAGTTTGGAGCCTACTTTCTACCACCCTCGTGTTTTAGGGAAAGTTACAAACTTCAATGGTCGAACTAGCGTAAGACGTGATATGCTTAAACTTTTGACAAAGAAGAATTCGTGCTCGTGTTTGAAAGACCTTTATGCTCAAGCAAGAAGAACATTTCCCAAACTTGGAAGTTGTCAGAATTGCCAACAGGAGAAGAAGAGGTCAACTCTGATGCTTTGCGGGTATGTGCACCTTTCGTATCTACTACTCAGTCAAAATTGTATTGATTCACTAACATGACTCTCTGTTTCTTTCCTTTTCAGAGGATGTAGGATTTTCAATTACTGTTCAAGGCAGTGTCAAGCAGTTGCATGGAGTCAACATAAAGCGGATTGTGCTGAACTTGTCAACTTCCAATCTAACAATGGCCAGATTGTTGGGGAAATTGATATCTGCGGCTATTAACATGTTTATGGATGAAGGTGATAAACCTTGATTAGAAGGTGGAACCAGAATAGAAGCGGAGGAATATTTGATTGTTAATGTAGTATCTAACTTGACAACCAAGTATTCATATCTTGCCGTTGTCTACTCATCAACACCCAGGCAGCGGGAAAGGCACCACTAAGATTCTCTCTGTTGGGTGTAACACCAGGTTGAAGTTTTGTCTGCCAAGGCATACCACCGTAACGTTGATTCCATAATCCGTCAGTGGCGGTGAATCTACCGGGCTGTATACCCTTGACTGTTAAACCATTCACGCCTCCCCAGCTTAGTCCCAAATCATATACATGCTGGTTGTGATTGGCATACTTGACAATTAAACTAATGGCAACCTCATCGATTGCAAACTCTTGTACATACAAACCAATCGATAACTGATAATGCTCCTTATACTGCTGAATAGTACTGCATATGCCATCGGGAGCATCCTCATATACAAAATCCATCTCTGATAAGGACTTCTTCTTGGTATCAGCAATCAATAACTTTGCAAATAATGTGTCCGTTGACTCCCCATCGTCTAATGTACTTTCATCACAAGTTTCACTTTCCGACTCGGAGAAGAGCTGTTGATTATTCTTGGGACTTCGAGACGACTTGATTATCTTGGCATATGGCTTGAGGCGGTACCCCAACTTGATGCCCTGCTCATCGAAGCATGGTGTGAATCTATGAGCAATCATATTCTTTAGAGCATCGGCATCATAGACATTGGGGTAGTCCCAGAGTAACGAGCCTGCATTAAAGAAGACTTTATCACCGCGTCTAATCTGTCCACTATGAAGTCCATGTTGTAAGTCACCAGCGGAATGAATAAAGACAATCTCATTCACTGAACTGCTACAATACTGAGTAATATCTCGAACTTCTTCTACAATGAATGAGGCTATACCCTCGACTAGATAAGGACGAATTAATAGAAATAGATGTAAAGTGAGCATATGATGTGTCATGTAAATCAGACAGACGACGGAATGGTCCCCCCTCATACAGCAAACGACTAAACAAAAACGTACCTCTAGCTCCACAATCGCGGAGATAATCAATCACAAGAGCCCAAACTCGTCGGCTAACGTGTCGTGACTTAATATCTAGTACAAGTCCGAATGGAGCCGAACACTGCATGATTGGTTTAAGGATGGATATTGACTCTGCCATACTCTTATCGGGAACGATGGATGCCATATTCAATGATGTGATCTCCTTGCTTCGGACAACATTGTCCTGCTCATGTGCCAATGGCGTCGTTGGTCTACTATTAGCACCTCCTCCACCACCGCCATGACGTTGTCTTCGCCTTCTCCTTCGAGGTGTAGTTCTTCGAGGACCGCCACTTGGTAACTTGCCTGGAGATGGCTCACTATTAATCGATACATCTCCATCAGTTAACATACCCTCATCATCACTACCGTCATCGCAATCATTACTATCGTTACGCGTCATGATAATTCTACGGGGTGGACCTCCAACTTCATCAGCACTTCGTCCACGAACAGGGGTATTAAATGAATTGGGCACAGACTTTGAATCAATAACCTCACGATGATCTTCTCTGTCATCTTTCATTTCCGAGAAGTTGGCAAAATCAAGCTCCTCAATACTTCCATCTGTCTGGCTGCCATCCGTTCCACTATCACTCACATCATCATCCATGCCATCATCGTCTTCGTCATAGCCCTGAAGAATTAAGGAGTGGATTTTGTGTTGTGAGAAGTAGGAGTATATAGTAAGCAAAGTACAAGATAATGAAGCAAGTATACTCACCATGCCTAGCTTCATTGCCTCACTATAAACTGATAGCCATTGACGTGCAAAGATGCCACCTCCAAGGGTCTTTCGTGTCCTCTTTACACGAGAGAAGTTGTACTTCTTGAGGTAGCTCGAAGTACAAAAGTGCTCCATAACAAGCTGTACAATGTTCCCATGAGCAATAAGCATCCTTTCAACCAAGAGAGTTGTCCGTCGTTTGATCTCCTTATCATAGTATGAGAGCACCAATCTCTCATCGGACGCACTTACTGGTGTTACATCTTCTTCATCCGAAAAGTTATCATTACCCTCACCATCGGCCACCTCCTTGGCCTCACGAGCTCTCTTACGAGCATCCTTCTGTCTTTCCAAGAATGCCTCCTTCTCACTTAAAACAATCTCTACTCTCCGAACCAAATAGGGGTCAAGGAATACATCCCATTCTAGAGTTGGTACTCTTCCACTGAACTCAATTTCATGTGCCGTTCCATATGCAGCAACGACAGGATTGCTATTGATGGGTGATGAATAGAATATGTGAGATCTGGTCAGCGGCGGAATTAAGAAGTACACAATAGAAAACCCAAAACTTACTTTTCTGCCCAGTGAATCAGTCTTGGGGCAGGTGCATAGGATGCACGTCTTGATATCTCAACATATACATCAGGCATGAGAATTCGTAGGATTGCAATCCAATGTGGATTTGTAAGCATAAAGGGCGCGGCACCGAAGAAACCCTGTGTCAAAGAAGATGGAAACAAATTAGAGTCAGACTTAGATGTTGTCAAAGAAGATCGGATATACACAACCACACATACATAACTCACCCCATGAACATATGGAACCTTCTTAATCTCCCCGTGAGCAAATGGCATTTGATCATGACTAACAGACTCCATTGCAAAGTTTGGTAGTGTATGTGAGTCCATGGCATACTGACCGGGAGGGACAAAGTTGTAATCCGATGTCAAATCACCCACGGATGATCCCCCGACGCTTCCAGTGGCAGCTGTATCATCATCAGCCAAACTAACATCGGCAGAATCAAGACGTTTTCGTGTGGCAGCAGTTGTGGGTGTTAAAGTTGCCAACATCCGTACCCGTTCATGATGAGAAGTCTCATGACCATCCCGTGTTAATGCCGATGCCACCGCGCGTTGTTTCTTACCCCTTAATCCTGAAATGGACGAGGATACACTATTAATTAATGATGATGCCGACGTGCTACGGATTAATTCAACTCTATTCCGATGACGTCTTTCAAACATTCGTTGTGCCTTGAGTAACTTTTTATGTACACCTCGTGCTAAATACTTGTTTCGGCGTTTGGTATATGATCGTTGCATCTTGGACCATAATTTAGACCCCAGGACAAAGCGCTGAGCTCTTCTATCGGCTTCTTCTAATGATGATTGATGACGTTGGAACTCTCTACTACCAGCCACGTGTGACGATGCACCATATGGCTGTCGTAACCAAACACGACGACGACGTCTAATAGTACGAAATGTTGATATAGCCGATCCTAATGATAATGCCGTGCGTATAAAGGAGAATAATTCGTGTGGCATACCCCACGGACTATTCGTTCTAACAGTACTATCGTCATCATGTTCGTAATGTCCCCATGGTACCTCTCTCAATACGACAAATGTAATCATCCAAAATGTTAACAAATAACTCCCAACCGTGAAACCAACATGTCCCAAAATATTTGATAGGAAATGATCCCAACCAAATACTTGATCTTCTAATGCCATTCGTATTTGCAATGGAATGAGATCATCATATGTATGTTCGTCAATCTCATCTTCGAGATAATCCATAACTTCCATGAGCTGTATGACAGTTTGGGAAATAGGAGGGTAGAAAGTGAGCTCATGATGGAACCATAAAGTTTAAAAACACAATTCTGAGATTACAACTAGGTAGAAATAACGTACCGGATCCTCATCCTCCTCATCACTCCCCTCCTCTCGAATACTACCCAAATTACTTAAATTTGTATGCAATGAACCATCTAATCCCAATCCACCCGTGATACTATTATATATCGTCTTTTGCTTCTGTCCTGCTCCAGCTATACCACCACCCAAACCAGATGATGAAGTGTTATTGTTTAGTTTAAAACTACCACGTATATTATTCCATATATTTGGATTTTGTTCCTGTTGTTTCCGTTGATTGTGTAACTTGTTTTCATTGATTATGTTTGTTATGTTGGATGAAGTTAGTGTAGCCGATGAGGATGTTACTGGGTATCATGTAAATGTGTGCAGTAAGATATGGGTTTGAGAAAGAAAAAAAGGCGTATGTGAGCATAAGATGGATGATTCTCATAAACAAAAAAGTGTGCACCAATGCACAAATAGATTACTCCTATTATCACACACCGAAAAAGACTCTCAACAATCTCCTGACACACATAACAAAAACGTACCAGGTAATAAATGCTCTGAAGAATTCTTCCTCAACTTTTCAACAACAGGCGGTGGCTCTTCTGATGAATGTATATTATGTATATTTGCCATTTCCAATTGACTCTCTTCACTATCTTCACTTTTATTATTGTTTATATCAATTGTATCCGCTCTATCAATTGTATCTAATTCTGATTCAGTATTGTTGTATTTACCACGACGTTTTTGTTCACGATTTACTAGTAATTCTGATGCTGACATTATAATAGGGAATATGATCGAGAGAGTGAGAAATGGAACTTAGTTGCAATAATCAAACATGCACCCATTGAGGGCCACATATCACATGCACACTGTGTAAACCACAAAAAAAGCATGTATAATCTTACAAAACTTACCAGAGGAATGCTGTGATTCATCTCTAAACAATGTAGATTCAGTCTGAAATAATGATGATAGTTCCACTACTGCTGGCGCTTTTCCCTCACCACCTACTGCACTATTATTGTTGTTGGTATTAGTATTATTTTGTGATAGTGCAGATTGTTGTTGATTTGGTTTAGAACTATGCTGTGGTGAGCTTATATTTGATCGTGGTAGTGTTGCTGAATTGTCATGCTGTTGTTGTTCGTTGTCATTGTTGTTATTGTCGTTTGCTGTTATATCATTCATATTAGCTTTGATATATACCATATCGAGAGTGTTAATAATTGAGTTGAGAGTAGGGCATATAATGCAGCAATGATTAACCACCGGTATACACAATTCACACACATATGCACATAATACTATACTTACCTTTAGACTTCGTTTTAGGGGGTAGTGTTAGACAGTACAGGCGTGCCAAGATTGTTCTTATAGAATAAGAGAGGGCGGATCAAGTGATTGTTTTGACAATCGACACTATTTTGTGGAGTTATATCCTCGATCTACAACCAAGAGGCCGGCTGCACAGCTATGACTTACGTCAATGAAGATGAACTAGACACTAATTATCTGTATACTAAACGATATATTAAACCAATATCAACGTCATCGAATCAAAGTTGCATCTCTCTACAACACTTTTGTCACAAAGAAAACTCAAAAATTTGTATTGGTCTATCCAAAAGTGTGTATTTAACCTAAACCATCTATCATATCACAAGAATCTAGTCGTCTAATAAATCTCACACTAATCTGCACTAAATCGAATTATGGGGTACATTATATTGAATAGGTGTGAGGCCTAATTTAGGTATTGTACCTAGAAAAAATGACAACATCGTTTGCCGATGCCACGCATTGCCATGCTATCGATTGGTAGGTATGCAATAAAGCACTCTCATTATACCATCAGTACTATCACTAGATTAAGTATTATAACACTCTTTTTCGATTGGTGGTAATAGTAATAAGACGCCACTCTTAATATATATCGAGGTAGAGGTATTACCTCAAATTTTGGTGAATTAAACTGCCTCTTGGCGTATGGTAATGGTACTGCCATCATTTACTCCACCACATTGCAATACAACATAAAACAATATAATGGCATCATCAACAATGGCCCTATTGGGCAAGAGCTCACACATTGGTGATTTAGTCATTGGTGATGAAGAAGATACCAATAACAATAATGATGATGCACCGACAACAACACAACAAACAGATAATGATGCACCGATACCTGAAGGTTATGTCGAACAGAAGATTGCAACATTAGAAGAAGAAATTGCCAGTAGAAAAGCTGAGATAACTCGGTTAAAATCAATCACCACTACTAATACTTCATCAGCATTATCGGCACTAAACACAAAAATAACTCAAGACAATCTAAAAGCAACAACAAATCTAATCGAAGATGAACATTCTACATCCCAAACTTCCAACAATACAACCATAAGTGAAACAGACCTATCCAAAGTCCAGAATGAAGTACAAACTGTTAAAGATAATGCACGTCTCCTACTCCGACATATGGCTAAACAAACTTCCGAAAATGAAGCATTACAGTTAGAACTCGATACACTCAAAGAAGAATTGAAAATGTCATTAACTGAAGCCTCAACAGAAATTATTAACAGTAACAATGCGTTAGAAGTTAAAACTAATCAATATAATGAATTACTAAATAAGTATAATGAATTATCTACTCAATTTAATACAGTTGATGATAATGAAAGTAATATATCAAAAGCAATCCAGAATGAGTTACAATTGGTGAAAGAGTCATCTCAACAGATGAAATTGGTATATCAAAATCAAATATCAACATTGGAACAAGAATTAGCCGATATCAAGTCTTCATTAGTTGATAGGGAAGAGACTATTGATAAACAATTGATTCAGATTGATGATTTAAAAAATGGTATTGAGAAAGGGAATAGTGTAGAGGAAACAAATGGGAACGAGAAGAACATATGTACAGCATCGAATTTGAATGAGCTTGCTACTCTTTGGAAAGAATGGTTAGAGGAGAATAGACGAAAGCGCAGAGCTGCCGCTGCTTCTTCTGTTGATATAGAGACTTCTCCGACGAGTACCTCCCATACCAAAGAAGGAGGAGACGGAGAAGGAGATGCAGGAGATGCGAATTCCAAGAATGGTGCATCCGCTGCCACCGATAACGATAATAGCGGCACACCTTCAAAGGATACCCCGTCTCCTCAATCAACAAATCGATGGTTTACATCCTTCGGCAGTAAGAAGAAAGCACTAGATTCTACATCCACTACAAGTGATACTATGAAACACGAACGTGATAATGAAACGACTATAAACGAATTAGAAGATGTTATATTGGCTAATATTGATATTATTCGATATATCAAGTGTGCTATTGAAGAAATGGATAGAGGAGAAGACGAGAAGGATGTGGGCGAAGAAGTAGTAAGTGGGGTTACTACATCGTCTTCTTCTACTGACAATCTTGTCCGATTAAAAGAGGCATTATCTACTCTAAATAATACCAAGAACGATAATAATATGAACAAGTCAACAGTAGATGATTCAGAAGAAGAAGCATCCTCAGGTCAAATTGCAACATTACAAATGAGTGTAAAGGCATTAGAATCATCACAGGAATTACAAGAGTTACAAAATGCTACTCTCAAGGCCGAACTATCACGATTACAATCTATAATAAACAATGTAGATAATCAAAGCTCAACACAAGAAGATGAAATTGAAACCTTAAAGGCACAAGTTATCAAATTACAATTAACAAATCAATTACTCGAGGATGACAAACGTACATTAGAAGAAGCCCAACATGCACAGTTATCGTCTCGTGATATGGCAATATCAAATATAGAATCAAATCATGTCCAGCAAATGAATATATTAGAGAATAAGTCGGGCGGACAGGAGGATATGATTGAACAGTTACAGGCTGAATTATGTAAATTACAGGTACAATCGAATATACAAGTGGAAGAACAACGACATGTCGTGGAAGAGATGAAGACAAAGATTGAATTGAAAAATCTTGAGGAGGAAGGAGCTTCTCCTTCTTTGACGTCCTTTCCTGATTTGTTGTGAAAGTGTGTATAGTGTTCAGATATGATAGTCTCATGTAGATATATGTAGTTCTGTTGTGATAAAAAGTAGAAGACTGGATACTGAACAAACTTGACTCTCAGAGTTATGTTGAACTTAGGAAGTCGAAGGGTTATAGCTTGTGGGTTAATCAAAAGCAGCATCCTTATGAAAGAGGATGAAACACATACTAAATTTACGATCAGAAATACCTAGAACTTCTAAGTGAAGGCAGTGCAAAGGAATCACGAGGCAGTAAAGATTATACGAAAATAAGGAGAGGTCATTAACAGGACTCCAGGTATGGGCTCTGGCTAGAGCCCAATTTCCAATAGGCCAACTTCTGGCCACTGTACCTCTGCGGGGGATCAACCTCAGATCAAAAGTGGCGGTGTTTTGGAAAGCTCTGCTCATGCTCTACATGACTGCACTATCGGTCAGATACCTATCTCACACCCCTAGTGCGCGAGTCCCACTTGAAAAATGAGTCTAAATGGTATCTTTGCTCCTCGAGTCTCTCAATTTATTGCCATTTGGTTGACCATGCAGCACATGGCGATCTGGCATAGTAGGGACTCGAAATCTCGCCAGTGGCACCAGGGAGTCTTCCACAGCCATACCAAGTGATGTAAGGGAGGCACCCACTAATTAGACAACCCCCAATCAGTTGGGGTGGAGGTGCGGAGGAGGGGGCGTCCCTTTGCCCCCTCCTCTGCGAAGACTATGTGCAGCGGGCGCAGCTCCGCAGGACATAGTCCCCCTCAAACGCGTTTTTTAACTGTACCTTCTCATAAAATTTCAATTTCAGACCTTCTAGCTCGTGTGGTGGATTGTTCATGACCATATAAACAAAAGTGCTTTAAACAAGCATTGCGTCAAATTGCCTAGGAGAAAAGTTACAGCCACTCGAAGTAGGTTCAATTCTCACCCTTGGGTAGGATACCAATCTCTTATACCCTTAGTGCTGTTAAAAGTACTAGGCCCTTTTCCCTAAAAGCTAGTAAACACCTATTTTAAATCATACAATTGCTATCAATAGCCTTAGTAGCAGCTGTCAATCAATAGCCCAATAATACAACCACACTAACATTCCGCATAATATTCATGCCATAATTCTGAAAGTCGATCAACAACAAGTGCCTAAATACTGACGATATAGCAACGTTCTACAGCTAGAACTACATCGACGAACAATAACAATAACAACAAAGATATCATATCTTTTGCAATCGTTTGCAATAACTCAACTTCAACATCAACTACCGAAACATCATGAAGACTTCCTCATTAGCCGCTGTTCTATACCTCCTTGCACCTGGTATACTTGTATCTGCACAAGACACCGTGAACAACCTACGATCCGGTGCCGTCGTCTCCAATGCGGAACGTAATCTCGGTGGACCGAATGACAATGGTCCTTGCAATGGAATCTGTAATGCCTTAGAAAAGGCATGCGATGGTGGGTGTGACGGACCTGGAGGTGAGTATAAAAATAGAAGACGACTTAGTTGTCCCTATTGTCGTCTACTTATGATATATATCTTTTATCTAAACACACCATACTAATGACATTTTGTGACATATCTTGTGTACATAATTATAGAGATGGGAAAAGGGTGTATGAGGTTATGTGATGCGGCTAGTCCAGAAGGATTCGAAACAACCTTGAGAGTAAGACCAAGTTTGAGTTATGGGATACACAGTATCTTAATATGTTTCTCGGTCGGTTTGTAGAGGTAGGTTTTCTTTGGATGTGTCTAATAACAGTTTCTAATGGCCACTCAAGGTACTCATACTCATACTTTCCTGTACATATTCTCACATAACACAGTTCAGTGTAGACTACAATTTAGTCAGCCGGGCTGATGTAGCAGGTGCCACGTTCAGAAGTGATGGGTTTGTTAATGTATACCTTCGACGAAATGCTGTAGATAGTCCTGCACCATTCTATGACTGCCGTCTAAACTATTACCTTGACATTACGTCCCCTGATGACACAATCACCATCACCCCAACCACAGTAGCTGGTAGTTCCGCTGTGTGGGCTGGAGGTACTTCGCCTCCTGGTGCCGGTTGTGATGGGGCACTCACCATTGAAGATTATCTTTCCGCAAACAGCGGAGCCGTGTTGGGTGCTGGAAATGGTGAATTCTATGCCTTTACCCTGGATACCGGTTCAACAAATCAGGACGACAAGGGCCTCGAGGTATGCTGGTCTGATGTATCCATCACTACTGATAATGGTAGTGGCGGAGCAACTCAAATTGATAACTATGCCTTTGGTGAACTAGGTCCTCCTACATGTGAAGAACTTACCACAATTGATGCTGATGCTTCAGTCTGGAGTTCTGATTATGCATCTCCTAATGATTGTGAAACAGGTGGTGGTGGAGGAAATGATTCTTGCCAATGTGTATTTACTGCAGCGGGCGTAACAAATCCCGGGTGCTCGGAAGTACCTATTGGTGGAAGTGGCCAGTGCCAGGGACAGTTCACATTACTTCAAGAAGATGGAGTGGAAGTTGGTATTCGTGCAACCAAACGTGGACCTAATGGGGGGCCTATTACTCCCGTAGCTAGTGCTACTGCTGGAGTTAGCGCGTCGTATAATGTTGACGCCGGGATCCAAACTGATCCATTCACCCCGGATCCGAATCGTGCATTTTGGAATTTCGACCTTCACGTGGACTTACGTGGTGCCACAAATGGCCTACTCACCCTTGGTGATTACACTGGCACTGGGGGGTTAACAATTACTGCCGACTGCACCGCTGGAAACTGTGGCACTTTTGGTTCTTATACTGTTCCATTCAGTCCTGGTAGCCCTTTTGTCCCAGATACCCTCGAGTTATATCAGACATCCCTGAATACATTGTTTGACTTCTGGCCATGGCGTCCTTCATCAGCTGCCAACTTCAATACTGGCGATGGTAGCTATGATGTGGATGCCCAAGCAACTTATAAGTTGTGCCTTAACCTTGGCGATCTCTGCTCTGTTTGCATTGAGGTTGTTGTTGGTCCTGTCGGTTCCGCCGGTACAGTAAATCAAGATGATTGTGGTAGTGGAGGCTATCTCAGAAGGAGGCAACTACAATATTAGAAATCCCCCGAGAATGTTCCTCAGTAAAAGTTAGTTCGAAAGTAAGGAGAGGTCATTTCCATGGATCCCATTACTAGGCCCTTTTCCACCCCTTCCACGGGGTGTATCTACTTGTCTCTTTACTACGAACCCCAGAAAGAGGGTTGGTACGTACCCCGTAGAAGGGGTGGCCCTTTTCCCTAAAAGCTAATAATTAAACACCAAACTAAAATCAGAGAATCTACAATTTTTTAATTGCAATCAATAGCCCTCAATAGCCAGCTATCAAATCAATAGCCCAATAATACAATCAAATAATCAAACTCATGCCATAATTCTGAAACTCGATCAACAACAAGTGCCTAAACATCGAGATAGCTTAGTACAACGTTCTACAGCTAGACTACATCAACGAACAATAACAAGAACAATAAAGATATCATATCAATATCTTTTGCAATCATTTGCAATAGCTCAACAACCACCGAAACATCATGAAGACTTCCTCATTAGCCGCTGCTCTATACCTCCTTGCACCTGTTGTTGTATCTGCACAAGACACCGTGAACAACCCATCTTCATCTGCTGCAAGCCAAGAAGAATCTACCATCGTCACCAACCGTCGTACATCATTTTCATCTGCACTATTGCATCAAGCTGATGAAGATGAACATTCCATGATCATCGGACGTCGTGGACTTGGCAGGTCTACTAGCCGTGAAAAGAAGAAGAAGCGTATGTTCTCTACCAGTAGTGATGATGTAGCCCCCCCTTTCACCAACCCCAAGCCAAAAGATATCTGCGTCCAAGAATTGCAAGCCTATACTATCAGAGGAGAATCAAACCCTATTGTTGGGAAGACAGGACTGTCTTTTGATATCTCTGCATGTTTTATTGATCCTTTTACCGGTGTAGGAGTTATTGGAAACGTTAACCCAGCTTGTACTGGCATCTTAGTGGCATCATATCCATGTCTTTCTTTTCAAGAGGACCTTGCTGCCGATTCTCCCCCCTATCTGTCATGTTTGGCTACTAAAGAAGCAGGGCCTGTCATTATTGGCAAGTGGTGGTTCAATAAGGATGTCAACTTTGGATCCTTTGCATTTGAAAACGGAGCAGTAGTTGCTACTATTGATGAAACTGCTGCGTGTGAAAATGCTCCTGACCAGATAACCATCAAGGAAGAGTGCGATGGTCGTACCAAGTTTGAGTTATGGGAAGAAAGACTACTCGGCATGCCCCTTGGGGAATTCAATGAGGTATGTTTATCATGTTTCTGTCTATGAAGTTTACTTGTATTACACAATTCACAATCTAATGCACTTGGCATCATTGTATTCACTATTCATTCATCCAACCCGCCAACAGTTCAGTGTGGAGTACGAAGTCAGGAGTCTTGGTGCCACCTCTGGCAATGAAGCATATGTCAATTTGTACTTGCGTGTTGATGATAACATGGAGTTTTACGACTGTCGTCTTGACTACCTTGCTGACCCTTCCCTCTTCAGTACTGGAGGCGGTATGATTGTCATCGATCCACTAACTGTTGCAAGCCCTAACCCACAAACTAGTACTGGGTACACTGGTCATGGGTGTGGAACTGCAAACACCATTGCTGAGTTTCTCACTGAATTCCCTGCTGCTGTCATGGGTGTTGGAAATACTGAGCTGTTTGCCTTCACCTTGGATACTGGATCTACTAACCAGAACAATGATGGCCTCGTAGTGGCTTGGTCCAATGTTTTGTTATCCACCACGGATTCTGGTACCGGAGATACTCAACTTGATGGTTACAAGTTCAAGCCTCTCAAGTAAAATGGGAAATATCTTGCTCCTCAAGAAGTTTATTAGTTCCTCAAGAGATTAGTCATATTGTGATGGGGATTAGTACCCCTTTGACTAAAGTTACCACAAGATTGTTTTAGAGAAGATGAATCAGAGTATAAGTAGAGGGAGAGATACCCTATGACGACCTCGGGATACCACCCATTGTTTAGATATGGTATCACTTTTGTTATTGCTAGGCCTGTATGAAACAGTAGTCATTCGTAGAGGGAGAAATACCCTGACTACTGTATGTTTTGATAAATTAAAAGCAGACATTATTATTAATCTGTTTGGTCTAGTACTCAGGAGAGGAGATGACTGCTCGATGCCCTCGGCATCACTGTGTGTACATGATGTGTACTCTTATCCATTTTGTGGATACCTTGCGCAGCCCTAGCAAAGATATGGACTTGATAAAGTTGCAAAGCCACTTGCCACACCACCTTCATCAACACCACTAAACTTTGTTCTTAGTAGAAATCCCGCATACTCATTATGTACAACATTGCCCTCCTCACCAGAGGCAATAATGGTACCGAAACAACCGAGTTCGGAGATTGTCATACCCGTACCCTCCACTTGACCATTCCGTAGTAGTATAGCACGTTGTTGTGGTGGAAAGAGACGTTCCATGAGTATAAACTCGGATAGTGTAGGACTTAACTTGACAGTCTTTTCTCCATCTTCCCCATTCTCTTCTTCTTCGGATATGTTACAATTCTCTTTCAACTTATCTGACAAGTCCTTTCCGTAGTAGTTATATCCGCCACCTTCACGTTGAGGTTTTAGTACGTATCGGTCCTCACCACCATTGAATAGTACCTCCTTAACGGCTGCCATGTCTTGTTCATTTGCATCGGCACCAAGACTATACAACCCGGCAAATGCTGTGCGAATCTGTGCCGCCGTCTCATCTCCATCACTCTCCTCGGGGAAGAAACGTTCCACAACATCTGCCCTTGCCAGCTCTTGTTGTACCTTCTTGGTACCGGCCAAGTGATATCCCAAACTTGGACATTTGGTAGCACTGCCCCGTTCTAATCGTTCACGTGCTAGCCATTCAATACCCGAGCCATCGTTTGTGTTATATCCCGATGGATAATCGGTGGGGGCATAACCTGCACGAAAGTAAACTACTGCCACTTCTTGTTTAATACCACTATTTCCTTTGTTGAATGTTAGTCGTCCAGTCTGTTCATCTAGTGATACCCTATCATGAATCTCAGCTAAAGACATCCGTACAACCGGTATCTTATGATTATCCCACAATGCAAATTCCAATAATCGTTGATCTACAGTATTTGTTTCATTTGGTTGTACAACGAACAGCACTATTGGTTGTGTTGCGGAATCTTGTGCCATTATGCGTTCACGGTATCGATTGTATGCCACGGAAATGGCAGCTGGTAAACAAGTCATCGCTGGGCTTTGTGGTACTAAACGAGATTCTGCATCAGAATATGTCTCACTACCAGCACCAACATTACCCATAACAGCACGTTCATTCTCCTCTAAAAACTCTGACAATTCATCTAGCCGTAATGTCATGAAACTATGTAATCGTGCCACAGTTGATGCTAATCCTGCAAAGGATGATGCGATTGTGTTCAATTCAACTTGTTTTAGTTCATATTCTTTATTATTACTGGATGATGATTGATGTAACATGTAATCACTACGTTGTATGCCTAGACGGTCAGCTGATCGGGCATGTTTACCCCATTCCATACCTTTGTTCTCACCTGTATGATATGGCGACAAAGCGAGATGTTACAGATTTGAGGCATAAGATGTGCACAAAACTTCTTTTGCAAGAAAACAGCCCTCCAGATACACAAACACACCCAAGACACAAACACACAAGACACAAACAAATACACATAACTCACCTAAATAAATCTCTTCATACAAATCTAACAACTTTCCAGTATATAAATCAACATTCCGTACATCCTTTAATGTTTCTTTTAAGAAATTACCATCTCGACTTATATTATCAACTAATTTATTAAATGGTATAGCTAATGATTTAGCATGATGAAATTGTTTGCTGGGGTATGTATTTGGTAGTAATGAGATTGGTGCTGTTGTATAACTCTTCTTGTTAGAGGAAGTAGATGTAGAGACTTCAACTTGTAGACCATTGGCTGCACTGAATGATGAAGCGTATTCGACTAAATTTTCAAGTGTTGCTTTGGATATATTTGGTACATCGACCACGGAAGAGGATGACATGATATCGTCTGGTAATGTAGTTGATTGCAATATTGAATTACTGGTGGAATGTGATTTGATACTAGTATGTGGTGAGATATAATAGAATGCAGGAACAGCTCTATTGTTGGTAATTGAAAATTTTGTGATGGGTGAAAATGAAGTTGCAATCAAGCTGTTTGTAGACCTTGTATAGCTTAGCAGAGCAAACAGTGCGATCGTATACTTTAGAATAGAAGTAGAAGTTGCCAATAGTAAGAGGTGGCGCATAGACTGAAGGATGTGTGAACAGATCATCTCATCACATGCAAAAGTAAAAATACATCTCTTAATCTCTTAGTAGTATCAGTTCCCCCCCCGCCCGCCGCCCGCCTGCCCCCTGAAACCATTGTTGGGGAATTGAAAGGCAATAAGTAATAAGTATCACTATCGGCCATATTGCAATATAGAAATACAATACTTCTATAATATTCACCCTGCACATTCTTTTATATAAATACCAATCTGCCGTATAACTCTGGATTTAGGTTATTACAGGATATCGTGGCTATTTCAAAAAAACAACGACCACCAAAGCAGCATAGAAGCTTGAGTTAAATATTGAACACAAAGAGTACCTTATGCGAGTATCAATTGTCGTCAATCTACTGTTTAGTTGGTTATTTATCAAGCCAGCCTACGCTGCATCAAATGACTGCAATGCGAAATCATCATTAGCTGGTGAATGCAATGCACCTTCAGCTAATAATGACCAATTATTAAACACAAACAATGTTGACTATCTAATAGTTGGAGCAGGAGGTGGAGGTATACAAACAGCACTGCTACTTCAGAAGTATGGGCATTCTGTACAAATACTCGAGAAGCAACAAACCGCTGGAAGTTTCTGGACACGATATCCACGCTTCCAAGAGCTTATATCAGTTAATAAACGAGTTGCAAATGAAACACAAATCATGAGATATGATTGGCATTCAATGTTAGAAACACCAATACGTATGTGGGATATATCTCAGGATTACTTTCCTTCGGGTCTAGAATTTCATAATTATATGAATAAAGTTGTAAAAGATGCAAATATTGATATACAATATGGAGTAGAAGTTGCAAACTTTGATACGGATCGACGACCGTGTGTAAAGTTAGTAAATGATACAACAATTTGTGCAAAGTATAGAGTATTTGTTGCAACTGGATTGCAAGAGAAAGATGAAAGATATCTTCAAGCAATTGGTGCAGTGAGATATTCAGAAGTTACAAAAGATATGGCAGTAGGTAAACGAGTTTGTATCCTTGGGAATGGCAATGCTGGAATGGAGATTGCTCAAAATATATATCAAGTGGCCGATCGTGTCTTTGTTATGGGCAAACATCCAGTTCGTGTTAGCGCAGTGACCAAGTATACTGGTGATGTCAGAGTAAAGTTCTTGCAGAGTAAGTGAATTTCTTGTAAGAATTGCATGACGTTTACTACTTGATCTAACCAACAAGATGCACATGGTTCATAGCACTTGAGAACTTTCATGGTAAACTGCTAGATGCAATCTACCAACCAAGCTATCATCTAACTGGAATCGGATCAAATTTGAATGCAACACAACTCGCCGAGCTTCATAAAGGTGTATCAGGTGCCTTGACTGCTGCCCTAAATGAATGTCAGCTATTGGTTTTAGCAACTGGATTTCTCTCACATGTACCAGGTCTCAATCTAGAAGGTGAACGATTTCCTGCTATGAAAGACTGGTATGAAATGGATTCCAATTCTAACATCAACTATGTTGGGTGGTTAATGCACAAGTTTGATTTCAGAAGAGGTGCTGGTGGCTTTCTATCTGGATATAGGTAAGCTGATGACAGATTATCCATTGTTCTTCTCAGTTATGTACTCAGACCAATCTATTTCTTCTTTTTTTCAGATACTTGATTAGAAACTTGGTACACCATGTCAATGAAGTAGATCATGGTATCTCCTATCCATATGTAACTTTTACAACCGAGGAGCAACTACTAGATTATGTCGTCCAACGGTTTCAGATTAGCGATGAGCTTGTTATATTACAGGATGACATTATTGTCCGTGATGCCATTGTGATAGTAGTAAATGAAGAAGGACTGAATGAATATCACTACTACGAAGGAGTCACATACCAATTTCATCCAGAGTTTGATGATAAAACAATCTACTTATACTTGAGATGGGGCGACGGAAGGTCAGCTGCAAGTGTTTTTGACAACATCTACACTTATAGCGATACCAAAAAGCTAAGGAATACAAAACTGCATCCTGTAATTGAAGTGGATGAGATGACTAGAGAGGCCCAGGAAGATATAGACATGTCTTGGACAGATGAAATGTTCACTATTCCAATAAGATCAATTGTTAGTGATGCCATTAAAGGAGATTATTCATTGTTTCGTCCAAAGGAAACGTACTTATATGAGAGAGGAGAATACAACCAACCAAAAGAGGATTATGTTGGTCCTGAAGTAGGAGAATCACTTGATAGTCAACCAATCAATGTTCGAAGTTTGAGAAAGGCACTAACGAAGGCCATCGAACTTGATGGTACTAAAGAAGCTCTTAAAAAGGTTCGTGATGAAGCTAGAATAGCTTTGCCGTCCATGACATTTCATGAATCAAATGTTGCTTACCGTGAGATGTCAACTAGTTGTGCTCCTGGAGGCACATCATGTAGAAACTCTGATTGCTGCGAAGGCATGGCGTGTCTATATATTCCTGGAGTAGAGGATAGCTTCTGTGTAGATATGAGCAAAAGGTGAAGAATATAGATTAACATCTTTTTAGGTTATTCAATTAGAATTAGAGATTGGTTAATACTCTTAGTTCTTGCTGGTACTACTATTCAAGTATTCACAAATTTGTTTGATGATGTGCCGTTTCATTAAGAGAGAACGTAAAATGGTTTTCCCCAAAGTAATACCGCTCACTGCCATATCCCAACCATTTTTCTAACCATGACAATTTGTCATGGTACGCTAGCTTCTACGTAGAAACCATGCTTTGGTCTTACCATGACAAATTGTCATGGTAAGAGGATACCAATTTTCAATCTATTGCAATAAAATGAAAAACCATCGTAGAAGGCGCCGCTGATACTCCGCTTATACTACTCTCGACGGCCGATCCGATGGTGCAATGGACGCCCGTATCGAGTAGCCGCATCATAGTCGATCGGCGTCGTCAAGTTGATGGGTTGTTGATTGCAAAAATTGCAAAGGATACCGTATCCTCAGTCGGCGAGCAAAGTATTCCACGTCACAATATCTTACCATGACTTTCGGTCATGGTAGGCTCTCCAACGGTTAAGAAATTTATTCGTACCATGACAAATTGTCATGGTAAAAAATGGTTGGGATATCTACTAATGGATATAAAGCCCAGTATAATCTCCTTAAATGTCATATAACCAACTATCAAATTTGTCAAATTGGGTATATTGATACTTGATTTACTGATACTCGATTCCACGGTCCTCACTCTAATGGCATCGGTATTCTTCCAGCTACTTCAGCCTCCTCTTTCATACTACTGCTATGGCTTATCCTTTATTTCAAAAATTGCATCACTCTCTCTTAAATGTGAACATTCTCTCTTAAATGTGAGCATTCTACCGCTATGGCCATGGGTGTGCTGACGTTGATAGGTTGCTCAGCTAGAGAAGGAGCAGTCTATTGGTATATTATACGGCAAATAGCTAGTGTGACAAGCTTCGCTATTAAAAACAACACTAGAAAGAAGTTGCTCAACTCATTCCCGCGAGACGGTATCCTTTTTAGAACCTCCTCTTTTTTTCTCATGGCGCGCAGCAACAACTACAACAACTTGCACAACTTTAGAAGTAGTAACGATGGTATTAGCAGCATTAAAGCGGACGTGGTCTGCAGTATGTGCTGGGATTGACGCCGCACGTGATTCCTGGAATAGCGCTGAGAAAACAATTCGCGATAGCACTGATTCTACCACGGAGCCTATAGTGGATAAACAACATTGTCCCAACAATAAACGTAGAAAGATTGATAAAGTCTCCTCCTCTTCATCTCCTCCTCAAATACATCTAAATGTTGGAGAATCAACAGCTGTTATTGATAATGATACTAACAGTGACAACAGTGGTAGTAATACCGCCAATAGTTTATTAACAGTGGCTGCTGATCAAGAACAAAACAATTTTGGTAAAGTCTCTCCTCTTCTTTCACTTCCTCCTTCATCCAATAATGATACAAGTAAAGAAGATAATGAAAGTGACGCGGAAACAGATACAACATCTGAAGAAACATTAGATTTTGGAGATAGCAGTAATGATGTTGATAATTGGCCACAAGATAATAGTAGTACTGTTACTGTTAATGTTAATGCTGTGGAGAAAGAACTTGCATCATTTATTATGTCGGATCACGTAAATAAGTTAACAAAGAAGTCGCCTCTTAGAGAAGGAGAGTATGATATTGTTATAAAAAAAATAAACAATAAACTTGGCATTAGAATATTTCAACACCGTGAATCAATTTTTACAAGACTTGAGAGGGTTGATCAAGAGCATTTGATTTTAGGCAATCCAACAGTTGAATCTGATCCGGAAAGTTTCTTTATTACAGCTATCCAAGGGATGAATGTTGTTTATGTAAACCACGGATCCAAATTAGAGATGATTAAAGGTATTGATTCACAACAAATTGCCATTAGATTACAATACAGATTGAACTTCCACGTACGATTTCAACACTCTTTATTGAATACTAAACAGCGGAATAAAAAATATACTGCCGGTGGAATTTCTACATTATTCAGATGTGAATACGATTCACCACGTGATAGTAGAGTTATTACATTAGATGGTAACGCCATTAGTGCATTGATGGCAGGTGCTAGTTTCTCTGATGTAGCAATTACCGAGGAGGCAACAAATCCCATTGCCTTGGGGAGTAATGATTGTTCTACAGTTGCATCTATCAAGGATATTCCTGTTGCACTTCTTACTCTATCCCATTTGAAGTTATTACTAGCAAATGAGGGATTATCCAAAGCTACATTGAAGGAGATGAAGAATTGTAGTAGTGCAATACAATACATTGTTGACAATGCATCTGGTAAAATGATTACAACAGAGGATTCAATAACACATATTGAAAAGGTACCCAGGTTTCTCGCTATACTTGGCACTAGCTTATTATCCGGTTGTTATTCGAATAGTATTGATATATCAATGAAAGGAGTTATTTCTGTGGATACTGAATCATTTGGTGTGGTGCTCAAACAAGTTTGTGGTAGTACATATGATATCACTCAATTCACAAAGGTAAGTATGATTTGTTCTGTTTCACCATATGCTACATTAAATATACTATGATATAATGCTCAAATTTGTTATATTCTTATAGGATATGGGGCAATACGGATTTCGTACCGCTTCTGTTAATGAAGATCGTATCCCCATCATCACCAAGCCGTCTCAAGTTGTATACATTCATGATAGGGTGTGGACTGACAATCTATCCGATATCCTTCTATTGAAGAAAGTGGTCAGGGTAAGAAGTGCTTCCCCCACATCAACTTTGATAAATATTGATCAAGAAGGAGAGGATACAAGTAATGTCTGTGTATTAGATGAAGCTGGGTCCGATTGGAGTATTGATGTAAGTGAACGTATCAATTCTCACATACTCTATTACACAAATATGGCAACTCATATCTTGTTCTTCTTGATTAGGATCTCCGCAAACTTTACCAAATGAAACATCAAAATATGTCGTGGAAATCAATAGCTTCAAATCTCAAACGCTCGGAAGCAGCATGCAGATCTACATGGTATAATGGGAAGCCAAATGATAATGAAGATTTCACAGAAGATGAGTTTATCGGTATGTGCAAAATCTATCGTCGTATTGCAAGAAGAGCAAAAGAGTTTGATGGTATGACTCCATCAAAATATTGGGCTGAGCATAGTAAACGAAAGTTCCTCCATGCACTGCTGAAAAGTTTGCCGCCCGGGATGACGTTGGTAGACTTCGTAAATGGATCACTTCACTTGTGCCACATCAATGCACATAAGTTATGGAATAATAAGGATCCAAATCATGGACATATGAGCCTACACCCATCGAACTTTGCACTTTGGTTGGCAGATACTAATACAGTAATGGGTGAGCTCACTCATTTATCACGAGTCTTTGTGAATCATGTGATTGGGTTCGTCAATGATCCCGACGGACAACATTGGGAGCACGGTCTGCTACAGAGTTACTTTCCGGATACAGCTCGTGAACAATTGAGGATTGCACATGAGAAGAAGAAGCATGTGGATATGCCGGATGACGTTGCCGATTATAATCTATATGAGTCGGTAACAAGTGGACCGAAGTTGGAGTACGATGGTACTACAGTATTGGAAAGGAATGAATGGATGCACAATTGGATTGTGCTGAGGAAAGATCCTTCTCTACATACCAATCTAGAAATGGTGGAACTACCAAATGGTAACTATGCATTGCGTTTCAAATCATAATTATACTAATAATCATATTATACCCCGTATATCTTTCCCCATTTACTTCCTCACCCAGTAATACTCATCATATACAAACTTATAAATCATCACTTACACGATCTTTTTTGATGGGCGTGGAGCCATTTTCATTCTGGAAGAAGTCAGTAGCATCATTCTGGAAGAAGTCAGTAGCATCAAAGTTTACTTGGCTTGCATACGTGTCCATCTCATCCTGTGTAGGCATATCATCACGCCCAAGAGGGGGTAAAGCTGGCATACCTAACCTAATATTTTCCATAGCTTGATTCGCCATGGCATCCACAATCTGATCGTCATTCTCATTCGCCCCTAAAGTATCAGCCGATCCGCCTTGTGCTTCCATCTCTTCCATCATTTGATTGAAAGGTGCTGCTGCAGCCGCTTCCATTGATACACGAGGTGGCCGTGACTGATGGTTGTTATTGTTGGATGTAGCAGCTCTCTTGGTAGAACCAACATCTTCTGTTGTCTTGAATAACCTAGCATCATGGTTTCCCGGCAACGCTTCCTCCTCGAGTTGATTTCGTTGTCTTTCCAAGTTATTGTTTCGGCAACTTGCCCTCAACAACACATCTTCGTTATTAGAGCTACTTGGTCGTAAAGCTGATGCATCAGCCAAAAACCCCAAACGAATGAACAGGAGCCTGCCAATATCAAACATCAAACCCTCCCCCCTTGTCGGTTTGTAGTTGTTGAGAAACCGACGTTGTGCGGTGATGAATTGTCCCAAGTTAATTGCCCCAACTACTGTATTTGTGGGGATGTGTCCATTGAATTCTTCACTACCCAATTCCTCGATGTATTCTCGGGCACATCGGTAAGACTTGATATGTTTGGAATGCGATACATGATAATTTCCTCCAGCTAATGGCTTATACATCTTGAACTCAAACCTGATACGATTCAAGCAATCAAACTGCTCCGCCGACAATAAGCCATCTTTATATAGCCTGCGCTGCAACATACCCCATTCAGATAAATTAACACCACTTTTATCATCTACAATGTCATGCTCTTCAACACCATCCCAGGAGCCTTCCCTACTACGGGGCACGGACACCAAATCATTGTATAATGCAACCATCTCGCGAAATGTACAAGCATTTCTCGCCGATTCACTGGTGGCACCATCGGGTAAAGAAAAGAATTGGAACTTTTCAACGAGAAGATCATGCTCAAAACTACCCATCTTCTTTGTTTTATTTGCACATGAATTCCCGTTCTTCCACGCATTAATCCACACTCCTACAGGATCACCTTCATTGTTAGATTTGGATCGAACCACGCTTTTCACGGGGCAGACGTATCTTAATTTCTGTTGTTCATCCATATCATTGGTATCCTCATCACGCATACTTTTGGTAAGAGCGACAACGGTGTCAATACGTTCCTTGATCTTAGCCTTTTGCTCTTCAGTAGGGATCATGACATTATTTTGGGAAGGATCACTGCCAAGGCCAGCCTCATGTAAGGCAGCTAATGCTGCTTTCTTATCTCTACCGTTTTTGGCCATCTCACTATCATACATCTTCAATCTTCTAACAATTGTATCCTTATCACCAAGGCGTAGTAAGCGAGCATTCTTGCATTTGTGTTTCAATTCTTCTTCACTATACTTATCATAATCAGGTTTACCAGCCAATAACGTATCAACCATTTCAACCCTTTTACTTTTCATTGGTAATTCCGCTTTTTTCAATAGGGATTTAAGATTTACTTCTGTCAACTTCATCAATGCCTCCCTATCGAGTGGGGTATCATTAAATAAAACAGTTGTAGTTCTCATTGTTGGTAATTGTTTACCTTGTTTGTTGGAAATTCAGAGGGTTGAGAGGGTTGATTTGTTAGAATATTAATAAATAATGTGGATATCAAAGAATACTAACTTACCGGTCCGAAGTTGTTTGGATGTTGCACCGTCTGACGTACTACCCTTTGTCTTTTGCTTTTTAGTAGCAGCTTTCTTCTTTGGTGCCTCGTCTTCTTCATCTGAAGGTGGCGTATAACCTTCCATTTCTTTCTGGTAACGCAACTTGTCAGCAGCGGCCTGCTCATTATACTCTGCCTTATCATCTTCACTTAACGCTTTCCATGCAACTCCAAGTAGTTTCCCCTATTTAATATCCACAGTTGTATGCCGGTGTATCAAT
>Ga0214478_100461_pt1 | contig 23947 bp, 17 predicted proteins | sample M1_20Mar14CPVII9_2_FD_178001 | JGI IMG/M metagenome (GOLD analysis project Ga0214478, IMG submission 178001) | Marine eukaryotic communities from Monterey Bay, California, United States - M1_20Mar14CPVII9sort6BwellD7 | ecosystem: Environmental > Aquatic > Marine > Unclassified | place: USA...
CCACCTCCAGCTACTTTAGAGACTTGATCTCTTGTGGCAGACTTGAGTGGAGTAATCGGGGGATGATCACCTTTATCCTGACCTCTTTTAGGTGGCTTACCATTCTTTCCGGAAATAGAGCAAGGCAAAGAAGAGGTATATCTCGTGCTTTGCCCGTGTATGAGTTTACAACCGATAAATTCATGCCTATTAATGAAGACGGAAGTAAAAGAGCACTTGTTCGAGTCACTTCTGTTGTTGGTCATGTCTACTCTCTAGCATTTGACTTTGGTGAGAACAATAACGGACGAGCTGATCCTAGAGAGTACTTCAAGTTGCCTGTTACAAAGAAAGAGGAGAGTACAACTGTGAAACTTAGAGTGGTAGACCATCTTAGAGCGTTAGCTGGTGATAGTGATCATCTTGTTTTATGGCTAGATTGCGATGCAGAAGGGGAGAACATAGCACATGAAGTCATGGCAGTAACGAGGAAGGCCATCCACAGTAATCTATCATCATCAGATGAAGGTACTATTCGTATACATAGAGCCAAGTTTAGTGCAATCACACCCAAGGCTCTGCAAGATGCATTTAGCACATTGGAACAACCCGATCCAGACTTATCAAGATCAGTAGATGCAAGACAGGAGTTAGATCTTAGAATCGGAGTTGCCCTTACAAGGTTACTGACTTGGAAGTGTATTAACACAGCAAGGAAGCGATTCTCCAGTTCAACTCGAATGATATCCTATGGGCCATGTCAAACCCCTGCACTCAGTTTTACAGTTGACAGATTGAGAGAGATCGAGTCATTTCAACCGACCAAGTATTGGAAAGCACAAGTAAGTGCACAACTATCAGACGGCAAAAGTTATCCTCTCAAATGGCGAGTACCTACTAAAGATGTCGTCGAAGATACTAGACATAAGCACAAAGGGAATGAAGAGTGTGCTACATACAATCATCAAGCTGCAAGAGATCTCATAAATCGAGCAAACGGCTCGGAACTAGTAGTGAAGTCGGTAAGTCGATCTACGGAGGTTCTTAATCCTCCTTTGGGTTTAAACACCGTTGCCTTATTAGAAGCAGGGAGTAAAGCAATGGGAATGTCTCCAAAGCAAGTCATGAATCTTGCAGAAAAGTTGTATTCAGCTGGATTGATCTCATATCCTAGAACAGAGACGACTCGATATGATCCAAATGGATTTGATGCAAACTCAATGTTGTCACAACACATTCGCCATCCAGAATGGGGTAAGAGCGCCAACTACCTATTGCGAAATAGAAAGAATGGTAAGCCACCTAAAAGAGGTCAGGATAAAGGTGATCATCCCCCGATTACTCCACTCAAGTCTGCCACAAGAGATCAAGTCTCTAAAGTAGCTGGAGGTGGGGCGTGGAGGGTATATGAATTTGTGGTTCGAAACTTTATTGGTGGTCTTCACAATGAGTTATCATTCACTAGAACTACTGCCAAATTGGGTTTTCCAAACAGCGACGAAGAAGAGTTTGAGCTAGAATTAGTGACGGTAGATTCACTCGGTTTTGCTGACTCTTGTAGATGGGTACTTCGTGATATTGGTGCAACATCTGGTCGAGATAATCCAGAGTTAGTTGAAGGCCAACATCTACAGATCACTAAAGCAAGCCTTGAAGAAAAAAATACACGGCCGCCTACTTTCCTCCAGGAATATGAAGTAAGTAGATATTTGTTTGTGAATCTAACATCAATGAAGTCTCGCTCATTACATCGTTAACTCACATATACTTCCTCTGCAGCTGATTCGATTGATGGACGAGAACAGGATTGGTACCGATGCCTCAATGGCGGTACATGTGACGAACATAGTCGACCGTGGTTATGTCATATTATGTGATGAGACCGGTACACCAATCCGACCACCCGGCCCTCCAAATAAACGAAAGAATCTACCCAGACAAGTCGGAAGATATCTAGTACCCACACCGCTCGGATCTAGTCTTCTTGAATTATTCAATCACGACGCTGAAGTAAGCGATGATATTGAATCACCTGCCTTATTGTCTCATCCATCAATACGACGACAGATGGAAGAAGAAGTCAAAGAGATCGCCAAGGGTAATATCGATAAGGACGCTTCACTCATTAAGAATCTAGACTGGTTTGAAGATCGTTATGTTGAAATGGAAGAAAGCTTAACACGAGAAAGAGTTGGAGAGTTTGGTAACAAGCTAGCGTCGACTAATGAACATCTTCGATATCTTCAAAAGTTAGATGCCTTTGAACCTAAACTCAAAGGTGCTGCACAAAACAAACAACATAACAAGAAGAAGCAGTCTCATAAGAAACGGGTAGTAACAATGTAGTAGATGTCTGACCAACACCAACAACACTAGGTGATAATGGTACTATCTCATTACTCTTAACCGAAGTAGCAACTGGGAGGGATTGATGATCGTTTGTTGGAGTTGAAGTAAAATCTTCATTGTCGTTATTTATTGTTGGTGGAGGAGTTGCTTTGCAAACAGCCAATAATAAATGGATAAAACCAAATAGTAGAAGTTTTTTCATGCTGTAAATATACTATATCAATATGATATATATGAACAAAGCGGGTGCTATGGCTGCAACTTACTGCAACTCAATCACAACATATAGATAAAGACCGCGAAAGTATTTTCTCATAAATGATTTAAATTATGGTGCGAAGTATTTTGCGAATGATATGAAAAGAGAGGTAGGGGTGTGTTTGAGTTGAGTACCTATGGTCGATGGGAAATCAGTAGTGGATGCAGTTTGTTGATGTTTTAATCATTATTCTAACAGTTTATATAGATTTTACTGCTACAATATAAAACAATCAACAATAACTAACTAAAACACATCAACACCTTGTTGATCTATTAATATCACCATCGCCATCAGTAAATAACAAACAACTGACGATATCACAATTACACAATGAAAGATAATCCATTGTTACTACATGCTGTATATCACTTTTTTCACTTATGTGGGATTTATTAGCAAAATGCAAAATTTTGAATTGTTAGTGGGAAATCACATTATTGAGATAATAGGAGACCAGCAAACAAAGCTAGATACAAGGGCAAGCGAGGAGGGCAGAAGAATACACGGAGAAAAGGTACCAAAGTAAATCAGTAAAGCATTATTTCTTATAGCATACAAGTGATCCAATTTATGAAAAGAATCTAGAACTTGTCTCGTGCTTTTGCCTTGTCTAGCTGCACAGCACGAAAGATGCCAAGTATACGACTCTCTTCTCGTCTCCAACCTGTATTCCACCCCATCTGTTTAACTGTTATTGTACCTTCCTTTGTTGATAATGCCATTGAATTTGTATCTTTAGATTGGCCAAAATATGGTAAGGCAAAGTATAGCTTGCCTTCTGGAATTGAAACATCACCATCCTTCGTTCCACTGACGTCTATACAAAATCTCAATGTTGAGGAGGGAGCAGACGGTGTAGATTCAATGCAAAAGCCAGCATCTAATGTAGACATCTTATCAAAACCACCCCGTAGCCTAGCATACGGCGCTGTTTGAAGTTTGTATACTTTTGATATTGATGATGATTTGTTTGTCACTGTTTTCATCAGACCAGCGGCAATGTCTTCTGATACTAATTGTGTTTTATCATCTTCTTCAAGTGATTGTTGTATTGCAAATGATACATCAAGTGTACATTCTATTCTTCGTCCACTAGCACCCCATCGAGGATCCATCCATGTTCCCTTTTCTCTGCCAATGTCAATATATAATCGGAAGCTATTCTCTAATTCATTTGGTAGTGAAAACTCTGATGAAGATGATGTTTTATCAGTAGAAACTATTGTTGGGGGTAAACTTTCACGAATAGCCTTTGCTTTAGCTAATAATCGATCTGCTTCTGACGTAGTATTGTTACCATCTTTGTTGGTATGTAGAGCATTACCGCTAATCTCTCCTCGACTTTGCAGTTTGTTATTGTATTGCTGTTTTCTTATATGACGTGCATAATATGATGAGTTGACTGTTTGAAATGCATTTGATTGCAACAAACACATAAATAGTAGTGCAGCTAACATAAGAAGCAGAGACATTATGTAGATATGATACCTATGATGATATGCTTGTATGTACCTACTTGATCAAATTATTAAGTTTTGTAGAGTGAAGTAGAGTGATGGGTATTTATATTGACGACGTAATTGTTGCAATACTACCAGTCAGCTATCAAGACACCAAACACCTATCCCTCGACCTTCGATCTCTCCAGTTCATGGCTACGCTTGTATTTATAGGGGGATCAAAGTGCTATTTGGGGGGCTTAGCCCCCATAAATCCCCCCCGCGAGTTATGGGGGCACAATTTGGGTACAAATATGGCTATTTATACCCATATATACGTCATTTGTACCCGTAAAGTACCCATATTGTGTACAAAATAGCCATTTAAGGCAACTTGGGGGCTGATTTTCCGGGGGGCTGCCCCCGTGCCCCCTATAAATACAAGCGTATTCATGGCTCGAGTGTAGATACCTCGTTGGGAGAGAAATTATCTGCGATTCGCGCAAGAAAGAAGCTTATCCAGCTGTTTTGGTAAGGCCCCAATGAAAGCCAATGAAAACTAAGACAACTTTTACTAATAATGCGGCCGGATGGCGTGGTAAAAGGGCTCATATCAAAGTAAAAGATTAGTAGAGTGTTCTAGTCTATGAATGCCTGCTTTTGATTATTCGCGGCCGGTCGGTAGTTGAGTAGTATCTAAAAAGAAGTTTGTGCACATGATGTGTTCATTGCAGTAGATTGCAATTGTTGAATATAATAAAGTATCATGCCATCCTTACCATCCAAAAGTAGATCAAAGATAAGGAATCGACGGAGTTCCTCTACCAGTGTTAATAATAGTCCGTCGTCATCACGACCGTCAAGTCCGTTCTTTGGTATAGTAAAATTGCCTAGTACTAAAAAATCCAAATCAATATCAGAGCAAAACGGTATCAATAACAAAAGAAAGAGTAGTTATAATATTAATAACAATATTGGTTCACATCATTGGAATATAAACAGTGGAAAACGAGATGCCTCGAAATCTCCATCGTCACTATTTCCATCTAATTCGTTTGGTTCACAGTCTACTACAGACTTTAATAATGCCGGTGGGCTATGTGGCGGTACTGCTGCATTTCGTTGTGACGATGCGTTACCAATTAAAGGAAGTTGCAATACACTAGATGTTGATAATATGTCAAGATCTAATAATAATACAGATTTAGCAACAATAGATTATAATGGCGGAGGTAATAAACATATGAGTCATATAATTGAACCATATGCAGTTCGTCATGACGAGATTGTCACAGCGTTGATTGATGAGGCATTACAGAATAGTATTAACAGTAATAATAATGGGACAACGAGTAATACAATAGAGAGGAATGGAGATGTACTTAATCGATCAATTAATAGTTTTGTATCGGCTACTGAGCTCCCAACCAATAACAATAACAATATAGAGGGAATTACAACTACAACATCCGAGATTACTCCCAAGAAACCACGAAGTCCATATAGGATGAAACGCAATATATCCAAACAATTAAGTAATGTTAGTAGTCCAAAGCTACGGAAACGTCAGAACAGTGATGTTAGTAACAGTAGTAAGAGATCACCCGCGGCACAATTAAAGTCAGCTGTTGTTTCACGAATGCCATCTAATTTATCATCGTCCTCTAGAGACAACAATAATCATACTATGAGTAGTAGTCACACGTCATCTAAAATGATGAATAATGCTACTACAGTAAATCCAGTAGACTTTTTTCATCCAGAATGTATATTACAAAAGGAGAAACAGAAGACATCTAAATTAGTTGTTGGATTTGGCAGTAGTATTACTACTGATAATGAAAGTAGCAATAGTACTACACCATCAGCTATTGGTAGAGAAAAGACATTAATCAAATTACAACAAAAATTAAGCATGCTGGGGGATATTGAATCAGGCAAGTATGGTAAGGCTGCTGAGATGTTACGGTCTGATGCTGTTGCTTTTATTATTAAGCAACAAGAGTATAATGGTGGCACTACCAGCAAACAACAGCTAGTTTCAAAGAATAATAAGAAAATGCCAAGTATATCCAAGGTAGAGACTCGATCAATATTGACCTTACGGATGGGATTTGTTAGTATGAGCTATGGTATTTTACTGCAATGGGATGTTAGTAGTAGACTAGTTGAATTAATTGTATTGAGGAAGATGTGCCGTGATGATTTTCTGACACGTGGTGGTAGTAATGATATGGCGGGTATATCATCATCCTCATCTAATAGATTAAAGAGGGATATACCTTTGGCTAATAGACCTCCATTACCAACACCGAAGAAGTCGGATACTCAAGTAGTTGTTCATCATATGGGTGGTCAAGATAAGGATAGACTTGAAGATGGCTCGAAGACAAAACCTGGTGCTTCTACACCAGAGCATGGTCATAATAGATTTGCATTTCCAAGACTGTCCTTACCAGCGGTACCTAGATTGTTTGGTGAATCGACGAATACCAAACCACAATCATTTCTCTCAGTATCAGTACTAAATGTCAAAGGTTTGCACAATGTATGTGATCACTGTCGTAATCACAATTCAGTGGGTCGAATGTTAAACGGAGCTCGATTAGGAGCATATTCCAAACGAAAACGAAGTCATCCAACAGTAAGACCGTATATACGATTTGTATTGGGGAAGCATGAGCACTGTACCAAGATAACAAAGTTTAATGATGGTAATCCCAAGTGGTCAAAGCGTCATCACAACTCGTGTTTATTGCCCTGTCCTCCTGAAGAACTTCGTTGGTTTGCAGGACGTGAAGATTTAGTCGTCGAGGTACGGAATGCTTGGAAGAAGGCTGATAGTAGTAGTGATTCATGGTTTGGTAATAGTAGCAATCAACACGGTACTACTACCTCGAATGCAGACCATCCAGTGTTAGCTGCAGTAACTGTACCATTATCATCAGTCAATATTGAAGATGAAGAGAATGATATCAAAGTCGGCCGTGCTGATAGTGAGGGTACATGGAAACGTCGGACACATAAGGATGGGGCATCATCTACAAACATTACCATACCAATTCGTATGTCAAACTGCCAATCTGCTCCAATTGGTTCAATATCACTCAAAATTACAATCAAGGTTCCATCCCAGACTATCGATACGAATACCGCCGTGGACAAGTCAAACATTGAAGTTCAAATTTCTGCTAGTGAAGGTGATACTCATCAAGAAAGTATTGAACTAGGGCCTTTGACGAGACTTATGGAATCACTGGGAGGAGGTGGTAGTGCTACCAAAGAACCCACACCGAAGAAGGGCAGCCATACAAGTATTATAACTCATCACTTCCCAAGCAAGAAGAATGCAGAGTCGGAGTCAGCCGCGGCGGTGCAGAATAAAAAGTCAGTATCTCCTAGGTCGTCGATGAAGATTCCAAACATACGCTGGAATAAACAATTCAATCATCAGACGAAGAAGTGGTCAGTCTTGAAACCAAAGTCGAATGGTAATACCACTCATAGTAATACAAAAAAGGCTGATGATGGTGGATGGTTCACCTTTCTGAATAGAGACAGTAACCAAGATGTATCAGAGAGGAAACGATAGGAATCACTTTGACAAACACAATAGAGATAGAAGTTGAATTGATTCATTATTGTAAAAGAGCCATGTATTCATTTAAGTTATGTGCACAACTCAGTATCCCCTTTCATGACCCGCCTCTTCGTATAAACAATTTCGTTGATGCAAATGCAAGGAGGCTAATTACACCGCAGCTAATCATGACAATGGATTCTCCATATGTATCCGCTAAAGGGGCAAACAAAGCAGCTCCTAAGAATGCGCCACACTTCCCCGCTGCAGCACTGATTCCATTTAATGTTGACCTCGAGTCTTCAAGCTCATATGTTACAGATGGTAACAGGAAAGTAGTGCTGTTTGGTCCATAGTTTGAGAAGAAGAAAGTACCAGCATATAAAAAGATAAGCAGAAATTGCATGCTGATGAGAGACTGCCAACAGACACCTATGATGATGTACAATATAAACATGAGGAAGAACCCTTGCATTTGAATGTGTGCCGGAGTTTGTACACAAGGAAAGACAGATCCACAGCGAGTTGTCGACGAAGATGAGCGGAGCGATCTACAGGCACAAGTCCGTCTACCAATCAACGCCACTGTCACAAAGTAGCCAGGTAATGACAAAAGAGATATCACTAATGAATCTCTGACTGTGGTTTGTAGTAATTCATATCCTTCTGTATTGGAAGAATTAGAACCAAAAGCCGCTTCCAGAACGAGTGGCTCAAATAGAGTGTTTCCGTAGAAGAGCAGGTCAAACAGAAACCAAGTACCTGTAATCATGTAACGGTTAGACAATCATCGGCAGTGTTTGCAATTTGACTCAAAGTAGCATCTAAACTTACCAGCTGTGCCGGCCAACTTGCTTAAAAGGTCGGGTTCAGCTTGGATCGATTACAATCTATATAATGTCGACATTGGAATAAGACGAGAGTTCAGATAAGTTAAATTGACTGCATATTCCAAACAACAACAGAACAAAATACTCACAAACCACGACTATGTTTGCCTTCAGTCAGAGATGGTACCTCATCACAAACAGCAGCTTCTTCATTTTCAGCACATCTCTCATTATTACCATCGTTTGCTCTATGACAATTCTCAACTAAAGACAATTCATTGTCTCCATCACCTATATTGTCCTCATCTGTACCTGTATTGGCTAAGTCATTGAATAAAGTAGAAATTGTAGACTGCAAATTGCCATCATCTAAGATCGAATCACTTGTTTTGGGGAGTTCTAATGACCCTGCTTTGTTTAGAGATGCACTACTGTCTGATGATACTTCTTCAGTGTTGGCCTCTTCAGTTGCCATTCCATTATTATCACTTTCATGCAGTGCATTCTGTATTCTATCTTTTTCTTTAGAACATCTCTTTCCAGAACAAAGTCTCATATATAACACAACGATACCGGGTAGAGCACCCAATCCTAGAAGGAGACGCCATATAACATCAATATTCATCCTGACCGCTAGCATAGGATATGCAAGCAGTGGAACTGTTATAAAACCAAGTCCCTGTGTCGAGAAGGTTAATGCTATTCTCTGAAATGATTTGACTTGATCTGTAGAATTATTGACTATATCATTTGTTTGTGAAGTATTATCTTCCTCTATTGTATCTTCTTCTTCCAAATCATCTTGCTTATTCTCTGCACTCATAACTGCTGCCAATGGATAGACTCCACCGGCACCAACTCCAAGTATGAACCTCCAAATAGCTAATTGTTGATATACTGAATCAGTTGATTTACCGGTACTAATGAACAACGCACTACCAATACTGCCAACGATTTGCAATATCATAACAAGCATCATTGCAGGTCTTCTACCGATAATATCACCTAAATAACCTCCGATTAATTGACCAAGTATCATCCCGGCTAGTAAAGATGATGCTACTATAGAATCTTCTTCTTCATCATTTCCGTCCTCACTATTATTATTGCTGTCCAATCTTCTTGCTATTGATAATGCTACATAATCCTGTGGTGTAGAATATGGTTCATCTTTTGATGATGATTCTATACTATACATCAATATAGGTAATACAATACCAACATTTACTGCATTATACGATGTAGAGTAATTTGATATCATAGCAGTCAATTGATCTGGGTTCTGTAGGGCATTTCTGAGTAGCGTTAATATACCATCATGTTCATTTTCGACTGGTATCGAATTGCCAACTTCTTCTAAAACATCTTCTTCTGTTGTTGGTGCTTCCATTTGTCTATGGTTTAATCAATACTAGGTAACTGCGGTAGAATTCTCTAATGTAATTTCTCTTTGTCTTTGGGCACCTTATGAGCCTATCATCTACCCTCATTTAATTGGCTGACATGCATACGCTGATTGAAAAATCCTTAATGGCTTAATAAACAAACCTATTGTATATCGTACGATAATATGAATACCTAGACTCACACAAATTACTACTGCTATTGAAGACTGAAGACTAGTGTGTTATCGTTTTCATGAATAGAAAACTCTGTTTTGTTTCTCCTTAGCGTGAAAACGTTTTGACGGCATGAATTGATGGCTAGGTATCATGATGTCTATACTATTGCAAATACTATTGCTATCAGTAGGAGAGATACGGGCGTGGACTACTACACTACCACAATCCCATCACCTGACTCATATCTTTAGTACAATAACTTCTACAAGAGAGGATATAACATTAATACTAGATGATATAGATGAAAAGTCACTACCATTACTTCGTCTTGGTAAACGAGTTGGTAGTGGTTCGTACGGCACAGTCCATCAAGGGTATCTAATCCAAACAAAGAATGATATCAAACCATGTATTGCAAAACGAGCTTGGTCACTACCTGAAATTGAAAGCGGTGTTCCAACTCAAATATTCAACCTAGAAGAGGAAGATAACTTGGCAGTAGCACAACGAACAGGATTGGCTACACAACAAACAAATGGGGATACAACAACATCAATACCTGAGGAAATATTATCAAAAGAAGACATCAAAATAAGAGCTAGTAGATGTGAACACTATTGGAATGTTGAACGACATTGCTTTCAAAAGATTAAGGTATATAATGAGAATATTAAAGATCATAATAAGAAGATATTGGCTACACCTGAATTCTATGGTGTGCATAAGGATGATGGTAATGAAGATCAATTGTTGTTGTTAGATGTGGAAGGATATGGTGTATCTGGTAGTAGTAAAGGTCATCAATGGATGACATTTGAATTTGTTGGAAGTACATCAGATGACAATGAGGATAAACCAGCTAAGACTCTACTCGATGCTATGGAATTAGATTGGAAAGATCAACATATAAGTGGACAAGATAATCATCATCTATATGATATTCAAACGGCATTAAATCTACCAGGGACATCATCATTCGGTGATACTCTCGATGCAATCTTCATATCGTTACTTGAAAACTTGAAGGAGTTACATGATTGTATAATTGTCCATAGAGATATAAAGCCAGGCAATCTTTTATGTGATCCTGCAAATCAACGACTGCGATTGATTGACTTGGGTTCTGCAGCTGATATCGAGCCGTCTCCTTTGCCAGGCATACCCTTTGCACAACAACGCGTGGGCTATGACGAGGGTATTGCAAGCGTGTCTCCAGTCTATTGCGCACCAGAAACATTTATCAAATTGAACGAGAAGCCAATGAACTTTGACGTATTCTCAGCAGCATTGATAATGTGTCAGCTTTTATTCAATCTGCTTGACGAAAGGACTGATGCTGGATTTCTACAACAAATCAAGGAAGTGGATTATGATTTGGATACTTGGCTAGAGAAGGAATTGGGTACTAAACTTCGATTTGGTGGATTTGATGATGGACTTGAGTATTTAGGAGCAAGGCGAGGTCTTTGGTCACTACTGAAACAAATGTTTGAAGTAGATCCGAACAAGCGCATTACATCTTATGATGCAGTTGAAAAGCTGGAAAAGATTATGGGTTTGAAATCAGGAGATGTTGAATGGAGTGAATCATTGATAAAAGAAGTCGCTCAAAATGAAGCATACTTTGAGAGTGTGATTGAAGCATTTGAAAGTTGCAGCTTTGATCTCACTGGTAGCATGCCGCGTCCACTGGCCTTCTTGGCATCATTTGAGAAGGGTAAACCTGTAGGCTTATTACTAGCTGAAGCATCTGAGGTAGAGAATGATGATAGTATGAGTACTGATGAATGGGATAAATGGCAAAGAGGAACTGAAATGGCTTTGCCCGGAGAAGTCTTTGTTAGAGGATGGGAAAGAGGATCTCAAGCACAACAGCTTGGTATATTTGAAGTAGGTGACAGATTACGAGGTGTAGGAGAACTTCCTTTTGTCGACCAAGGGTTTGACCAAGCAGTCAACTTGATTAGCCGCCAGCCTAAATCAGGATCGCTAACACTACACTTTGATAGAATATCAACGCCCAAAAGTCAACCGAAATCAGATCAAATAACTGAGAGTAGCAATTCCTATACGGTAACAGGACAAGGTGCCTGGAAAAGTGGAGGTAGGAGAGGGGCACAAGAAGATGCATTTGGTAAGTCGAAGATAACTATATCATTTTCTAAGCTTTCGATACGTATGCCTAACCACACCCTCTCCAAACAATAGTACTACACGAGATTAAGAATGAAGAGATGGGAGATATTCTTCTTGCCGGTGTGTTTGACGGACATGCAGGTACAGCTGCAAGTAAGACCTGTGCTAGTATTTTACCTCCTTTGTTTACTACAGAACTAATGGGGACTTCCAAAACGATGAGAGAGGCACTAGAGAGTGCATGGGAAACCACCTGTAATACATATCGAGGAGGTTGTGATGAAAATGGTGAATGTATTGTTGACTATGACCCTCGAGAAGGAATATTATTTGCTGATACTGGTTCAAAAGATTTGGTTGGTGAGTCGTTAGTTGCAGGTATGTTCGCTTTGGAGTTAGGCGTCCTTATCATAAATCACGTCACTCATTTATACCTCTCTTCCTGTATCTGCAGCTGGCACTACTGCAACATGCGCAGCCATAAAAATGAACTCAGATGGTACAAATGAACTTAATGTACTAAACTGTGGAGATTCACGGACCTTACTTGTTGGTCAGCCGATATCGTCTGAACTGGGAGATGCAGTCGTCGTGTTTGAGACAAGAGATCACTCTCCAGACGACGAACTTGAAATTGAACGATTGACAAAGGGAAAAGAAGAAGGACGCGACTACTCAATTCCGGAGTGTTCCATGACTTCAGGGAGTTATATGCGTGTTGGCGACTTCCAGTACGCTTTGTGTAGATCGCTTGAGGGTACCTTTGTTACCGAAAAAGGGATTGTAAGTGATCCCGACATGACAACCTTGAACCTTGCAAGCTCACTGGCCAATAGACAAAATTGTGCCTTAGTACTTGCATGTGACGGGTTGTTTGAAGTTATGAGTAATGAAGAAGTTGGACGAGAAGTGGCCCGCATGAGAGGAGAAGGATATGCGGCAGGCGACATTGCCAAGAATTTATGTGGCCAAGCGCTAAAGAAGTTCAGTTATGACAATCTCTCTGTAGTCGTTGTGTTTCTTGATGAGGCATAAGTAGTATACATTGATTATATGTTTCTTAAAAATAACATAATTCAATTGTGATAAGTATACCCGATGATTAATCATCAGCAAAGGTCTTTCGAACATTACCCTTCTTCTTAATCTTCTTCTTCTTGAAAGCAACGCTTCCCAAACCCTTTGACAAACTCTTGGCTGTATCAGTAACCTCCATTTTTGTCTCTTTATTTATATCCACACCTTTATATGCCCTTCCACTTCCAGATGCCGCTGTATCAAATACATTATATGCACCCAAGGCAGAGTCATGCGCATTCGCATACTTCGCCTCTTCCATCTTCCTTGCCTGTATCTCCTTCTCTTTCTTTTCCTTGTATTCTGCAACCTCCTTCTCGTGTTGACGTTGTCTCTTTTTTTCTTGATTTTGTTCATAATGTGATGACACTTTCCGTATAGTCGTTGTGGACCAACCCGATAAGCCTGTTGCTTCGTCGATTGCTTGTTCTTTGTCACCGTCGTTATTAACTTGGATTGTTTGTTCACCACCCATCAATGCTAAATGTGCCTCCTCCATGGTAGATGGTATTAATGGATCAGAACCAAGTACAAGACGTATCCGCGAGGGTAGTACATTAGACTCAAGAGTCTCTTCGTCATCAGTTGCATTTAAGAGATATGATACATGACATGTGATCTTAACATCATCATCTTCACCCCCAGCACCTCTCTTTTTAACAACCTTTGCTAATAATGCCATCTTCTTCCAATGGTTATAATTACGTAAATCACGCTTTTCTTCATCAGTGGCAATATAACTTCCCAACCATAATTGAATTGGCATGCCTTCTTCTAATACTTTGGCATACGTTTTCCCTTCTAGATATGTGATACCTTCAAGTTCGTAGTGACCAACATTTGGATTGAATACTGGCTTGGTTTGTACTTTGGGTTTTGTAGTACTAGATGATGTAACTTTGATTGGTTGTTGTTTGGGTTTACTCTCTTTCTTTATTGGTTGTTGGATTGTTGGTATAGATTGTACTTGTACACATTGTTGGGTTAGAGTTTCCCATGGCTTTGCTGAACCAAAGTTGGTAGTGCTACCACCGCCACCACCCACTGCTGCATTAATACTAGCAAATACATTATCCAAATCCTTCTTATTCTTCTCCTTCTTTTTCTTTTCATCACGACGGTTCACTAAATCTTTCTCAACATTCTCTTTATGCTTCTTGCCATTCTCATGTAACATGATACTCTGCCGATCACTTCCCATCCATGCATTGCAAACTGCACAGTAATGTCGCTCTTTGTTACGCCATGGTTCATTCCCTCCCTTCTTTTGTTGTTGCAATTGTGAGTAGGACATTATAGGTAGGTACAATATATTATTCTTATTGAGTAATTATTGGAATGCTTATGTTGTTGGAATATAATTTGTTGAAAATGTTGAGGGTACCGACTACTTTAATATATGTATGCCAGTATCAACCAAACTAAATGATACTACAAAAGAGTGTTAGAACAACAGTTCTAATGGTATATTACCAGAGAATATCCTCCCTATTAATCCACTAGCCAATTCAATAACTCAACTCCTCTTAGAGAGCCCACCAAGGCTGCAAGCCTGGTATCCGTCACAGAACGCACAAATTGAAAAAGAATAAAGTATCATCTAACAAACTGTACTTATAAATATTAGCAGATAGTAGCTATCTTAGTATATCATAATCGTCTTCTTCTTCAGGACATTGTTGATGGCTTTCTAGAGAGTTGTTGTCAAACATTATTTCTTCTCATAATTCTTCACTTGATTTTCTTTGTTGTCGGTGCATCTCATTGACTTTCTTTGATACTAAGCGCCGCGTATGATATATGATGAATATCCTCATAATAATAGTAGCAATAACAGTGGTTATATATCCGGTATCAGCTGCTAGTGTTTTAGACGATAATGTACCAAGAGAAAAGGCAAAGAAACCCAAGTTAGCACCACTCTCGTGAGTATAATTTGTTAATGTTGTGTTTGTATTTACTTATCTATCTTATGTTTTAATTGCAAATACATTAGTAAACTTCCCGAAGTGACACACAAGGTTTATCTTGATGTTGGTAAGTGCCATAATAAGATGTATTATTCACAGCACCTTTATGTCTCTCTAACTTTCCACACATATATTATTATTATTATTATATTGCAAACAACCTACCTACCAACAGTTATAGATGATGAAGAAGAAGGTACATCAAAAGGAAGAATAACATTTGGTTTATTTGGTAACACTGTACCGAAGGCAGTTGAAAACTTTCATTCCCTCTGTGCATGCGATAAAGGTAATGGAAAGATAAGTGGTAAACCATTATGTTATGAAGGATCAACATTTCATCGTATCAGTGAGTTCAATTTGTTGATATCGATTATTTGAATATGCGTTATATATTTGATATCTCAATATATGTTGTACTTTATATTGGTACCTGCAGTCCCAAACTTTGGGTTACAAGGAGGAGATATAACTGAAAACAATGGTGTCGGAGGAGAGAGTATATATGGTGGCTATTTTGATGATGAATCATTCGAGGTATTACACAACAAAGTCTATCTCTTATCAAGTGCAAATAAAGGGCCGAACACAAACAATTCACAATTCTTCATTAATACTGTCAAAACATCATGGTTAGATAATAAGAATGTAGTGTTTGGAATGGTTTTAGATGGCTTTGAGTTTGTAGACGAGATTGAAGCTGTTGGTACAAATGAAGGAAGACCAGGAGCACTAGTAAGTATCAAGAAATCAGGAGTGCTTTGATTTATTTGTTATTACGAAGTGTTAGGTTATAATAGACAGAAAGATAAATGATACTTAATAAACCTCGCTTATATAATATGGAAAGTAGTGTCGTCACTACTTTAATTCTCACTATCACTGGAGCACACCGCATGCAATTCTAAAACATCGATTCCGGACGTTCTTTTAACCACTTAGCCACTCCAGGATTGTTTGCAACCTGATCACATATAGCATTTAGCGATGTGAATTTCTCAGAAGCCTTTCTTGTATCCTCTAAGTCCATTGCAAAGCAATCACGTAATAATGACCAAATTACGACATCTGAATAGCTTGGTTTGCTGCCAAATGAATATCCCGGACTGCAACTTGTTTCAGAGATAGCATCCTCTATTTTCTGTAACATTTCAGGCATATCAACATCAAACCATTCTTTCCTATCCTTTTCCCTCTCTTCATCTGTCTTACCCTTTGTGAACTTCGAAAATCCTTTAAATCTAGCTCCTTCTTTTACATCGCGTACATGTTCCGCTATACAATCTATAATGGCTTCATCTTCTGCAGTATCGCCCATCAATCCAAAACGTTTTGCAAGGAATCTCTCAATAGCTTTAGATTGACCAATTGTTTTGCCATCGGAGGTAATAAGTACAGGAGCTCTGTTAAGATTCATCTTTAAATCTCCACTTTCTTTAGCTTTGAGGAACTCTTCTGATTTGAATGTTTGTTGTAGGATCAATTTGATATCGATTATCATCATACTCTTCTTCACCATATGCGAGCAAAACTCGACACGTTTCAGCAGCCCCTTTAATATCGAAGTACTTCAGTTGCAACTTTGCCGGTGGATTAGCACTATAGTATGTTTGTTTCAATATATAAGATGATGGATATGAGTAAGTACGTACCAAAATTATATCGATCGTATCCTTTGCATTGCAATACAAATTAAAGTTTAAACAAAAACTTACGATGCTGCAAATGCATATGACGTTGCCAACGAGATAATGAGGAGAAAACTTGTAGCTATGGAGGATATCATACCGAATGTATATATCAAAAGGAGATTACCTAATCACCCGTATGGGGTGATGAGCATTTTGCCGCCGAGAAAAAAAAAACGTTGAGCGATGCTGATGTCACATTAGAATACAATTGAACAGCAAAGAGACCAGTACGACAATTATTCGCTATACATTTATTTCTGCAATCTCATTATTTGAATTCCTACGTAGAAATTTCATGTAGAAAAATGAATGCGACATACTACAAGATGTAAACTTCAACTGGCGATACCTTATATTTATTACAGGTGGAATGTTTAGCTGACTAAATTGCAGTCGTTAGTCGCCAAGTTTAGTATCTTCAGAAATTTCCCTTGATGAGCACAACAAGCCAACAAAAGATTGGAGGCACATGAAGAAGAAATGAATGGCCAGCAAGCATATGGTAGGCATCTCTTACTAAAGTCGAACCTCAACGCGTAGCAATTATACCACCTTACTGTCATTGCGCGATACAACACTGAATAATTCCTCTACCATACGAATTGCAAATAAAATCATCCGGAATATCTTCGCCAACATAATCACCACAAGATCTCATCTTCAATCAATTAATAAAAAGTATAATGGTCACCAGCCATTTGTAGAGGCATCAATACCCTCTTCATATCTTTTCATAATATAATATCAACAATCTCTCTATCAGCCCATTGTATAGAGACACTAAGAAGATACCCTACAGCACAACAAGATATCCTCAAGAATTATAAGTGAGGTGGCGATATATCCAAATATATCTTAAGCAACAAAATCTATACACCGACCTTCGTCATCAATATATAAATAACAGACCACAGCCGTCCATACATAAAAATAAAATCAATAACAACATGGCGTCTACACCAACAGACGGCAGCGTCATCACAGACCCAACATCATCATCACCACATGTTGCAAACGCCAACAAAGAAACAGCAGCAGCCCCACTATCAGCATCAGCCATGTCATTCAACCCCAACGCCACGGCATCCAATGGTGGTAATGAACTATTATCACCCTCGGCTGTACTGTGGGGTATTACCTCAAGTCAATCATACGCAGGTGCACCCCAACCACAAGATCAAGCCAAGAATTCACCAATCACTGGTGAATATAATAATGGTGTAAACAGTGGCGTGTCCACACCTGGATCAGCACCACATTCCAACGCTGGCACACCCTCGAAGAATATGAATTCGTCATCATCGACAACTGCCAATACCTCCGGTGCTACTCAAGGGGGTGATTCACTAGGTGGATTATGGAATTTTGGTGGTTTTGATGTTGATGCATTAACGAATGATAATCGTCAACAACAACATCAGCCCAACCATCAGCGTGGTGGTGGTGGTGGTCCGAATAATAATCAGGATCTTTCTGGATTAAGTTCAGCGTTTGGTAACTTTGGTTTACAGCAGGGTGGTGGTGGACAACCATCACAGAATCGTTATGGTGGTAATAAGTATGGAGGAGGTGCTCCGCAATCAGGTAAGAAGCCCCCTTTATGTCTATTGCAATTTGTTGTTTATGTTTGTGTATTTTATTTATAGTTGGTTTAATTGTTATTTCAACAATATCTAATTCATATTATTGCATATGTTTTTATTTATCATACAATCTTTACAGCCGACGCACTAGGATTCACCGGAGGATATGGCAACCAAAATCCTCAAGGTTATGGAAATAACCGCAATAGTTACGGTGCTCCTCAAGGTAATATGGGTGGATATGGTGCCCAAAATCAAGGTGGTTACAATCAAGGCCCTCAGGGATACAATCAAGGACAGGGAGGTTACAACAACCAAGGACCAAGTGGTTACAATAATCGTGGTAGTTATGGAGGACATCAGGGAGGCGGCCCTTCTCAGTATGGTAATCGATATGGCGGTGGACCTCCTCAACACCGAGGACCTGGTTACAATAATCGTGGTAGTTATAACCAAGGGTATGGCGGTGCTCAAGGAGGACGGCCTAATATTCCCTCGGGCATGCCCCCACAACATGGTGGTGCTGCTGATGGCCTATCAGGTCCGTATCCTCCAAGTTTTCCTACTGGTGGTTCTGGTAGTGGTGGCAATAGTGCCCAAGGTGGATATCATTCTGGTCCTGGATGGGATCAATTGGTAAGTTTATTTTTTTGTTAATTATTAATGAGTAGATTGTGCCTTTTCTAGATCTCTCAAGATTTGTATACTTATACCCTATTGCGTTTATTTTTGTATTATTTTAGCCAAGATGGGGTGCTGGAGGTGCTGGAGGTGCTGGACAGCTTTCGTACGGTGGCGGAGGAAGGAGTAGTAGTTATGGCAGCAGTGCCACAACTGGTGGAGGTGCCGCTGGAGCTGTAAGTGCCATGAGCAGTGCTGGACCAACGAGTGGATACAGCAGTAGTAGTAATACCGCCGGAGCTGCTACAACAACGAGTGTCGCAACTACAGCGAGTGTCGCGGCAACTACAGATGATAAAAGGAGCTATCCATCATATCCCATGCCTCCTCCCGAGTATCAAACTGGAGGATCTTATGATCAGGGAGATACCGTCAACAATCCCGAAGGAAACTCTGTTCCTAGCTTCTCTTCTCCTACTGGTCCGCCAACCGGAGAGGCCGTCAACGGAGAGGGAGAGGCCGAATCCAACTTGGCTGGTCCATACCCCCCATCATTCCAAGCGGGGAATAGTGGATACGAAGAGAGGGGCCCAGAGGGAGGTAGTGGTGCATTGAGTTCACTCTTGCAAACCCCATACAGTGCCGCAGAAGCGTCGCGCACTGGAAAGTACCCTACCATTCTTGGCGGTGCGCCTGATAACCAGCCTATTGTCGATACTGCTAGTTATGCTGGAGGGGGGAGCGAGGCGGCAAACAGTCTACCAGAGAACTCTGGATTAAAGGTCGAGGAAAGTGATCATGTCAAGAAGGGCTCCTCTAATAGCTTGGATGATGGAGGTTATACTGATCCCAGTTCTAACGACCCCGACGCGGCAAATACAACAACTGAGTCATATCCAGATAGGCCTCCTATTGGCGGTGCAGTTGATAATCCATTGCCAGTGCCAAAGGACGCACCAATTTTACCCAAACGTATCGTTCCAGACCCTAACGAGAAATATGATGAAGATAACAGTCGTGGTGGTAGCAGTTTTCGTTTGACTTCATACAATGGCATTCCCATTCCCAGTGCTCATGACTCTCAAGCTAAGAAACGTGAATGGCTCTTGTCGATGAATGATATGCTTGAGCAAACCCCTGTTGGGCAGCTCGATCCCAACGCTCTACCGTTAAGTACCATTATGAATGGCTGGGCTAAGCAGAAGTCAAGTGAAGGAGCCCGTATGGTTGAGATGTGGTTGGATCGTGTCCACTCTGAGTACAATTCCGATAATCCGGGTGTTCATCCAACCGCAAGGATGTATACCATGGCAGTCGATGCATGGGCAAAGTCGAATGGTGGAGCACCTGCTGCTAGAAGAGCAGAGGCGTTGCTTGAGAGGATGGATCGTTTGTATAGAGAGGGTGGAGGGCGGCATGAGGCATTGAGGCCAACTACTGGTATTTTCAATGCTGTGATTAATGCATGGGCCCGTTCTCGAGAAAAGATTGCACCCCAACGTGCCGAACAGATTCTTGAGTGGATGGAAACTCTCCGTGATAAGGGTGGCGAGGAACTTGATATCTCACCCGACAAATACACCTTCAATACAGTCATTCATGCCTACGCCAAGAGCGGTGCAAAGGAGAGTGCCACCAAGGCTCATCGTATTTTGGACAATATGAATCAAATGTATAGAGAGGGTAATTCAAGTGTCAAGCCCGACACAATCACGTACAATGTCGTTATCAACGCCTATGCCAAGTCTGGAGGCAAGGGCGCTGCCCAAGAAGCTGAGAATCTTCTTCAGCGTATGCATATGATGTATGACCAGGGTGACCTCTCCGTAAAGCCTAATGTCGTTACTTATGGTGCCGTGATCGATGCATTTGCAAAATCAATGGAGCGTAATGCCGCTGCTCGTGCTGACGCGTTGTTAGCCAACATGGTCGCTCTTCATCAATCCGATCCAGTCCGTCATGCTGACTTGAGGCCCAACACTTATGTGTTCAACACCGTTATTAATGCATGGGCTAAAAGCAAGGAGCGTGGTGCAGCTGCCAAGGCTGAGGAGATGTTGGTGGCAATGGATAGGTTGCATGCTAGTGGCTTCCCTGGATTGAAGCCAGATGCATTTACTTACACGGCAGTTATTGATGCATATGCAAAGAGTGGCTACCGTGGTGCTGCGTCAAGGGCCGATTTGTTGTTGGATCAAATGGAGGCCAAATATGCTGCCGGAGACCAGGACTTGAAGCCCAACACCTTTACATACAATGCCGTTATCAATGCCTTGGCCAAGAGTGGTGAGCCGGGTGCTGCTGCTAGGGCAGAACGTGTATTGCATAACATGGTAAATCGGTTACGTACTAGTGACAGACAGGACGTCAAGCCCACAACCATCAACTTTAACACTGTCTTGGATGCTTGGGCCAAGAGTGGAGAGGGAGAACCTGCGGCAGAGCGTGCTGAGGCAATTCTCGAGTGGATGGATCGTCTTAACAAAGCAGGCAATCATGATGTTAAGCCCGACACTATTACATTCAATGCTGTTATTGACGCGTGGGCTCGTAGTGGATGCAAACGTGGACCTCAGCGTGCAGAGCAAATCTTGAATCACATGGACGACCTCTACCACGGAGGTAACATTGACGTCAAACCTGATACGTACACATACAACACTCTCATCAATGCACTGGCAAAGTGTGGCGATGGTCACTCTGCTGCTCGTGCTGAAGAAATTCTTAAGATTATGGAACAGAAGTATTCTCAGGGTGACAAGAGTTACAAGCCAAACACCCGTAGTCATACCAGTGTGATTGATGCTTGGGCTAAGAGTGGTGAGGTTGGTGCTGCCTTGAGAGCTGAAGGTATTTTGATCAATTTGCGTCAACTGTATGAAGCACAGGGTGATATCGATATCAAACCAAATGTCTACACTGCCAATGCTGTCATGAATGTAAGTGTCTTCTTGTTGTTCGCTATATCCAGTGTATGTTGAGATGTACATCTGACCCTTTTAAATATCTCCCAGGCATGTGCATTTACCAAGCACGAGGAGGACCGCGAGGAAGCTCTTGCTTTGGCATTCCGTACCTTCGAATGGCTCGATTGCCAGGGTGACATCAAACCTGATGCATACACGTTTACCATCATGCTATCAGTATGCGCCAACCTCATCCTGAAGGAAGAACAGGGTATGAGGTTTGAGAATGCAAGAATGTTGTTCCAGAAATGCTGTGAGTCTGGGCACGTCAATGACCATGTGCTATGGAAGCTCAAACTCGCTATCAATGAGCAGGAGTACTACCAGCTAGTTGGAGCTGGCGTAGAAACCAAGGCTGCGGAATTGGACCCATCCTGGTCTCGTACAGTAACAATGAACAGGAGACAGGGTGACAATCGTGGCGGCTACCAAAATCGTAACCATCAATATAGCCGCCGCTCACATTTTTAATGATCTTGTGTAAGAGGTAACTTTTACACAATGCGTCGTTAAAGGATTTACTGATACTTCACATTATAGGAGTTACAACTGAGATTGATTTTGTTTGTTTGGATTATAGAGAAGCCACTCAAGTTATTGTGGCAAGTTCAAACTGAAACCAAGTCAATCTTTCACAATGTATTATTTTATTAAACAAATATGGATTAGTTATCCATGAAAACATGAAATCGAATTGAGAACAAATACCGAAACAACCCCAATGGCTTAAAAGATTACATCTGGGCAGTTTTTCAATTCATATAGATCTTCTCCTTTTAGGAGAGCTTTGAGGATTTTATTCTAGTTAACAATTATTAAGTGCTTATTTATTATGGACACAGTGAAGACTTGTGTATTGTTATATCTCTAAGTTGCTTGTTAGTTATATATATAACTAAACCACAGGCGTCGAGAACGGTGTCCTTCATCCAAGTCAAGTGCCATATCTTCTTGGTCAAGGTCAGGGCTCATATCTTCCACCGCAAAGTCTTCAATTGCATCGACCTCCTGTGAAGTATGTGTTTTGAGATGTACACTGATAAGATATATGTAATAGAAAAGGACAACTATATTGTATTACTCACATCATCAAGGACTCCACGAACTTGAGAGTTGCCTATGGATATAGTGAACAGGTGATGTATCAGTTAGAGTTCTCATCAAAGCAAGCAAAGAGGAACGATCCACAAAACTCACTCAAGACGCTTGCAATGATAACAAGGAGGAACGTAATAATAAACTTATGGTTCATATTTGTAGTATTGTATTCTTTTTGGAGGTTGTTCTTCTCTTTACTCAATGAGGAGTAGATTTTATGAGAGGTTTATACTCAGTGTACAATCCTTGACTGGGATCATGTCACCTCGGAGTTCTTCTCGTTACATATTGTACATCGCCGGCTTCGGGTACGGATGGGATAAGAGAAGTAGGTGTAATTATTCCCAGATAACGGCAACAATCCTCAAATCGAAATTATGGGATACAGTCGGCAGCAACGTCCCTAGATGTACCCAAGACACATGAGACATGTCTGATGTGTAGACTTGGACCATATCTCAGTTTTCAAATAGAGAAGTCAAGATCTTTTGTGTAAATTCCACTGCACGGTAGTTGTGAGGTGTCCATATTGAGCCGAGATTGCTCTTGGGTACAAACTTGTGCTCTAATGTCAACTGTTTTGGACTCGTGATACTTTCACCAGTTTTGATAAGCAATAACCCTGGGGAAATAGAATCAATTCCGTGCATGGTGAGATGATCTTTCCACACAGCTACATCTTCGTCATCATTATTCATCGCTCGTCTTTGTGAGTAGGTTGTAGAATTGATTGCAAACTCGTTTGTAAAGAGAACTCCAGTGGCATCTAATGATTGATGTGTTCCCCACCAGTCTTTTATCTTC
>Ga0214478_100462_pt1 | contig 23880 bp, 19 predicted proteins | sample M1_20Mar14CPVII9_2_FD_178001 | JGI IMG/M metagenome (GOLD analysis project Ga0214478, IMG submission 178001) | Marine eukaryotic communities from Monterey Bay, California, United States - M1_20Mar14CPVII9sort6BwellD7 | ecosystem: Environmental > Aquatic > Marine > Unclassified | place: USA...
TATCGTATTATTGCAATCGAATGATGCTCTAGGATATATATTCTTATGCCCGTAAATTGTGTTATATAGTCTATCAAAATATACGTAGTACAATAGTGATGTGATGATGGGTTAAAAAATCCGGGAATTGAGAATTGCAAGACCAAAAAGATACCAACATAGATTTTATTTCATTAATACCCAACCAACCATACTTGTCTTATCATTAAACTCTATTACAAGTAACTTATTTTTAAAATAAATAAGTTCTAAACCACATATTAGTCTACACAATTCATTAGCTCCTCCCGTTAAACCAACCTACAGCGTATCACTTTATTCAATTTCAATAACCTCACCCCGTGCCTCGGCCTCTTGTACTCTTTTCCTGATAACCTCTTCAGTCGACAATGTTGGACCAGCTTCAATATCATCGTATGTTTCAATTTCCGCGGTAGTTAATGTCGTTCCAACAGAAGAAGAATGTGTACTTCTAGTTGTAGCCGCAGCTGCTACACTTCCCCTCCTATCAAACCATGAGATATACCCAGTTAGCAAAGCACTGGGCGACAGGTTCTTTTTCTGAAGAACATAACTATAAGCAATGTGATACCTTGGATCTGTTCGAGCAATTTGCTCAAAAGTCTTCCCCTTGTGCTTTCCAATGGTAAACACGACTTGACCTTCGACTCTTTGGCCTTCAGCAGAGTCTGCCCAATCCACAAGCTTCACCATCTTTCCAACAAGTGCCTCCTCTTCCATCTTCCTTCTGGCCCAACCAATGAAACCGTAGTGATTCTTCATTAATTCTCCATTAGTTGTATTTTCGTAATTATTTATTCCTAAAACAGTTTCAGCCGTAACGCGGTCCTCCTCTGTCTTAAGTCGTAATACTTCTGCCCATAATTCCTGACCCTCTTCGGACTCAACCCACTCCACAAAGTCTTCCAATCGTCCATGAGCTTCGCCTTTCTCCTTTTTATGTTTAGCCCAGAGAACAAATTTATAATCTTCCCTCATGATTTCTCCATTAGATTTAGTTGGGTGCTTGGGAAATCCCAAAATAGTTTCAGCGGTGATACCATCCTCTTCATCGTCAGAGGAGTATACTTCCTTGAACTTCTTGTTAGATTTGTCGGGAGATACAACCGATGAGCGCTTACGATCCATAGAAGACATATTGTAATAAATTGCAAATAATTAATGATGGGTGACGGAAAGATACTTTCAATGGATGAATAGACTCGATTATTCTATTGCAATTATAATTGTATATAGTTTGCAATTTGCAATTTAAGATGATAATAACGGCCGCAAATATAATCCAGAGGTCCTCCTTGTTGAGATATCAGTAACGTAGTATACAGTACGTTAGTACGAGAGGGCCAGTTCCTGGCGGGCAGTTTTCACGAGATCTAGCTTAGTTGTCACCATCTCTCAATTTAGTAACAGCAGCTAAGGATTCATATTCTGCCGCTCTATCGTCTGGTAGTTCCTTGAATTCCCTGTATATCTTCTTGGCTTTTCTTCCCTTTCGTATCAACCTTATTACCCATACCCCAACCGCCAGTTGTTTTTGTCGAGTACTATTCGTCACTAAAGATTTGATACCGCATATTGTTATGTTGACCTCCCATCTGCTTATTCAAGATGTGTCATTGTTGTTGTCTTTCATTGTTATCTCATTCTCTACTGCCTCGTCTCAGAATCTAATTCCATTGTCCAATGTAATAATCGGCAGTAGAAGTATCAATGTGAGAATGGATATGCAAGCGGCAGAGAGTGAATAAGCAACACTTACCATACATATGTTTCTGACATATCACGTACATTCATCACCCACATCTCCTCTATTTTATTGTTTTATCTCCTTCTTTGCCTCGTCTCATTGTTCTATACCAAACGGCAGTAGATGCAATGGCGACAGAGGTATAACATTAACTAGTACCCCTCGGTTGATTGTTGAATATTGCAATGTCTTCACATCAACAAACTATTCATTATCGTGTCATCGTGTCGTCAGCATAATATATCGTCATCGTACTGTTGTATATACATTGCGATATCTTATCTTTGCAATTGCATCGTATATCTATCATCATTATGTCAGCGATACTAATACCATTATTACTAGCATTATCTATCTTCTTAAGTTGTTGTCGTTGTTGTGCTGCATATCACATCATAAACATCATTGGTTGAGTACTGAATCTTTATCAAGAACAACTACAATAACTTTGCAATACATATATCTAACTTTGCAAATCATATTATCGTCATCATCATGTTTGTTTATGCTCGTACTTCTTCACGGCAAATCACGAGATCGCTTGGCAATGCACTCTGATTCTATCAATCCATCTCTCATCTCAGCCGCTACTCACAAAATTGGCACTTCTATCTCTCCAACAATCAATCGTCAAAGCAATGGCATATGTATTTACGCTCTAAGGGTAGCTTACGGCAATAACCTACTACGTATTAATAACACAAACACAATGGTCACAATGAGCCGTGAGCCTATTGAAAAGAGCTGTAGCTCTAAGCAGTTCCAATACTCTCAAGAAACTATCGAAACACTTCAAAATATAATTTATGTAGCTGGCAACGATTTAGTAGATGAAACTTCATTAATTGTGGCGGCCATTATTGTTGTTGTTAATGATGATGTCACCGCCACCCACCGCCATCGTCATCAATAGTTCGACATATGTAGCAAATCTATGTTAGCATCGTCCATTATTGTTGTTAATATGATGATATGTGCCGCCGGCGCCATAGTAGTATATACATGTAGATGATAATGGCCGGCACGGCGATAGTTGTCATATCTATGTCTATAGTTCACTGTCAGTATCATATTGCAATTTACTTACGTAGGACTAAGTAGTATATTTCTTTTTTCGCTGAAAAAAAAAATTGCCCCCTACGGACATTCCAGTATTTCCCCCATCCAATCTTCAACCCCCTTAGGAGTTTTCAACACTTCGTGAAAACTGACCTATAAAGATAGTAGGGCAAATAGGGAAGTGAAAGACGACTACCCTTATCTACTGAACAACACAGGAACAAAAGGATACCAAATTTTCCTCACCACTCGAGTTGTCATTTCTCCCCCATCTATTGCAACATGGCGTCCTTCTCGGCCGCTCGGCGTATCATCCTACGGGGTAGCAGTACTCGTCATATCTTACAATGTAGTCGAAGCGGCGGCAGTCTAAATTATTATGCAGCGACTCGATCGTTATCATCAGTTGCAACAACAAATACATATCATGCGCGAACTTCGACGATATCATATCATTATCCCCAGCACTCCCACACAATGTCTACTGTTGCTGCCGCTGTAGAAGAAGACTCCGACTCCTCTGATAATGAAGAAGAAAATGAACTACCATTATTCTCATCAATCTCAGAATTACACCCCTCATCACTACATGCCATTGAAAATAAGATGAAACTAAAAAATATGACAGAGATACAACACAAAACATTCATTGCTGCATCATCAGGCCAAGACATATTAGGCAGGGCACGAACAGGTACAGGTAAAACTCTCGCTTTTCTACTTCCAGCTATTGAGAATGCACTACGGTTAGGACGTACCTCAGGACCTCCTACAAAAGAAAATGGTGGAATTTCAATATTAGTCCTTAGCCCAACTCGTGAGCTCGCAATGCAAATACACAATCAAGCGCAGGTATTAACTTCATCACATGCCAATAGTAGTGGCTCAAGTAGTAGATCTTCACGAATGACATCTCAAGTAATGTTTGGTGGAAGTTCGCGTGGTATTGATTTGAAAAAGTTAGAAGATAATTGTCCCTTTATACTCACGGCAACACCAGGCCGATTGATTGATCACATGCAATCGTCTTATGTTAGAGGTAAACCATTTCGTGAGATTATTGAGGGAGTTAGTATATTCGTGCTGGATGAAGCCGATCGGTGTTTAGATATGGGTTTCCGCAATGATATGGAATATATCTTGAGTCACAAGGGTCAACATGATCAGGCACAACAAACTTTGCTCTTTTCGGCCACACTGCCTAAAGATTTGAGAAGTATCATGGCATCTCACATGAGGAACGATTACTTGACTGTTGATTGTGTCCATGATATTGATCCGGCTACTCATACCAATACATTGGTTGATCAATCATATGTCACATTACCATCATTATTACCAGAAAATAACACTTCACGTTGGATTACAGGATTAGTTGATATTGTACAAGATATTACATTGATACAAAATCCTGATGATTTCAAGGTTGTTGTTTTCTTTCCAACAACTGCCATGTGTCAATTCTTTAGTCATTTGTTTAATACAGTTTTCCGTATACCAGTACTGGAAATACATTCAAAGAAGACTCAAGGTAACCGCACAAAGGTTAGTGAGAACTTTAGAAAGTTTAAAAGGGGAATACTGTTTACGACAGATGTTAGTGCAAGAGGCGTTGACTATCCAAACGTTACACATGTGATACAGTATGGATCAGCTGATTCAAGAGAGACATACATTCATCGATTAGGACGGACTGGAAGGGCAGGGAAGGTTGGCAAAGGAATCATCATTTGTGGTACCCGTAGTGAAGAGAATCAGTTTGTTAAGCAAGAACTCAAGGGACTTGATGTGGTTTATGATGAGAGGTATCAAAAGTTACTCAATGGTGATATGGTAGCACAAGATGGTGACGGTGGAGGTGGTATTAATGGTCATATGAAACGGAAAGAGATTAATGATACACGGTTGCAAAAGATACAGTCAAGTGCTGTTACCGGTAGTGATGTACAGATATCCAAGCTGGCAAAGGCAACATACCGTTCATTACTGGGTTACAACTCGACAAAAATGAAGAACCTTGGAATGAGAAGTAAGGATCAGGTCGTAAAATATTGCAATCTTTTAGCAGTACAAATGGGATTTCAGGAAGGTAATATGCCCAGGTTAAGCCCAAAGATTGTCCAGGCTCTTGGTTTAGGGCGTATTAGTGGTCTCAATATTGGAAGTGGACAAGATATGAGCAATGGACAAGGAAGAGGAGGATATGGCGGAGATAGGAGAAGTGGATTTGACAACAATCGAAGAGGTGGACGTAGTAGAGATAGCTATGGAGGAAGAGGAGGTCGTAGGGATAACAACAGCAGAGGCCGTAGCTATCAGCGATATGACGAGTATTAAAAGCTCTATGGGGGTCAGTCGGTTGTCTTAATCAGCTCTAACAAACATTAAACCTCATTAAACTATCTGACATCATATATTGCATGTAGCACTTGTTCACATCTATAAATATGACAGGATAATAATTACTCAACGGGCACTTCAACATTGGGGGCTTCTTCCACTTTAGGCTCAACAGCCTGTTCCTGTTCTCCATCAGGCAGTAGCGGTGCAGACATACATTCAGGATCATCTCTGGCGTCAGGCCTATCACTACCCGAGGAAATTGCACATTCCTCGACAAAATCATCCTTATCACCATTGTCATCTTCCGATATAACAACTTCTTCATTGCCCAAGACTTCTTGGAACTTTGGATCATCCTCGATTGCTGGAAGTTTACTTTCGTCTCTTTTCCATATAGTAAGAAGAACAGTAGCACAACATAGAGCAAGCAACGACCAGCCCCAGGCAAGAAGAGAAGTAGGGTAGCCCCCGTAAGGATTGCTTGCTACATATACAATCTGATAGAGGCACAAGAATGCTGTGGCATGTGGTACAGTTACAACAAAGTCATACCGACAGAGCCATTTTGGAAAGATATTTCTGCCTTCAGGATGACGTTCACTGCCAAATGTTGCTGCTTTCAAGGCCAATTGTAATCTTTTCCAGCCGAGATCAAAGTTTAGTATGATAGACTCAATGAAGCAGACTGCCAACAAGAAGATAGTACCAACAAACATATCAATCACCTAGGAGAAACAGAAACAGATGAGGTGAATACTGTAAGTTACCAGTATATCAAGTAAAGACAAGAGAACAACACAGCATACTTACGTCCAATATCTCATTTCCCATCCTAGTAGTGAACACTAATCCAAAGAGGAACATGATGATACAAAGAACTAATGTAACCTGCCAAGTACGGTACTTCTTTCCCCTTGATACCAATGTTTCCTCAACTGAACTCACAATTGTCTCGGTCCATGCATAGCTCGAGTCTAGACCTAGTGTCAAGAGCATAACATAGAAGAGTACACTCATAATGTTTTCGATGCCACCTCCGAAGAAAGACATAGATTCGGCAATTGTAATGAATGCTAGGCCAGTGCCGCTTCTTGTGGCAACTTCCTCCACAGAAGCACCTTCTTCCCATGCTAAATGCCCAACGGTTGCGAAAACCGCAAAGCCCGCGATGATACTGAATGCTGAATTGGCAGCACAAACTATCATACCAGCCTTATACACATCCTCCTTCTCAGAGACAAAGCTTGAATAAGTAATTGCTGTGCCAAATCCCGGGGATAGACTGAAAAGGATCTGCCCTAACGCAGTAGCCCATACCGACAACTTTGTCAGCTCACTACCATCAAACTTGCCAATATAAAACTCGATGCCTTCCCTTGCTCCTTCTTGAGTAGCACTAACAACAACTAGGATTAGCATTAAAACGACGGGTAGAGTAACAGTAACATATGTAATGTTGGATAAGATATTCTTGCCAAATGCAACACTGAAAAATGTAATACACCAGAATACCACGAGAGATACAGCTAAACGCCATTGAATCGGCCCCGGACCAGGTGGCTTGTCATTAAGATTATCGTATGAGTTTAGTATTGTATTGAACCAATAGGCTTCAGGGTCATCTGCCCATGGAAGAGGTGTTGAACAGGACCCGACAATGTAAGGTATAGTGTATGTAATAATCATTGAAAAGTAACTTTGTGCAATGAAGAGTAGGAGAAACTGAGCCCATCCAAACGATAACCAACGTGGTCGAATTGTCTCCCAAGTTTTAATGAATGTCTTTCGGAGATACTGCCCTAAGATGAGTTCAAATGTGAACAGTGGCCAAGCCACAAAGACTGCACATATCAAATATGCCACAACCGCTGCTGCTCCCCCATTAGATGCTATCACATATGGAAACCTCCAAACATTACCTGCGTATTGTATTGAGAGATAGAGTGAGAGGAGATATTAATTTGCAATATGTATACAAAATACACATAAACTTACCAATACCAATAGCATAACCAATTAAAGCGAATAGATACGCCTTTGAAGATAAGTTTTCTCGACCGTCGTCAGTCTTAATCACATTAGCAGCGGCATGTTTATGTAATATATACTCTTCATAGAGATATTTAACGAGATAAATGAATGGTCCGATTAGTATTAGGAACACTAACATCCCCACACCAGAGGCTGATACCGATGACATGATGTTATAATATATGTGTCGTTTGTTGCAAAGATATGTGTCGTATTGCAAATAGTGTCGTCGAATAAATAATAAAGTGCTATTTTATTTTTGTATGTTTTTTATTATATCTCGCCGGGGTATTCAGTGTATAGTTATTATATTTATAAAGTAGAATATATCGTTGATAATAATGTAGATGGTATGTGCTCAAGCTGATAGCAAAAGCCGTAGACCATCTTGCCAAGTTCAAGTTCACTCGGCAAGATGTGTCTCCTTGAATAATTAGCGATCGAACGAGCATGGGCTGGGACAATCCTTTTTGCCCTCAGCCGTGCCCTCAGACTCTAGATGCCATTTATTTAGGCATTTAGGATAGGCGATCAACAATACCACGCCCTCTCATCAATAAGATGAAGCAAGTATCTGTAATATATTGTATATTTATAGTTATCTTCTTCTCGGATAATAAAAGTGATGCCTTCATTTTGCCAAAACATCAAAATAATCTACCAATCACAATTACAATATCAAATCGTCATCCATCAATATCAAGTAAAAAACATCAGAGAGCAAACCACCGTCAAATAACTACTACAAACAAACGTCAGAGAGCAACAAACCATCAAATAACAACAACAAATATAAGCATGATACCTATAGATGAATCGGATCAAATATTAGCTTTTTGGGTATTTGCATTCGCATCATCTCATATCGGTATGTCGGCTACACGAACCAATATAATATCATCATTAGGAGATGTCATGGAAAAACTCAACTTGGTGGGTAACGATGATTGGAAACTACCAGACTATTGGCCAGGTGATAATACAGGAGGACAACAAATCTTTCCAGATAGTTTAACTGCAGGACGACAGGTTTATCGAGCATTGTATACTGCAGTATCCTTCATAACTCTAGGCAATGCCTTTGCAACCTATCTCCAATCTTCTGCAATTCATGGAGATGTTATTATAGATACGACAACGCAATCACCATCACCATTATACACAATATATCTATATATTGCTGCGTTGGGATTTGGAGCTGCCATTGCAAGCTTATTCAACGCTAGTCCATTAGGTTTAATGCCAAGTTTTGAGGCTGTGGGAAATGACAATGCTACTAAATCAGGCAATACAGCAATCGCAGGGATTACTCGAGATGATACACTGAAATTTGTTACGCGGGGTTTTACTAGAATTACAAGACATCCATTAATCTTACCAGTAGTGCCATGGGGGTTTGCAACGGCATACTTGTCTGGTGGTCGAACCTGTGATTACATCTTATTTGATGGTTTGTCAATATATGCTATTGCAGGATGCTATGCTCAGGACTTGAGAGTCATTAAAGAAGAAGGGAGTGTAGGTACCGTGTTTGGTACAGAACAAGGAAGAGACATCAATAATGATGAGGATGACGAGAGGAGTCAACTCAAATTATTCTTTGAACAAACCTCCTTCGTGCCATTTAAAGCAGTGTTTGATGGTAGACAAAGCCTAGAGGATATATGCAGAGAAGCCCCGTGGTTGCAATTTGTAATAGGCACGATAATAGGTTTGTTTGCAGAGGAAAAGATACTTCAACTGTTAAAAGAATGGTCGTCGTCAATATGATAACTCGCGTAGATATTACTAAGCTTAAATGATACCTAGCTGCCTCTCAGTGCTTTAGTTTTGTTCATCAAACATGAATCAATCTTCCAATCATCCAGAAGCTCACTAAACGAATCTGAATCAACAACATTCACAGTATGACTCTTCATAAAGTATTCTTGTATCCAGGTAGATGACTCGATACCAATATCCAGTAATACCTTCCGCACTTGATCATGTTCTTCATTACATATATCGATTGTACGTGGTTTATATTGATGATAAGTTGATATAACTGGCAAGCTTTCTTCTGATATGTCAAGATAGTCTTGGATGGCTTGAGTAAACTTTTGTGAGGTGTTTGGATTGTGTATTTGATTTAGCTCATATAACAATATTTGATTCGGTATACCATTATGTTGCTCTTCGTGTTGTTTATTCTGTAGTCTTCTTCTTATGCTACTGCTTCCTTCTTCATTTGATACTGCAGTGCTCATACTTCTATCTTCTTCTACTACACTAGATTGTTGTCGTCCAAATAACAAATTCAATTCATCAACACTACTGGAAGTTTTACCTAATCTACCCAATGCAGAATGAAATCGTGCACGATGTGTACATACCTTTTGATGTTTCTTACACATGCCAATCAAGTTTGTCGTATTAGTATCTTTTTGAATACTTGGATTAGACTTTGTCATTTGATAATTATAAAACGATTCAAACCAAGAGAGGGGAGAACGCAATCCTACAATTAATTTTGTTTTTGGGAAGTATCGTTTGTAGATTGATAAATCGTTACGGTATAATACACCTGGACATTTCAGTCCGAACTTTATTCTATTCGGAGAAGTATCTTTCATACTAGGATACCCTCCTTGCTCTTGTTGATGTTGTTGACTGTTATACTGTTCATGCAAATCATAATACAATTCGACAAAATCTATCAAATCACTATATTTCTTTATACATAACTCTCGTTCATATACATACGTTTGTGATGTTTGATTGATGTAATCTTTAAGAAAGGTAGTTCCACTTTTAGGAAAACCAATGATTGCAAAATCTAACAGCCATGATATGTCTCCTATTACTTTTGTATGAGATGGATTTAGTAGTGATGATAATGGTGGCAATTGTATAGCTGTACTGTTATGGCTTTGTTTGATATCAAGGACGCGCCCCGTTTGCAATTCCTGTCGCTGTTGTTTGGCAGATACTTCTATGCTATGCTCGCTACTACTTGAGGATACCGCCTTAGTCGCTCCGATGCATAGCAATATAATAAATGATAATACCTCGAAAAGTATGTATAGTTTTATCAACAGCATTGAATTGCTAGATGACCATCTTTTGACACTACCATTTGGAGAGGAAGATGACGATGTGGAGGAGGAGGTATCATCAATTGTCATTTTTATGTGCTCCGCCACTCTTCACTTTTGTTTTCTATGATATCTATCTAGCAGCTAGCCGCCGAAGATAACAAATGGAAATAATGTCAATGATTGGGGGGAGAGATTATGCTATTGCTGATGTAGGGATCACCTGTGCTTGGCCACAGTATTTTGCACAGTAGCTTTTCCCGCCTCCAAAAAATTGAAAGATGGCATACCTGACATTTTATCACCCACCAAACGGAAACATAAGATGGTTTGTTGTCCCCCTACTTGATGGCAAAGCTATCAGAACTGTATGATGGAGGAGTCTACTGAAGAAACCACAACGATGGAGCTAAGTCTCAGCTTAGATAGTGATGGGCGGACCAAATATGATAAGCAGAAGAAACCTGATATAGAACCTAATGCAAAAAGACTCAAGGCATCAGATGAGAATGAAGTGTCGCCGTCGTCAATTGCAACATTGGATTATTCATCTAAAACTATACAAACCAATCTATCAACATCAATACAAGAAGATGCGATGAATGATTTACTATTTGATTGTGAAATTGCCGATAGTGGATTATTACCCCGAACATTTTGGATATCTGCTGACAATACGAAGCCAAGGTGCTATTTAGAAAAGCTTGCGTTGGAGATATTTCAACATCATGTTCCTAATAGATATGTATATGATAAAAGTACATCGGGTGCCGAGTGGTGGGTACAATTGGTAAGTCCCTTATGATGCTCTTGTGTTGTCAGGTTTGCTAATAATTATCTGATGTTGTGCCTAACAATCAAATGCAGCGTCCGTCTCCTCCTGCTGGCAGATATTCAATGCATTGCAATAATGATAATGAGAAAGATGATGATGTAAATAAAGGCGGTATTAACTTTCACTGGGACAAAGATGAAGATTTACGAATAATGGTTGGTGGTACAATGTATATCCATCCTCACAAATCAACAGTTACCTATCTAACTGATTTAGGTGCTCCGACGATGGTATTATCAAAGAGAGTGCATCCCATGACAGGAGAGTATATACACGAAACGAATACTCCTATTGAAGGATATGTCTCATGGCCAAAGAGGGGTAAACATTTATCATTTGATGGACGATATTTACATGCGGCGCCATCTGATTTGATGATAGATGGTTTGTTTGATAAGCAATGTCAATTTGATACAACAAGTGATATGGATACAAAGACAAAGAGAATTTTGACCAGACAACATCGGCGAGTGACGTTTCTTGTAAATATATGGCTAAACCACAAGCCATTCAATGTCAATCCATTTCCAGAAACAATGATTGGGAATTTAAGCAAAGTTGATCTATTTGGTAGTGATATGAAACTATTTGATAGAAACGCCGATCAACAAAAGGATGAGAAAATGAGTCATACGACAACTAATGTTCAAGTTAAAAATGGTATAGCAACATTAGAGAATGGTAATAAAGTCGAATTAATCAAGAAGACATGGTCGATGGGACAAAAGGATGAGACTATTGATGTGCAAATGCCAGTGGATACAATTCGAGAACAACAGGCTATGGGATCGGATATATCAATATCATGGAGTGACGGAGGAGTTAATCTCTCCGGTACTAGTGCTTAGCTTAAGTATTGATATCTACCAGACAACACATTTATACGAAAGGAGAGACATATCCTAGACTTCTCTATCAATCTCCCTCTGTTTGGCCTTGCTAATTTTGAAACCTAATCTTGGAGGCGAGTGTTTACTACCAACTACCCAATCAACCTCCTCGATTCCATACCTCTGCCAATCCTGAAATATCTCTTTAACACGATTCTTTTCATTACAGTAATATGTCAACAACAACATGATAGTAATTTGCATTGGTATGTATGTGACGATTGGTACTATTGCTGCTGTAACATACCACTCTGTATTTTTGAGTAAAAGGACTCTCGAAAGCTGAGGCGCAATTACCGAAAGCAATATGGAGAACCACAGCAATTGCATTAAACGCGTCCTTCCTTTACCTATCTTTTCATTGAATATCTCAAACTTGGCCTCCACTTCATGTCTTGGAACTAAACCTTTTCGTTGATAGACATCTTGTTCAAACGTTCATCATCAATGTTCTCTGTTGTCGGAAGCGAAACTGTCCACATAATGATAGTTGGCAGCTTTTTTTAATTGTAATCACAATCCAATCATCATTTGACTTAGAAGGAAGACTTGAGAGATTGCCCATATCTTCTATCTAACAACAAATTAACATCACTAATTATCATCGACTAGCCACATCGACATTCGACAGAATCGAGTTGTTGTAGGACAAGGTGAGAGCTCTGACTCCCACCACAAAGTTCCTACTACGCTGCCACGCCAATTTGATGTTGTGGTCCGAGTTTCATATCCTACACATTCTTCTTCAACTTCAGTTGTTGCTGGATTATTGTTGGAGTTGGAGATGCTTTCACTTTCATCACCGCCGCAGTCGAATGATGTTGCAAACGAGGATATCGTTGCAAGTTGATCCATATTAATATTCTATGTGTTGTTTTTGTAGATTTAGATAGTTAATCAGTAATTACTAATCATATTGCAACGAAGTGAAAATGTTGTTTTGGTAACGCGGCTGATAGGGGTCTTAGACAGCATTCGGCGATTTGACGTGAGCGGCTATATTGTTCAGGATACCACCCTGGGTTCTTAGGACATTTTACAGACTGGAGGCTAGAATCTGTAAATCGTCACGCACTATCTAACCATCTGTACAAACTGACCACTAACAAGCAGCTGGTAGCAATGAATTACACTCATGACTCGTGTGATCCATTCGAGATGATAGAATGTTGTGTTGTTATCTAGTGTTTAGTTACTTACATTTACATCTCATAAAACAAAACAATTGCCACCATCCACTATTCAAGTACATATAAGATATTCATTATCATGCTTTTCAAAGCCCTCGCCTTAACAACTCTCTTACGAGCAGCCTCGGCAGCTACCGAATTTTCTGTTGAATGGGGAGATTGGAAGAATTCTGGTGATGGTCAGAGGGCGAAGAATCCTATTCAAACGTGGAAAGATATTGGGGGCAAGGGTGATTGCAAAACTCAATGTGAAGAGTATGCCAAGGAGAACTATTATGAGACAAAATTTCGTTGTTCGTATCAAGATGATAAGCCCCACAAGTGTACAATTACTGCTGATGCTAATGACGACTCTGACTGGGCGGACTGGGTTACATACAGCAATTGGAGGATGGTGACAGGCACGCCTAAACCCTCGAACTTGCTAGATGATACTGTCGATTCTGTCATTCTCGGAGTATTCAATGCAGCTGAGGGGGCTCTCAACACTGCTATTGTTACAGTGTTGGAAGACCAACTAGATCCTATGAATGGTGGTTTCAACAAGGACTTTGAGGTTGAATGGGGAGATTGGAAGAATAAAGGTGATGGTCAGAGGGGGAAGAATCCAGTATATACGTGGAAGAATATCGGCGGATCAAACAAGGGTGGTTGCAAAGATCTATGTGCACAATATGCCGAGGATAACAATTATGGAGACAGTTTCATTTGCTCATATCAAGACGATTCGCCCCACAAGTGTACAATTACTGCTAATGGCAAAACTGGTTCAAGTAACTACGAGGACTACAGCAATTGGAGGATGGTGAAAGGCGCCCCTAAGCAGCCTGGTCAGTATGCCTACCCACTCTATGAACAATCTGACAAGATATCATACGCTGGGTTTAAGGTGGAGTACGATGTCAAGGTCACTGAATGTTATCCAAAAAATGGATGGGATGGATCATTTATTCTTGGCCCATATACTAGCATATCATCAGATAGTTTCATTAGCCCAGCTACATTCGTTGGCAGTGTTGGCGTTGTTGGAGATGTATCCATGTCTAAACTCATATGCTCCGCTTCAGTATCAGGAACGGTCCTTGATCCGTTAGGGTTAACCGAGATTGCTTCAGGCAGTGGCGATGGGAGTGTCACTGCCTCGGGAAGTGGTGCTGCAACAGCCATCACGGAATCAAAAGAATGCGTAACTAATGGTAATCAGGGAATCGTACTGTCTCCTGATTCCGCTGACATCAAACTGAAGAAGACAGAGGTGAACAGCTGTAATATTGACCTGAAGATCACTATTACTGGTCTTACTGTCGACGTAGGAGATATTCTATGTGCCGCGCTTTATACGAATGCATTTGACCTATTGGATATCATCGTGGGCATTGGTTTAGATGTAGCCCAAGATGAGATCGAAGATGTGCTTGTAGACGTCAATACTGGCTGTATCCCTGTATCCTTATCCAATGAAGTGAGTACATATGATATGTTTGTATTCTTTGACACACGGAATGACTCTGTTCAATTTGATTTTGATCTATACATATCTCAAATAGCCCACTGGCAACAACCAAGGCAAACCGAAAGGACCTACAACTATTGACATGATGCCCACGTATCAACCAGTAAGTCTGGCTCCTACTCCAATGAAAGCCAAATCATCTAAGAAGAAAAGGGCCAAGGCTAAGGGCAAGGAGGAGGAGCTATTCGATTGATTGGTTCAATTTTCAAGGGGAAGATTGTAAGTTATTATCAGGGTAATGTTGAGTGGTTGACATGAGAGCATGTTACTGAGTTAGCAATTTGTAAAGGAAGGAATCTTCGGAGTGGGTTGATAAAAGGAGATAGTGTATTGAATATTAAGATCTAAGTGCTGTGTTGATGTTATCTAGTACAATATTAACTTCACTCATTCGACTAGCCAAATCGACACTACCACTCTCGAGTCGATCTCTCGGTCTCCGTGGCAGAGACGGTTGAATGGGGGCTATTGATATTGGTATACACTGGAACATGTACACGATCATCAGTTAACTTACAACAACAATGCACAAATGATTAAATGATCATATCATATGATATAACTTTCTACTCTGATATGGATGGCTCGAGTACATCAGCTACACGAGTATTCACATCTGATAGTTGCTTACGAGCATCTTCTGGCAATACTGGCGAGTTCATGGCTCTATATGCTGCTCTCCTGAATAGACCCGCTCCGATTCTTCTTCCCAAGCTTGGTACATTTGACAGTTGCTCGACGACAAAGTCTCTAGTTTCTACATCTGATACAATACTTTGCAAACTATCTGGAATCTCAGGCGTCGAGGGGATGATACTAGCTCCATCTGACAAGTTATCAGCTAGAGCATTACGAAGAGATGTACCTTCGAACCTAGACCCAAGTACCTCTCCTAGCTCGCTTGCAGTTGCTAATATCTTCTCGTCTTCACTAGATAAACTCAAAAGCTCATCAACAAGCTCAATCTGTTTTGGGGCGATAGAGCCAACACCCTTTGCAAGCGCACTCTCGACAAGAGCCTGACGGAGTAGAGAACGTGTGGTTGCGTCTCCCAACTTAGCTGTCTCTTCTACTAGGATTTGCTGCAGTGTACTTCCATCCTTATCTAACAGAATCTTGGCAAACTCTTTGGCGGCCTCACTCCTTCCCTCGCCATCGCGGTCTACAGTTGCTGTAGCCGCGGTGTATGATGAGAAGTTATCAGTCATTTCCAGTAGCTTCTTGGGCGATAAGCCCTTGTCATTTACATCACTGCCGTCAACACCTGCTTTTACAGCAGCAAGCCCTGTCGACATATCATGACTTGGTTCGATTTCAGCATCAGCTGACAAGCCAAGCATTTGTCGAAGAGCAGCCTTTGCCCTTGGACTCTTGTCGGTGAACAACCGACGAGCCAGATAAGGATAGCATTCTTGAATAATGGCATAATTCTCATCAATACTCAAGCCGATACCCTCGAGCGTACTAAAAGCACGAGCAACATACAACACATACGGAGGTAGTGCAAAGAGCTCTCTGTTTCTCTTACTCATTTCTTCCATGACGTTGGTAACTCCTTTCACATCCACACCTTCAGATGCAAGCTGCTCCTCCATTTGAACCAACATGTCAGCCCTGGCTGCATCTCGAAGCTCAGTATCTGATAAGTCAGCACCATAACGTTCTTGGAACTCAGCCTTGACTCTCTCTTGTATGGCCTTGGGCCCACCTCCTTGTGATAACTGACGGAAAGTGAAACTAATGCCTTCAGTGATACCACTGCTCTGCAGTCTTTCCAAGCTAACATCCTCAGGAGAGAATCCAAGGTTAATGAAATCTTGAGGTATCTCATCATAGTTTTCAGAGTTGATATGTGCAATAAACTCAAGCAAGGCATACTGGAGATCATCGGGTACTTCTAATGTCATGCCCCAATCTAAGATACATAACCGTCCATCGGTTGTTCGTAATAGATTCCCCGGGTGAGGATCACAGTGCTGTTAAAGAGAAGATGGTATGCATGTTAGTGTTGAGTTGTAAAGCATATGGATTGGAAATAACATCAGCTATATACAAACTTACCAATACACCAGTATCCAACAACATTGTCAAGTATGCATTAATAGCGACACCGCACAATCGGGGCACATCTTCGGATGCATCTTTGTCTAATCGAGTACCCTCGACCCACTCAGTTGTTAAGACCTTATCACGAACTAACCCCTCAACTACAGTCGGTGCACAGACCGCATCCAATCCACGCTTACGCATTGCAGACTCAAAGTCAATTGTATTCTGAGCTTCTAATCTATAATCAGTCTCGGCAACAAATCCTCTGCCCCATTCATCCACGAGTGCAATACCCAAATCAATATCTTCTTGCGATGTCTTTAGTCCATTGACAAGATTTTGCAACTTGGTCTGTATTGGACTTAGGATTCGCAAGACATGCAAATCTAATGCAATCTCTCCCAAGATACCCGGTCTTTGAACTTTTACAGCAACATCCTTCCCATTCTCGGCCAGTTTACCACGGTATACTTGACCAATACTTGCCGAAGCAACTGGTGTCTCTGATAGCTCACTAAAGATTTGATTCAAGTTTGTTACACCTAGTTCTCTCTTCAATACTGTACGAGCTTCTTCTGAGTCAAATGGTGGTCTGTATGATTAGAGGCAAGGTAGAAGTGAGATGTGTGCATATCACATGTGCATATCATATGTGCATAAGATATGAATCAATCGACTACTTACACTGCATCTTGCAACTGACGTAATTCCAAAGCATACAATTCAGGGATCAAATCAGTACGAATCGAAACAGCCTGTCCCAACTTGATAAATGTCGGACCAAGTTGTTCACACAATACTAATGCTTCCTTTGCTCTTCGAGGTTCATTATTACGCAATGCAGTATATTCCTCATCCTTGAATAACTTACCCAATACCAACCAATCGAATAGGATACCAGTATTAAATCCAAATGTTAATGTTGATAATCGTAATATACGCTTGATTACCATACCTGGACGTTTGGAATAGAATTCAGATGCCAATTCTGGTGAGTATGTGTTGGTGCCTGGTTCGAACGGTGCCTCACTGTAATCATCTGGACTATTGATAAAGGCATTAAGTGCTGCTCCCAAAGAAAAAATACCAATTACTGATGTATGCCATGGAGAGGAAAGTAATGTTGGTAATAACTCATTAGTTATTGCAGTTGTTAGTTGCTCAATTGTTGTGAGATATAAACTGTTAGATAAATCACTTGCAATGGTTGGTCCAAAGGTTTGTATAGTATTGGATAATGAGTCTATAACTTCTTGTGCATTGTCTATCGACGGAAAGGCATTCAACTTTGTACTACTACTTGTTGTGGTAGTATGTATAGTCTTTGTATAATGTGGTGTATGAAATGCATTCGTCGTCGAAGAAAGTAGGAGTGCTACACTACTTCTTGTGCTAGTGAATTTCATTTTGCTGAAATAATTGTGTTTGTTTATCAATCGTTCTTTGTTCTACTACTTTAAACTCTCTATGCAACTCAGCAGTCAGAATATTATTCTGTGTAGGTACCTTATTACAATATTGTGGAGGATGATCATTATCGTCATGTGTTAGTTGTTGTGTTGTTAAATGAGTCAGGTTGAAACTTCTATTCCATTTCAGAGTTGGAAACTTCTTTTGTATGTTTTATTTATTGCCCAAAGGTGATAGCACAAGTCATCCCCTCTCGAGCTCTATTAACAACACTGTAATTGCCGTGGCTTAGACTGATATTTATGCCTTCGTCTTTTAAGGTACATAGTAAAAGAAATCTGATATAGAAGGTACCTACATTATAAACGATAAAGCTTATCAATATCAACATTGCTCACCACTCTATCTAGAGAGAGTACAATTCTCAATAGAACGATGATGACAACACAAATGTACGATGCACAAGCTGATAGTATCAAGATTGAAGATATCACAACAGATGAAGAAAATAGGATTGTACTTCGGCATATCATGACAAGTAGTAATTGTGCTGATTATCGTCAAGTTTTTATCCAAAATCAGCATGTTGAACATTTAGTCGACTATGTTCCTGAAGGTGCCATGGATATGGGAGTAAAAACAATCATGTACAGGACCTGTTCTTTTTAAATATTGATGTAGATATCATCAAGCCATTTCTCATGGGGGTAAACAGCAACAACTCAATATCTGTCTTACATTTTCGGCGTACCAATCTATATGGTGGCAAGATATTTACTATGCTGAGTCCTTTCTTTGCATCCGTTTGTTAGCCTTAGCAATTGGAAGTAGTAAGAACATGTCATTGGAATATGTAATCTATCAGAGAATGAAATCTCTGATGAGAGGATGGCGGATATCATTACATCATTGAGCATGCAACCTCATTTACAGAAGATTAATCTGGCGATAATAACCTCAGTACAAATGGCTGTATGGCCTTGTCAACGCTACTACTAAACTCAACTAACAAATTGAGAGAGCTTGTTCTGGATAGAAACGAAATCGAGTGCCTGCATTAAAGACATGTAGTCACTTGGAAACACTGTTGCTTGGTAGAAATGAATCTATTACTTCTGATGGATGGCAAAAATTTGCAACTATATTGGAATCTCCCAACATATTGAACTTGAAAGAACTAATTGTTGTTAGTAACAATATTGATGATGAAGCAGTTGCCGCATTTGCCAGCTCTCTAGTAAACAATCAATCATTGCAAACATTTTAAATTTGAATAGCAATCGCCTAATAACTGCAAAAGGGTGGCAATCACTATCCAAACTCCTTTGTGACATATCATCAGTCAATTCAACCTTCCTTTCGAACCACACTCTCACGTATTTGGCTAACGAGACAGGAACAGTTGAAGGGATGAATCCTTTACTTACATTGAACTGTAGAGTTGATAAGAAAGACATTGCAATGATTAAGATTCTACAGCATCATAATGACTTTGACATGACAGCCTTCTTTGAATGGGAGTTCAAAGTATTGCCTCTTATGCCTGGTTTGAGAGAGCATCTTCAGTAATCCTTACAATGTCAAGAGAAATAGTATGGAATCTTGGACCAAGAAAACTATCGTCCATTTATCAATTCGTTCGAGGTATGCCCCTTGATTATGTAGAAGCTCATCTCAAGAAAGAACTGGAGGATATCAAAGCCACAGGAAGAGGAGTTTAGGCAAGTGAGCATTAACAAGATCGGAAGAGAAGTATTATGGAAAGACTCGGTCCTCAGAAGTCTGGAGGGGAACAGAGAAATATAGATTTACTACCCGGCTGTACGAGGAAACTTCTTACACCTCTAGTATCCAATCTGATATTTCTATCTCATAAGCTGATCTTACATTTATACCTTTACATCATGTCTCTATCTCACACCATACAGGGCTTAAGACATCCCAAAACATAAACTTTACAACCCCTGACACAATTCATTACCAACACAACTCCACTGCAAAACAAACTCTCTTTACTTTTTGACATATCCACTATTCTTATCTTCTGGTAAACTCAAATGCAACATTCTAACACTACTACCCGTACCAAAGTTAATCCTCTCAACAACATCTCCATCTACATAAACCCACGGCTTCATATTTGCAAAGGATGGTGAGTCCAGTATCTCATATTGTATTTGAGCCAACTGTTTCACAGCTAAAGCCTTCATTGATTCATTCTTCTGAGCAAGGATTGATGCACTCCATGGAGATAGTTCAGCTGATAGACCATTGGATTCTAAATCAGATCGTTTAAACAATCCCAATTCATGTCTCATTGTAACCTTTGAATGAACATTTCCAGACTCTACAAATAATTCAACATCAATAGGTACCGGCAGTTTACTTCCTTTATCGGTTCCACTACCATGATGACGTTTCTTTAATGGCAATAGAACTAATTCACCCTTACCGCATGTCCATTGAGTTACAATTTCTAATGCATCTTTTTCTGATACTGTGCGTGATAATCGTAATAGTAATCCACCGTATAACGCCATTGGATCGGCACGAACTCCATCCATATCTGACATATGGCCGCAGATCTCACGTAGTGTTTGTAGAAAATAACTATCCACTGTTTTATTAGTCTGTTTATTATCATCTCTTGTTTCATCAGTATTCTTAACAACTTGTAGAAATTTTACACCATTTAATGAGGCACGTTCACCGGCTGCCTCTCTTTCGGCAGCGGCTATATCCTCTACCCATACAGATTTTAATTCATGCATCCGTTGTAATAATTGAGGATCTTTTAATGTACGTAATACTTGTCGTCGGTCTGAGCCGCGAGTGTATTGTGATAGTTTTTGTGTCAGTTCGGTATGTTTTGCATTATCTATTAAACTCATGTTATTACTTGATTTATGCTTTTATCGCCGGTTACCTGCCGACCTACCTGTACCGGTATGTACTTTTAAGAAGAGGCACCAAAGGACAAGTAGGGTGTGCAGTTCTTAATAGTACGATACACAACACAACAACAGCAACAATAACAACAACAACCGACAAATGAAATCAGTTTTCATGTCAGAAAACTCTGTTTAGGATAAACTGTTAAATGTCATGGGTTATCACCAATTGAAAGAGTATTCAAACCTGCCTATAATGGATGTCATATCTGAGAGCTATCTTAATATACTCTTATATTGCAATGCTGTCAAGCCTCAGTAGTATGTAACAGATTGTTCATGAAGAAGGATATGCAGATGGTATCCTTATTAACTCTACTCATTATGAGAGCCTTGTCCAGTTTATATACTCAACTATGTATTGGTCAATACTAACTGACAATGGTATGTTCTTGGTAGATTGCAATAGTTAAAATAGAATGTTATCTATCTTCTCCCTTCCACTGATCATATCGGATGCAAGAGTTCATCTATCAGTCTCCCAAACAAGTAGCTCATCCTCCGCTTGGCCACCTACTCCCTATTCTTCCTTCTTTCTATTCTTCTTCAGCCGCAAGTGACTTGGAATCTCCTTGCAGAATCTTGCCTTGTGAACATTCAAACCCTTTAAACCATTACAGCGTTTCTTACAGAACTCACAAACAAGAGTCTCAACTGGTAATGATTGTTCAATAAGATCTACCAGGTTATCCATTTTACTCATTCCTTCACCACTACTACTACGACTCTTCTTCTTTTTCTTTTTCTTCTTATCCTTTCTCTTCTTCTTTCGTCTCGAACCATCACCTTCACTTGGTTCGGGATAATTCGCGTCAAGCCATGTCATCAGGCGTTTACGCAATTGTTCTACGGTAGCCCTACCACACGAAATGTTCACCTCTTTACAGGCTTTCATCAATTCATTCTGAGTCGACAAGCGGTTCCATTTACGAATATAGTTCTGTCTTTCAGATGAAATCTCGGATTCTAAGGTTTAGTGCAAAGAACAACGGAGAGTGAGTATTGGAATGTCATAAGATGAAGAAAATACATGATAGATGTTTGACGCTTACCCATACGATCGTCTTCTTCTTCATCCTCTTCGCTGTCACTGCTATCTTCATCCTCTGAAAGTGATTCGATTGGCAACCGCTGTACTCTACACCAGAGCTGATGAAAGAAGGTTCTACGACGTCCACCTCCCTGTAAAGAAATGTTAGATAATATGAGTCGCTAATACGAAACACAAAAGAGGTATGTGACCTTTATCAAACGTACCATTTGGTTTGTCCTCTTTGGTTTGTCTTCTCCCTCTCCTTTGAGTTTTGTTTTAGCTTCATCAAGCTTTAGCTTCTCTTTCACCTAGATAATGGGAATATCATGAGATCAGTTGAAAACATATAATTTGTGACACTTGACTTCTAACAGTAAAACAATCTTACCTCGTCTGGGCAGTAAGTACATCCGACTAGATGGTTGTTGATACTCTTGGTGAATGTAGCGACGTACATACTCGACTCTGATGAAGCAAAGAATCGACCTATGTGGCCTCCTCCTTTTCCTATGCAATGCTTACATGCCATACCAGGGAATCCATATACACCCTTTCAATCAGATTTGCCATAAGTACATGGCACCATCTGAGAGTAGGTCAGGAATATGCTGTCAGTAACCAACATTGCATCCTCAGGATTCAGTAGGGGATATGGTGCAGGATCAACATCTTCTTGAACAACCTTGTAATGTTCTCTGCAAAATCCTTCACTACTTGGATGGGCAGTTGCTTGACAACCCATGTATTGACAGAAAAGACTTCCGTACTTTGACTTTTGTTTATAGTGATCCAACGTCACAGGTTTTGACTTGGGCTTCTTTTTCTCCTGATCTTGCTGCTCATGGTCCGACCAATCCTCTTCTTTCATACCATTAACCTTTTGCTCCCATTGAAGTCTCCACTGCTCTGCCTTCTGTCTGTTTGTCTCTCTCTGTTGCCTCACAAACGTTTCAAACTCCTCTTCTTCCAATGGAATGAATGATATCTTTCTCTTGCATCTACTACATGGACTTGTAATGGATGACATGGCAATTGCACAATGTGTGCATATCCAAAAGTCTCGACCGTTCAAAAGCTCAAATCGAGTTCGTTCATACATTGCAGTTTCTGACATGTTTGTTAGATCAACATCCATTGCTACCTCACGACGTGGCGCTGCAGTACCAACTCTCGCGGCATTACCTTCCGGCAGTTCCATCTCACTAAAACTAAAATCGTCATCATTATCAAGAGCACCATCCTTCTCGTTCTGTATATATTATTATCATATCATCGAGAGATAGCTCTTACAGAAACTGACTTGTTCTGTATTTTATAAGTGTACCGTATTGCGATGAACAAGGTTATCCATCAGCCCAATAATAGTAGTCCTTTACCACGTCGAATAAGGTTATCCAGCAGCCTAGCAAAGCCAGTAAACTAGAGGTTAAGAAGGGTGAGTGGCCTTCCCGTTCTCTTATGTAAACCTAGATGATATAGATATACACGGAGGTATATATAAACCAATCCTAAACAAGTATAATCAAACGATTAATCTCTTTATTCTTTATTCTAAATTATTATAAGCACAAACTCAGTGTGCATTCTTTACAAACGTATGGTCTTTCAAAGTTCAACAAGAAAGGATCTTTCCGGTATCTTTCTCCATAATCGGGACTCCTTTTATCTGTCATAATGCGTTTCTGTAACACTCCCCAACCATTATGATGCTTCTTCATCACAGTTATTCTTTAC
>Ga0214478_100463_pt1 | contig 23844 bp, 17 predicted proteins | sample M1_20Mar14CPVII9_2_FD_178001 | JGI IMG/M metagenome (GOLD analysis project Ga0214478, IMG submission 178001) | Marine eukaryotic communities from Monterey Bay, California, United States - M1_20Mar14CPVII9sort6BwellD7 | ecosystem: Environmental > Aquatic > Marine > Unclassified | place: USA...
GCATTAATGCAGATATATAAACATTGCAATATTGTCAAGTATTAGATTGTTGCCAAAGTCGATTATCAAAACATCATCACAATTGAATCAAATCAGTAGTTATTGGTAGTATCAGTTCATAATGCTGAGCACATCAATCACCAGTTTTTGAAGCTGGCTAGTATAGGCAGGCCTTTGAGTGATTTGAGTTCTCACATTCACTAGCAAACGTCATTATTGCATCCCTTAGTGTAGGCCTTTGATTGATTTGAGTTCTCACGCGTACAAACGTCATTATAGCAACCCGCGGCGTGGAAGGTTAGCTGTCTCTGTAGGTAGAGCAACACTCTGACGTCATGCCCTTCTTATTTGAGGGTTAAGCATGTGGAGGGCTAGAGTTAACGACTATCCAATAATATCCAAACTTCTCCGAGTAAAACATCTTGGGATGAATGGCAATCCACTCTTTTCCATGATATCGAATTGGCTGCCAATGACTTACACATGGTTATTGTAGGGCCATGCCCAATTTTTCTTTCCATCTGTCTGGCTCGATCGGCGGTTTAGTACGACACATTGACACGTGGAATTATTTCATTCTATGCAAATTTTACTAGATAATAGAGATATAATCTCTGAGAATCTAACTCAAATGAGTAGGAGTAGGGAAAGCAATATCATATCCAAGACTCTACTTTCACTGAATGATACGTAAGAATGGGATGTTAATGTAATCAATGGAGAATGATATGAGTATGTTACGTTCATTCAAGATATCATGTAGAGTAAATGCATAAAGATAATCGGTATCTTGCTCGTCATTCAGCTTAAAGTGTGCATATCTTGTGCACGTACACTCTCAGTAAACTAACATCAAGCATACACTTGTTTGATTAAATATGAATAGATAAATGCAGTTTGATTCAAAACTTATACTTTAATATTTACAACAAAAGTAGACTATATTCTACTTTCGAAAGTTGGAGCATATCTTAGTTATGCTTCAGATGTATCTCTTGACCTTCATTCTAAATGCTCTTGACTTATTCTCGGGCCTTAGATACCAATCTTCTTTTTTGATGTTTAAGGGTGTAATCATCAAACTATTCTATGTTCTTGTTTACATGGATGTACGTCTCATAACATAAGGATCCTTCCCATACATTTCAGAAGCATATACTCGAAGTGCCATACGACTGTTCTCTAATCCATTGGTTAATGTACCTCTGGATCCTGAGAAGAAGTCTTTCATTATGATTGCCTTGTCTGGAAGGGCTGGGAAGGTGGGAGAGATGATACGATTGTTACTCTCTACAGATGAGGAATCGGCAACAGATACCGGGGATGTATTGCCAAACGACACGGCACGTTGCTGCTCTTGTTCAATCGATGTTAGTACTTGATTACGAACTTGATGAGCCTGGTAATGCTGATGTGTATTACGTTGCATCATTACCTGTCTTCTTGATAACTCACTACGTTTCATGGACGCGGCTAGTTTCTGGAGTGCTTCATGATACTCGAGGGTAGGATTCATCTCGGCTTCCCCCATTGGATCAGATGGCATGGGTTCTTGTAGGATACCCGCACTGCTCATTGCATTGGCAAGGCCACCACTGCTGCTGCTATTACCAAAAAGCTCAGCAAGAGAAGGTGCTTGGTCACAACCTACGGTGGCACGTCTTGGGGGAGGAGATATTTGATTAAGTGATGAATGAGAAGAAGTGAAAGGAGTAGATGATGTCAACCCTAGGGTATCCATATCACTGCAACTAACACGACGGCTCTGCTTGTATCCTTCTCTCGTCTTGTTACCTCCCCTCCCCTTCCTCTTCTTGCGGGATGGGGGAGGAGGAACAGCTCCATGAGTATTGAAGTTGATATCATTCACTAGTTCCTCGTCCTTGATGATTGCACGACGATGTGTTGTACGGCATGGATTGTATGCATCTAGAAGAAGCATATTATTAGTCTTCGGTTCCTCGGTCGGTAATGCCGGTTCGTTGATTGAGGAAGTGAAAGATGAGTTGATGAATGATGGAGGAGTAGAATACTCCTCAACTTCAAATAGCATACGTTCCATCTCGGCACGTGAATCGGCGCCGCCGCTACTTGTCTTTGAGGATTTGAGCATATTGTAGAACTCATCGCTACCGTCTAGATCGAAGTGGAAGTCGTCTAGATTAGAGTCTAATGCCAATGGTTCGGAATCAAAGTTGTTCATGGTGGAAGTATAAAGATATTATTGAAGAAGAATTTATATATGATGGGAACACTGCCGTTGGATATGTGGTGCTCGTCGATGATGATGATGATGTATTGCAATGAGCAATGATTGTATGAGGAGTTGTAGATAATTGTGGAGGTGAGCTAGCCGATTACTCTTGGTTGTAAATGAATCAATGGTATTGTTGTCGATATAAATATTATGTGTGTTTGTTGTGGCTAATATAATAATGATTCAACACATGGTCGTAAAGTCAGAGGTTGAAAGAAAAAAGAGGAGGCTGATTATGTCGTTTTAAGTGGTACTCATAACTCCGCAAAGACATTTCGAAATAATTAACTCTAGACAAACGAGTTAATAACACTATAAGCTGCATTTATTCAAGTAATCTGACAGAGATTAGCCAACAAACAAACATTTATAGCAAGGCCTCTAGTGTAAGATACCAAAATGACTCTAGGCTAATGTATTGCTCCGTACCCAATAGGTTTTTTGTCTGATATGACTATCGTGATCTACTGCCACAGATTCAGCCTGTTAAGACTCCATTTACTGCTCGGCCCTAGAGATTTAGCCTGCTCCTCACTGCCTCTTTGAGGTTTGTAAAAAGCTATCGCCGTGTTTTAATGTGCAACATTAGATGTGGCTGCAGTATTCCGCCACACCACTCACACAATCATATTGAGTAATATATTTATTAGAATCTAGTCATTGCAATATATAACAATACAATAACAACAGATTGCATCATAATTGCAATGAATACACAAAACACTGTCGCCGCCGTCGGCTCATCATCATCATTAATAAATGATGATAGTCTACGGGCTGAGCGTACATATGAAAATGCACCCACAAACAGAGTAAAGCATGTAGCATTAAGTAAACGACGTGAGTTATATAAGAAACAGATGGGAGATGTATCACAGGTTGTGTCTTCATTGACATCGTCATCATCATCGTCGTCCTCGAAAAGAGGTGATGAGAAGAGGAGAAGTAGCAGCAGCAATAGTACTTCATCAGATGAGAGTTCAGCCGCCACCGTCCCGGCAAGTAGTGGCAAGAAGGGTAGCAGTAGTAGACATGAGGAGATTGTTGATCCGCTTGTCAAGAGTTGGCATGGTGGATTTAGTTTAGATGATTTACCGAAGTTACCATCGGCTACGATTACTTCTATACATGAAGATGATGATGCCCCGACGATGAGTAAGAGGCAAGGCTCAGCAGTTTCTACTGCCACTCCTCCGAAACTATATCAACCAGTGCGTCAACAACGTCGTCGTCCAGCACGACGTGTCTCTATGGAAAGTGATTCATCTATATCGATAGGGTCATTATTCAACGATGAGGATGGGAGTACCAAGATGGTTGTTACTCCTACTAAAGATGACTTTAGTAGAAGTGATGCTTCTCTCGACAAGAAGAAGAAGAGTAGCAGAAGGGATACTCATCCATCATCACCTACTACCAACAAGAAGTCGAATAGACGGAGAGCATCCGATGCCACCGCCGCTACTGCTCCTTTGTATGATTCTGATTCATCTAATCGGGAGAGTAGCAATCTATTCAATTCAGATCCAACTCTTCTTGGTCCTGAATCATCACCAACATCCGTTGCTTCCCCTCAAGTTCAGGTTACCAAACCCAAGGTCCGAAGTCGTCGTGCTACTGTCGATAACAGTGCAGTGTCCGCCCCCAAGGTAACACTCCGACGGAAGTATCAACCTCGGCATAGATCCATGGCCAATGGATCCGTCCAAGGTATTGTCAAACCCTCAAGATATACAAGATGTGGTGGCGGCAGCGAAACTGGTTCGGTAACATCTGTTACTTCCTCCAAGTCTGTACCCACATCCTTTGCATCCTTATCCAAGAAGGAGGAGACTAGAAATACAAAAGAACAACAACCAAGTCCTAGAAGACGTAGTATGTTCAAACGTCGTGCTTCACTACCCGACAAGATAAGTCGTCCACAACTTTCTGGATCATTCACACAGCTTAAACCACGAGAGATTACGAAACTCAAGAATCTAAGTATCGACCTAGAACAAGAACAGGAGGGAAGTAATTGTAGTCCAAATGTTATACCATCGTCTGACGATTCAGAATCAAGTTTATCCGATACTGAAGAGTACACTAATGAAGAAGGAGAGAGTAAGATCAAGAGAATAACATCTACCTCAAGTATGTCATCATGTGCTGCTGCTGTTGATACATCGAATGATAGTTGGATACCACATGGTGTTGACTTTAGTGCATCTATGGAGGTGTATGTATTTGAAAAGTATCAGCATAAGATTTAGGAAACTACTAAAACTAACTTAAATATCTACACTAAAGATGGACATATCATATGTATCTTTACATTAGCTGAGGTAAGATGAAATCATGCTGCTGAATCATCAACTAAGATATCTCTCAATAATAACGGATAATCTGGCTCGACAATCTCTAGCCCAAATTTGGTGAATGAAGTATTTAAACGTAGTTTAGAGTTAACTTCTGTAAGCTATGACCCGCGACACATTTGATCCGCCTTGGCGACATTCCGGGTCATTGATTCTACGATTAATTATTGCCGCCAATTTTCTCGGCAACTACTGCCAACCACGCCTTTGCTTGAAGCTGCTTGGGTTTGAAAGCGACACTTTTGCATTTGCATTGGTTGAATGCTCACGCTAAGTGCTTGACATATAGGTCTTTGCATCACCACAATAAACAACATTCAATTTGCAATCTCTAGCTCATCTTTCTCGTCTACACTGTTGTGGTTGCTAATTTGTCTCTAAAACATCAGACTATAAAGTAAAGATGATGGGATATCAACGAGCATCTAATGATATCGCATCTGATAATATCGAGCCATTATCATACAAACTCGACCATCAAACAACCGACGACCTTACTCGAGTTCAATACAATGGACGATACTTGCACAACAATGGTGATCAACAATCAGCAGTAAACTATAGCAACTTTCAAGCAAGTTTAGACACACCATTGAAACCAGCAGAACGATACCTACTTGCAAAAGCACGGAGTGCAACAGCTTATGCACAACAACAACAGCAACCGATACCGACGATACCAAACAAGAGTAAGACTAGTAGAAATAGATCCCAAGCTCGAGCAGCAAGAAATGCAGCACATAGAGACAGAGCAAGAAGTTACTTATATGATTCACCTAATAAAGATTTAAGCTCATCGATAAGTGAACTATCAAGTAATGTCTCAACTCCTTCTTCTACAGCCGACAAGGCCGATGACGATTGCAATAACCAACCTCAAACACAAGAGGTGCCGCCACTGCCAAGGGTCGAATCGGGAGATACATCAGGACATGAAACAAAGGCAGTTCGTCGTAAGAAGTATAAACCACGTCATCGTGACAGTACATTGAATAGATCACTAACAAGTGTTATTAAGCCAATACCAGGTAGAAGATCGAGTAGTCCAAATACTATACGATCAAGAGATAAATTGTTGGCTAGCTTTGATTCATCATTTAATAGTGTTGTTTCGGATCTATCTATTAGGAGTGTTGACTTCAGTGCTTCCATGGAGATATACTTCTTTGAGAAGTAAGGATGATCTGAAGATTTTGTGTACAGCGGACAGCACACACATTCAATAGTACAGCTATAACATGTACAGATAAAACAAAAGTTTTGATGCTAGCTAGTCCTATGCAACACAGTCTTTGCTGTCATACTCATTAACTTCTAGCTCTCTTCCTACTTGCTTTCTTGTTCCTCCTATTGGTTATCGCTTTCTTGTTCCTCCTATTGAAATAACCATCAGCACACTCTGCAGGCATACCTCGAATGAATTCATACACTGCCTGGAGTTTCTGACTTTGGATATAATGTCTATCCTGAATTTGAAATAGAAGGATAGCTTTATCAATCCACTTCACGGCAATCGGTAAACACTTTAGGTCCCATTCAAGGAAAGGCGTCATACTAATTTCGCCAATATGAACAGAAAGGGTCTTCAGCATTGCAACTTTCCCCTTATCTTCGATTCGATTCAAGTCAAGATGACGTTGGATTGTCGATGGCGGCCGTGTTTCAAGGTGAAAAGTACCTTCTCGTGTAAACAGTGTCCGTAGTGTGTGATTTGAGTGATAAGTATTGTTGATGGTAGATTCATCACATAGAGGGTTCATGAAAAGTTTCCAGCCTGCCGTTATGCCATTACCCCGCAGATCAAGTGTCTTTAGTGTACGGTTCTTAGTCATTGCGGTGGCAAAACGTTGTACGCCTCCATCCCGGATATTGTTGTCTACTAGTAAAAGTTCCTCTAGATTGCACACTGAACTCTCGAGTAATGTTGCAAGGGCCTCGATCCCAACTGATGAAAGATTGCTGTTTCCGGATAGATTTAAATGTTGTAACTTTCCCATAGAAGGCGCCAAATGATACATCTCACAATCGATAGCATTGCGGCTGATATCCAGGGTATGCAGTTTAGAATCACGAAGAAGACCAACCAATGCACAGACCCCTTCATAACTCCTTCTAGAAAGTTGATTACCAGGAAACTCGAATCTTTCCAGCTGAGGTTGATGCACCCGAAGGGTTTCAAAGATACTACCACTCTCTTCCCCCATAATCTCCATATCACTGATTTTGATACTCTTTAAAGATACACAATCTCGTAAAGCAGATATGAAAAACTCCCATCGACCAATATCCTTACACTTATTAACCACAAGTTCAGTTAGGTTCTTATTTTGTCGGAAGAAGGGATTTAGTAGTCCGAATATGCTACCTCCGGTCACACATAAACGAAGACTTTCAACTGTTTTGATTGTATTTAGTACATTGCATAATGATTCAGCCTCTTTCAAACGCATTCGTAAGTTATTATCAGTGGTTGTTTCATCTCCATCTTCATCTGCATCTCGGTGCATGTGAAGTTTTCGTTCAATGTCTTTCAAATAATTTGTTTGTCCAATGTGTTCATTCAACTCTCCTAACTCGTACCAATTGTCACTAGTAACATAGTAATATGGTTCCTTTTCATCGCACGATGAAATCACGTCGGTTTGGTTTAGTACCTTTATTTGGCTGAAGTTGTTATCATTACTTTTAATACGGCTGATGATGTTTTCATTTGATAAATATCTCTCGAGAGCGGCACATTCTCTCTCAATATCTCTCCATGAGCTTTCCGTTTCGCTTGACATCCTCCTATAACTTCAATTATATGTAATCTTATACGATTTGCTTGAACCTCTCTGTTGTTCGTATCAAGATTTGCCTGAACCGATTTTGATGATAAGATGTGTTCAATTTTTGCAAATTTGCAATGTGCGATAGATAATGACCTGGATGATACCTAAATAAAGGCCCACGTCAACGACGAAGTATAAAAGTTAAAATTAGTATATCTAACAGGTGATGCTCGAATATGGGTTGGTTAGCGGTGCAATAACCTCAATCTATTATAGCCGCAAGCAACTTTGTCATTTTTAGAGCTCTTGGAGGAAAAACATACGATACCAAGATATCTTCTCTGTGCTTACATCTGGAATATTTCATCCCCGGGCAAATGTCAAGGGCTCAAGGGCACGCCACAAATTCTATATATCCTCAACAAAGATGGTGCACCTTATTTATCTAATAGCAAAAGAAACCACACATTAACCGACCGACCATATACCAATTAAAAATCAAGAACATCAACTACTAAAAAAATGGACTTGTCAGACTTTAATGATGATCCGCCTAAACGCCGTAGAACTAGATCAAATTCCAAACTTAATTCAAACACAACCAATGCCACCAAAGTCATTGCAATTAATAAAAAGAAGGCACCTACTACAGTTAAAGCTGCACCAAAGAAAAAGAAACAACAAGTAAAGGTAAATCGTACTAATAACAAATTTATAAAATCTCCGTCATCCCGTACTACTACCTCATCGTCAACCACACGTAAGGCTGCACCACCAAAAGTACAACGTAAACCACCACCAAAAACATTAAAATCAGCAACAACCCAAAGTGCATTACATAAAAAGGATGAATTATTACAAAGTAGTGTTAAGAGTGATTATAATGCTCGTGATAAGGGTAAGCTTGTTTATAATATGTTTGTGTGTAGTTGTTTGATATGTTTAGTGTACCGATTGCAAAAATTCTCCGACTAACGTTACACATGCACTCTCTTTCTCTCACAAATACAATATCCTATACTACTTATATTATATAAAGTTGCAAAATCAATTAAATCAAAGGTGGCAAAAGAACATAAATATTCATCAGGAGATATTGTAGCCGCGGCCAAGGAAGCTCAATTAGCTGCTAACAAATCGTCAATCAAGGCTGCATTGCAATCTAAAACTGCTTCTAAAAGTAGTAAACAATCATTCGCAGCCAAGCTTAAGAAACAGGGTGGAAAATTCAATGATATACCAATAGGACGAGGTTCGTTGGGACGAGGTGAATTGGTTAAAAAGAGTGGTGTGGATGTTGGTAGTACTTCTTCATCTAAGTATACAAGACGAACTACCTATGGGAGAGCATTATCAACAGGAAGGAGTAGAGGAGGTAGAGTTTTTAAATCTTCTTCGGATGATGATCCATTGGATGTAGCGGCGGCAGCACAAAGAAGTTCGAGCTATCAGGATAGTGTTGGTAGTGCTCGTACTAAGGCTGCTGCTGCCGCAATGAAGAGAGCAAAGCGGGGTACCACCAAGGCTGCTGCCGAGAAGAAACAACCACCAATTAATCATGTTAAAAAGTCAAGAGGTGCTAAATCATCATCAACTTCTGGCGGTTGTTCATTATCAAACGTTGGTTGTAATAAGGCTGTCGACAAGAAGGCGTCTGCAAAGTCATCTTCCTCAACAACAACTTCTACCAAATCTACTACTTCAGCATCTACTACCAAATCTACTTCAGCATCTACTACCGAATCTCCATCGGCTATAGAAAAGAACTTATCAAAATTACGAATGGCTGCCAAGAATGCTGCAAGATCCGCTGCTGCTAAATCTACCTCAACAACATCTAAATCCAATTCAGAATCAAGTAGTACACAAAAAGGACCATGGCAATGTGATTTCTGTTTCACTGCCAAGTTTGATAGTTATAATGACGAGGCGAAGAAACATGAGGAATGTTGTGAGGTATGTATTGTTGTGTTTTGCTGTGCATTCGAGGCAATGTTGAGTTTTGTCCTAGGGAGGTGTTTCGATTGTTGGTATACGGGGCTGCTGGTATACAACCCGAGATTGTAGGCATGATAAGAAAGCGCAGACTATAGCATTTCCTGTGGCACACATCTCACATATATCCTTCTTTCCTCTTATTCCATACTCCGTACCAAGGCTCGATCTATTGTTGAAATACATCACAAAGAAGAAGATAAAAAGTTAGGACTCGTGCCGTTCAATTACGTCGACAAGGCTAAGACACCACCAACTAAACAAGTTGTCTTCGCTAAGAATTCACCAGTCTTTAAATTCTCCAACAATACACGTGCCGCTACCATTTCCTTATTCGGATTAGATGCCTGGTCAACTCAACTGAACGGTAGTGCCCTCCCCGACGATATCGTCGAGGCAATGGTCCAACTTGGTAAATTGAACTTACCCCAAGATATTATCAAGGTAGATGCTAAGAATTCTCCCACACAAATGTCAGATATTAATAATGAGGTACTCAAGGCTGCATTAGTTGGTCATATCCGTCCAGGAGATAGTGTTCGTAAAATCCTCTACTCTGAAGGGTCTAAAAAGTTCTCCCTCAAGGATCGTACTGAACTTCGATTTGACCATGCTAAGCCCGAGGTTGGTGATTTGAACTACGTTTTGAAATTAGAGCGGTATTATCCAATACAACTTACACTACGGCGTAGTTTGGATAGTTTATCTGCCAATCATAATGCACACCTCTCGAGTAATCCCTTGATTGATTTGAAAAAGTTGGATTTGAACAAGAATAGGTTGGTAGGATGTGATTTATACTGGGACGGATTCTCTAACGGGTTGCATCTGTTGACGAATCTGAAGGAATTGAAATTGGATGACAATAATATAGGCACGACAGGGTGTAAGGCATTGGCAAAGTTATTAAAGAAGAAGAGATTTCCACTCAAGAAGTTGTCGTTACGACAAAATTCAATTGATGATGAATGTATATTCATACTTACCAAGGCATTACAGAAGAATAAGACACTCACAACGTTGGACTTGTACAACAATAACATTACAGAAGTTGGATGGGATTATGTGTCGGATCTGTTATGTAACAAGAGGGGAATCGAAGCTACCCATACGTCCAATCACACTCTTAAATCGTTTGGTGTGGCAGACTGGAGTGCTGCTGGATCATCCCCAAGTCCAACCGAACCGGCAAGTGTTACGGCATTATTAACGATGAACAAGACTGCTCCATCCAAGGCTCGTGCTGCCAAAGAAAAGGTATGGAAGACATTCTTCAAGGCTAATAACAACACATTCGATATGCAACCACTACTCGAGGAGAGTGTCAAGATGATGCCACACATACTTGCCTACTTTGCCATGCGGAGTTCATTCCCAAGTGAGGAGATACGATTTAGAAAGTTATATCATGTACTACGGAATTGGAATGTCCCTGCCTTGTTTGATAACTCTTCACCGGAGAGTGAACGTCTTGGTAAGAAGATATCAGCTTTGAAAGAAAAGAATGCTAGTTTGGCATTGTTGGTTAAGAGATTACAAGCTGAGAAGAGTCAACTCAAGCAAGATAATAAGGTTGTAGTGGATGAGTTAAAAGGAGAGATACAAGGGTTGAAGAAGGAGAGGGAAGAGATGGAAGAAGCATCAGACCCACGAAAGTCAAAGAAGCGGAGAGTATCACCAAATAAGTAGGATGGGTGTTTAGGTATTGATCTTTTGCATTAGGCACAGGGCAGAGCTGTCGAGGGGACTTTGTCTTAGTCTACTGTTCTGCTCTACGCCAAGCTCAGATAGATACAATTAGTAACGACAAAATATAGTTCACTGATGCTAGTATCTTCTCATTACGACTTCGATTACTTGGAGACTATTGGCTCTAGGTGCCTAGATAGTTATAACAATGTATCTTATAATGAAGCTCTCCTAATTTATACATTAATAGCCCCAGCGTTTGAGGGCAGCAACAACAGCTTCCTCATCATGATAAATTAACTTTGCAACTTCCTCTGCAGTCGGGAAACTTGTATTATTGATAACCGTTTCATAATCTTTAATCTTCTCAACCTCGCCATCACTCGAGTACCACTGTCGATAGATGCACTGCATAGAAAGGAATTCTTTACACATATCATTTGCCTTGTCCCGAAGAGTTTCCTTGACCTGAAGAATCTTAGCCTTATCATCATCCGTTATCTTATCTAATCCGTACTGGAGGGTTTTCTCACTCAGGTAGGCACATGTTCGGAAAGTTAAGAATGCACACTTTGCAAGCCTATAAAGTACTCTTGCCTTACCCACATGCAACTTCTTATCATGTATAGCTTTTGCCTTTAACTCATGAAGATATTCCAGCTCAGAATTCATAATACTATGATGAAAGTCGAGATCAGAAATTTCCAAACGTACACTTTGAATTGCATCATAAATAGCCCTAGCAGTGCCAGTAATATAAGATGGCAAGTGATACGAATAAGGAGGAACATCCTCTCCTTCTCTTCAAGCCATTTCAAATGACTCTCAAAACCCAAACGTTCTTCGTCAACTTCCATAATCTCCTCACGCATATCATCAATGGCTAAATTAATATCATTAATATATAAATCACGGTTACGTTCCTCAATATCAATCTCCTTCTCCAAATTATCAAAGACCATCTCATCAAAGCCCATTTTCCTGGCATGGTAGGACAGATGTTTTATATCTTCTGATGATGTTCCTATAACATATGCCCTATCCCTAAAATCCATTTCATTTGTAACATCAAGTAAGATGACATACGGTATATTAGCATCACTAATAATTGTATCTCCCGACCTGAGCTTGTGTTTGTTTCGTAACTTCTGACACCGCTGATTATATTTTGATCGAAGACTCTTCGATATTCCAATCATTCTATTCACAACGGCAGACATGATGAAAAGAATTGTCGTGTACTTATAGCTTGAGATTTGTTACTACTGATATGATGCTGATAAATGTGGTTGTGATAAAAATCTCGACATAAAAAAAACTTTCGTGGGGATACCTCAGCTTTTAGGACGGTTGTTGGCAACTTCTTACTACTATCTCATCGGTGACGACCTCTACATGCTCTCTACTACCTATACGTACATATCTGTCTAATGGCGATTAATACATCCATCGTCATTCGATATTGTAATGCGATTGTCATCGGATTGTCATCTGATAGTCATGCTTTGTTTTCATCCATCAACCATTTCATACAGACGACCCCATATATTTCATTGATATTATTATATTCAAGCATAATATATGGCATATACTTTGGGAGATGTTCGCATATTAATATTAATATGATCACATCATGTGCACAAAAGTGCACAAAATGTACCGCCAACGGCTCAGAGGTCAGCGGCGGCTAATTCGATTGCTAAGCTCATTCTTGGTGGTATATACCCCTACCTCTTCTGCTCACGGTGCCTTGAATTCCTTTGTCTCTCCTATATATCTCATCTCTATCTATCCATCATTCAACACATAGGTACACTCTCATAATTTTTTGTGACAGCGACAGCGGTGATATGAAATAAATGAGAATAGAATGCTCATTTAGAATGGCCCCTCATTCTCAATAATCCCACAATACAAAACATACAGAAGCTCAATGGCAACACGATAGAATGGCGCAAATATCTCTTCATAGTTGCAGTAACCTAACATAATCGTAAATGCGATTCATATATTAATCAATAAAAGCCGAGAGTAGTACCGCAGACGAAACAAACCACCTAAACAACTAATAACAACTAAAGAATGGCATCAGTATCATCAATCCCAATTGCAATCACAAATGGATAAATTATCATCAAGCTTTACATCCAAAGCAACAAATAATACAGCACCATCTATCAATTCAATAATAAAACATGCTAAAGAATTAGGTATTGATATGACTTATTCCGAGGCACAATTGATTGCTGCTGGTGTTTCTGACAACTGTGAGGAACAGCAACACAATGACGAGAGGGAAGCAGGAGAAGAGGAGAGTGAATCAATAGCATTAAACTCAATGGTAGACAATTCAACATTAGATACCAATTTAACACCCTTCAAACCGGCAACAAGGAGAGGTAGCACAACAGGATTTAACATCTCAGCATTAACATTGGATACCAATATGGAAGACCCGTTAACTCCCCAAAGTGCTGTTCACGGTGGTAAACAAAAGGCTTATATTAATGTTAAGGAAATGGAAGGGCAGTCTGATTTGCCATTTGGCACACAGAGACGTGGTAGTATCGAAGAGGAAAGGCTGGATACCCACCTTGAAACATCTCAGGAATCAACACAAACACAAAGTGCTGCCACAACTAGTAGTAGTTTTGCATCCAGGAATAATAATGCAGTACGTGAAATGACTATATTATCATCACCAATTGATACACAATCGGAATCACCTCCCTTCACTTTCTCAGCAGCAGGAGATTATACACGTAAGAAGGTGACAGGTAGTGATGTTAATTCACTACCCAACTTTTACCCACGTGGTATTGAAGATGATGCGTCAATGTCGTCAAGCAAGGCAAGTAGTAAATACTCAAGAGTACCCTCGGCTTGCCATTCGATAATGAGTAGATATTCACATCGAAGTTCAGCAAGTGTTTCCAAAGATAATTATTCGGTCGCTAGTCAATCGTACTATACTATCAAGTCACAGTATAGTAAGGCTAGTAAGGCAGGGAGTAGACAGAGTGTAAGACGAAGAGAAATGTACAATAGTACATTGAATGAGGCTGATTTAAAGGAAGAGGATAGGAGTGAGGCTACTACCAACAAGGAGGAGGAGGAGAGTGAGGCTACTACGGAGGATAATAGTGTAGCTTTAGGGAGGAGTGAACCAATGCTAAGTGTTGCAAATAGCGAAGAAACACCAAGCGGAGTAGCAGAGAGTTATGACAAGAGTGAGACAGACTCGTTATTGAATGAGGCAGCAAATGTACTTAAGGAAAAGATTCGACGATTGAGTGGTGATAAGCTGTCTTCTACTAGAATGGATTGCAATGGAGAAGGAGGTCAGATTGTATTATGTCAAGAGATTAAACCCACCTCCACCTCCTCAGCCTCATTAGCAAGTAATAACGATCATGGAGATGGTCAATCCGAGGCAGCATCGACCAACTATTACGAAGGAACACAAACGGAGAGTTTAGACATTGAAGAGGAGGAGGATTGCAAGGCATTGGTATTATTAGATCATGGACAAAGTGGTGTTACTGATACAAGTCCAACGTCGGTTACTGATACTGCCTCATTGGATAATGATACTATGTCGTCAAATCATCATCAACAACACAGTCAAGCACTGGTATTACACTCTTCCGAACAACCACCACAACAACAAGAGAGGGGTATAGAACCAACAGAAATTATACACAACAAGGCATTCTTACATATTGATGGACCGAACGACCCTCCTGGTGAAAGTCCGAATGATTGTCCTGTAGTTTGTATGGATATCGTACCCCATAACACTACCTCAAACAACTCAAGAGGAGGAAGGTGGGAAGCAACAGATGCACCATCGGCATATTCAGGACAGTCAAATGATAGTGGACGTAGTTCTGATCCTGGTGGTAGTTATCACAGTGGTGATAGTGGAAGAAGAGGAGGAAGGAGAAGATGGAGTAATGTAACATGGGTTGATCCAAAGACTATCCAGGATGAGAATGATATTGATTATAATGTATTGAGACAGTATGAAACATTGACGGGATGTGGTAGCAGGGAGGATAGTGGTAGTTCAGACTCGTATGAAGGAGGAGAGGAGAGTAGAGCATTAGTAGTGGCAGTTGATCCACCCTCGGTAACCACCACTGAATACTCTTCCACAAACTCATCACCCACTTCCTCCTCCAACACTCCATCAATACTATCCAATCCACGTACCCGCATTGCAACAATATCATCAGGATACAAAAAAGCAAATTACTTTGTTCGTGAAGATTTAGATACACGTATATACTTTCATCAAATTGAGGATGCTATTGGTTACATGGCCAAACGTGGATATTGTAAAATGCGTGGTGAGGAAGAGAAAGAGTGGAAGTTATTGTTGGGTAAGGCACATGGTGTTATTAAGGTACGTCGTCTGTTGTTGTGTTTTACGGAGGGGAGTTTTCTTATTTCATTTGTTCAACAACGTCTCACCTTATCCTCCTCACCTCAACCATACACATACACAGGGCGGAGCCAAGAAGAAGGTCAAACAAAGATATCGAAAGGGAAAACTTGTCATGATCCTCAAGAAGACAATCACTGATACCCCGGCTGTTGCCGATCCATATGTGGATACCGTTACCAAGCCAAGGAAGAAGAAGAAGACAAAGAAGAAAACAAGGAGTTCCTCGTCCGTCGCGTCAAGTTCTCAAGACAAACAATCAACATCGACCGAGTGCTCATCATCACTATACTCAAGTCAAAGTACAGACACATCTGTACAAACCTCACGTACTTCACTTGGTAAAACAATCCGCGGCACTTACAAGTCATACTCGGAAAAGTTCCTAGCTCAACAAGAGGAGGAGAAACAACGTTGCCTACTGGCAATTATGGAGGGTGTACCCGCCGACGAACTAAATGTCTATGGTAATGATAATGTGGTAGGGAAGCAATTGCTACTTACCGATGGTTCTGATCATTATGACGGACCAGTCGATGCTCCAAGTGAGTATGGAGATGAGACTACCACATCTGGTGCATCAACATATAATTCCAAGGATGATTTCGAGAAGAGTAGGCATACCGTGGCCTCGAATCGCCGTGGTGTGTATGGTGGAGGTGTACAATACTTTACACCGGACAATGGCAAGTATGACGATGATGACGAGAGTGAGAGTGAAGATGAGGGTACAGAAGAAGTTTGTTATGAAGATTCTGAAGAGGAAGAGGATGCGGAAGAAGAGGAGGATGTAGAAGAGTACACAAGTCAAGATGAATATGACGAAGAAGACGATACCGAAGAAGGAGGAGAGGAGAGTGATACCATTGAACTCGAGGGTAGTGACATGGACTCAATGATGTTGTCTGCTGATGATACCTATGATCATAAACAGAATTCTGTGGGTGTTGAGAGTATATCAGAAGTGGATAGTATATCGGATAGTACCATGTCAACTACAGAACAGAACGAGCGGCATTGTGGGAAGAGTGGTAGTAGTGGAAAGAGAAGAGAGGGAAAGAGAGGGGTCAGATGACAACAGTTAGTGACATAATATGTTTTCAGTGGCCTCTTTCAATTCAGGATGAGGTAAATGGAGATTTAAAGTATAAATTAGGACAATCAACTATATAGTGCATGATCTGCGCCACTTTTGTAGACTAGGAGAAATAGAGGCTACGAGAATGTCAGTGATGAGCCTGCGTCCATCTGGAAATGTCACCGAACCGGCACCAATGGTAAACAGGAGCGTCAAATCACAACATCAGGACATCTTCACATCAATAACATCAGTTTCTCTTCATATGACCTCATGTGGCCCCATCATCTTTGAGGTTAACGAATCTCTTTGAATACACCCATAGAATGAACTTGACGTTAAAGATATCGATGATACAAATGGGCGTCTTCTTCGGAGGAAGAAGGGTAAGAATGAGAATCCGGTGACGGCATATGTCAAAGTCGTAGGGTCGGATAATGGATCATGTGAACCCATCGATGAGAATCCTGGTTGTGATCAAAACCATCGTCTAATTGCTCAACAGTATGAAGATGGGACAGTATCGGGTACCTTCCTCGATACTCGATGTCATTACGGGGGTTTACGATACAAGAATTGGGGAAGAAACGCTTCAGGTCAAAGCTGACATCAATTGCCTCAACTTTATCGAACTTGAAGATGGAGGAGTTGCAGTCATCTACTCCGGACCTTGGACAGCTCCTACTGAAGGTACCTTGAGTTTCCTTACTAGGGATGTTAACCCTCTCGATTTCCTCGGAGCTGCGAAGATTGATGGTGATGGTAACACTTTCTACACCACGGACAGGATTAGGCTTGATGATCCTGAACTCTGTCAAACATATGATTTGGATATTTTCAATGATCTAGGCACCTACAGCCACACTGGTGGGCTTGTTGATATTCAAAGTGATGTACAGTCTGCTCCCTGGACCAACAAGGGTGATTAGGTATGTCAAATCGAAGTTGTCGCACTGAATTAGGAATAGGAATGTTACTGTCTCCTCAAAGAACACGAACATAATTTGCAAATGAGGTAGACAAGGGTAGACAATAAATTTAAGTAATCTAAGTCGTAATGAGAAGATATGTACTTGCATCAGTGGACTAATTTGTTTTGTAATTACTAATTGTATCTATCTGAGCTTGGCACAACGATGCAGAACAGGAGACAAAGCCCCCCTCGACAGCTCTGCTTGAAACCATGCCTCTATCAAAAGATGATCAATACCTCTCAACTCCACTACTTATTTGGTGATACTTTTCTCTTCTTGGACTTTCGTGGATCTGATACCTCTTCCATCTCCTCCCTCTCCTTCTTCAACCCTTGTATCTCTCCCCTTAACTCATCCACTACAACCTTATTCTCTTGCTTGAGTTGACTCTTCTCAGCTTGTAACCTCTTAACCAACAATTCCATACTAGCATTCTTTTCTTCCAAAGCTGATATCTTCTTTCCAAGTCGTTCACTCTCCGGTGAAGAGTTATCAAACAAGGCGGGGACATTCCAATTCCGTAGTACGTGATATAACTTTCGAAACCGAATCTCCTCACTTGGAAATGAACTCCGCATGGCAAAGTAGGCAAGGATGTGTGGCATAATCTTGACACTATCCTCGAGTAGCGGTTGCATATCGAATGTGTTGTTATTAGCCTTGAAGAATGTCTTCCATACCTTTTCTTTGGCAGCACGAGTCTTGGACGGAGCAGTCTTGTTCATCGTTAGCAATGCCGTAACACTTGCCGGTTCGGTAGGACTTGGTGATGATCCGGCAGCACTCCAGTCTGCCACACCAAATGATTTAAGAGTGTGGTTGGATGTGTGCGTAGCTTCGATTCCCCTCTTGTTACATAACAAATCTGACACATAATCCCATCCAACTTCTGTAATGTTATTGTTGTACAAGTCCAACGTCGTGAGTGACTTATTCTTCTGTAATGCCTTGGTGAGTATGAATATACATTCATCATCAATTGAATTCTGTCGTAGAGACAACTTCTTGAGTGGAAACCTCCTCTTCTTTAACAACTTTGCCAATGCCTTACACCCTGTGTTACCTATGTTATTGTCATCCAATTTCAATTCCTTCAGATTCGTCAACAGATGTAACCCATTTGAGAACCCGTCCCAGTATAAATCACAGCCTACCAACCTATTCTTATTCAAATCCAACTTCTTCAAATCAATCAAGGGATTACTCGAGATGTGTGCATTATGATTGGCAGATAAACTATCCAAACTACGCCGTAGTGTGAGTTGTATTGGATAATACCGTTCCAACTTAAGAACGTAATTCAAATCACCAACCTCGGGGGTTTAGCATGATCAAATCGTATAGTTCAGTACGATCCTTGAGAGAGAACTTTTTAGAACCCTCCGAGTATAGGATTTTACGAACACTATCTCCCGGACGAATATGACCAACTAATGCAGCCTTGAGTACCTCATTGTTAATATCTGACATTTGTGTCGGGGAATTCTTAGCATCGACCTTGATAATATCTTGGGGTAAGTTCAATTTACCAAGTTGGACCATTGCCTCAACGATGTCGTCGGGAAGTGCACTACCGTTCAGTTGGGTTGACCAGGCGTCTAATCCGAATAAGTTTATTTTATTTACAACCAGGGGGTGCTTGGTATGGACTACATGGGCTACAGGTGGCTTGGCGGCGGCTCATACATTGCCTACTCTGCATTCGATGTAGATCGTCAAGTTTCAGGTAGAGAAGGCGATGGCCATGTGAACATCCAACTTGTCACTGAATCGGACGAGAGACAAATAGAAAAGGTTCCCTTTTCGACTTAGTTTCGACCTTGTCATAAGTTTAAACTCACTAATTTGATTATAATCTTTACATCACATGCTTCGCACACCTAAACTAACATTATAATCATGAACACCCACATCACTTTTCCGACATACACTTCCATCTGTTCTATCTTAAAGCCTCTTACTTGATTTCGCCTTACCAGACTTTGAATGAGGCATCGACATGACATTATGATCATCAGCCTTGCTCGATTTAGCCTTGGCAGATTTAGTCTTCCATGTCTTTCCCTTACTTGATTTTGAATTCGGCATACTATGCACTTCTTCAGTAGTATCAGCAGCAACCGCAGCAGTATCCATATCAGCTTCACTAACTCGAATTGACATACTCATAGAAATAGAAGAGTCAGAGTCATCTCCCCATGGCAATTCATCTTCAGTCATCTTTGTTTTCATTCTAGATAGTCCAATCTTTGTTTTACGGCCATGAATAGTGTCGTGTGCTGTACTTAGTTTCCTTGCCTTTGAACTGCCACTATCACTATCATTGTCATCTTCTCTACCATCACCAGGTGGCATGGACATGGACGAGGCAGTAGTGCTAGACATTGACATTTCTTCTACTATACTTGCAGTGGTATCTTCCCCATCTGTATCTTCTATACTTTCGTCTTCGGCGGGAGGAGGTGTATAACTTTCATGAATAGCATCCAACGTACTCATGAAATCATGCCATGGATTATCGGCTCTAGACGGCGGTGTACTATCACTTTCATCTGTCTCTTCGTCACTAGTATCAGGAGGAGTATAACTCTCATGAGTTGCATCCAATGCACTCACGAATGCATGCCATTGATCAGTTGTTGCTCCATCTTTTGTATCACCATATGCAACAATATCTTCCTCCTCATTTTCTTCAGTACTCTCACTACCACTATCGATATCGGGCATTGACATACTAGCATCTGAATCGGCAAGACCGATAAAGGGATCCTCCTCGACACCGCTGGGCATTGACATTGACATTGACATTGACGAAGCATCGTCGGGAGTATCTTCAATGAATGGTATCGCATCACTGGTAGTACTATCACCGCCATCACTAGAATCAGAAGACTTGGCACTCTTTGTTTTCCTACGACGTATTAGTTGATTATCTTCTTTCATTGCAGTAGGCTTTGATGATGATTCATTTGCAATGATATTATCGTCGATGGCAGATGCGGCCACGATGAGTAGTAGTCCGATGATGGAGATTATATTCTTCATCTTGAAAGTCGTCTATCTTGTGCTGTTTAGTTAGCTTGAGATATGATTCTATGCTTGATATTTCTAGCAGGTTGGATTGCAAATTCACATGAAAGTAAGCAAGAGAGGGCTCAACAGCCATGTCGGCAGTGGATAAAAAGGAGAGAAAGGCAGTACTGAATTTGTCATGAAGAATCTTTGCTGGTACACAGTAGGTATCCTCGTTTGATCGCCGCGTATCTTTCTCTATGATTTTGCCGCGAAAATTGCCGCCTAACAACAACTTCTCTACTGATAAATCCAACCACACAATCTGCTACAAATTGCAATACTAAGCCCTTGGTAATACAATATAAGAGAAACACCAGTGTTTATTATCGTCGGTGATTCATTAGTGTATACGATATCAAAAAGATACACAAACAAAAATGAGAACACTTTCACAACAAATGACAATGATACTATTATCAATACTACTACTACTTATAATACAAACCACAGTAACAGCACAAGAAGATGATTCATCACCAGTACCAACACCCTTCAATATGGGTTCAGACGGTGTAGGCGAAGGACCATTAATACGAACTTTATCACCAACAATAGATGTTAATGCATTAACAGGCCGGGGAATACCTACTCGATCACCATCATTCAAACCAACATATTCACCTACCGAGACTGGATTTGAGGTATCAATACCTGTTATAGAGCTACCAGGAGTTCTGCCGATTGGTGAAACTGCTGCACCGGTGGTGCCGAAGGATACTCCGGAGCCTACGCCTGATGAGAATGATATAGATCCTGTTAATGTTCCAGCGCCCACTTTGTCAAATGGTGGAAATGATATGCAAAATAATAGAAGGATGGGATTATTGTATAATAATTTAGTGTTTAGTTTACTTATTGGATCATGTTATATGATACTGATTGAGTTTTGTTAGTATAGATTTACATGTCAATGGAGAAGTAGACTATATGTATTTTGGGATTAGAAAAAAGAGTTGGGAGATATAGAAAGGATTTTGCACATCTCCCGAATGAGAATGATACCATATTATTGGCAGTCTTTTACTTCTTATATATATTCAGGTGATGTCATATGTGATTCCTTAAGCGGAGTAGAGTTTGGCAGATAGAGAGGAGTGGAAATGGAAAGCATTTTAAGCTAGAATGTACATATGATATGCACATACACTTTTAGTACAGTTACGTGCCAGAATTATGAATTGCATATGAAGATCTATCTTATGCTGAAGCTTTTGCATCCCCCTTTTTATCGGGTTTGTATTTAAATTCCCATGTAGTTTCGCCATCTTTCTCAACCTTTTCAACGTATTGCCCAAGAGCCCGAACTGAATTATTTTGCTCGGCAAGGTAGCCCATTTGTGACATATCAACAGAAGTGTCAGATGATTCCTTGATAACCTTTTGCATGAACGAAAGTAGCTCGCCACTACTATCCTTGTACCCATCTAATAACACTGTGAACTGTTTAAATACAGGTGACCTTTGTATTTCTAAGTAAGTGCTCAGTGCACTGATATTGTCACGATTCCAGTATGATAATGGAAGCCATAACATCAACATCTCAAGGGATTTAACTTCGGAGAGAAGTGATAACATTCGATGAATAGGTTGTAATTGAAGATCGGATTTTCCGGGCCCTGCCATTACCAAGCAAAAAGATTTCAATCTCTTATTGATGAGAGGGCCATACTCAACATCAAATACCATGGCATTAATCCTAAAGTGTCTGAGGCTTTGTAGACTTAAAGCCGCCTCTAAAAAGTCATGCAAAGCATCTGCATGTTCAGAGTAAGATGCTGGGGAACCTCCACAATGCATATACACAGTCTCCAAACAGACTCCCGCTTTGACAACTGGCACCATAGCATCAAAAAAGGCAGTGCTGTATCTTTTATCACATCTATTCGAAATGTTTAGATGCCTCAGTTTATTAGTTTGTTTTATACAACGTATGAGATTGTGTTTTAATGTTTCATATGCAACTTGAGGTCTACCACTATCCTCAAAAACTATCAAATCGTTAACAAAAATATCAAGTTCCTCAAGATTATAGGCATCCTTAGATAGATTTGCCAATGTTGGTAGTGCTAATGGAAAGTTATTCTCTAAAGTCTGATTATCTCTTCTTGAGCTGAAAAACCAAGGGAAAGCGATATCTAATTTGTTGAGGGATGGGAAATGAACTAAGTTCAATAACCTCGGACCATGTTCAGAAATGGGACCGTATGGACAATTATCGTCTAAGTGAGATGGCACTGTGAGTTTTGACGCCTTGATCTTTGCACTCTCTTCATCAATAACTAATTGTCGTAATTTGTTGCATGATTTAGAGACCGATATCAGTGATATTATATCGAGGTATGGTTCAATACTAGTCCAACAGTGTTCAATCACTTCTATGACTACCGGAGACGACATAGGTGTATATAATGTGGTAAAGTTATACTTCGATAAGTATTGCAAATATTATATTGAGAGGGTGAACCGACTATTATTTTATGAAGAGCTTATTATGTATCCTAAAGCTGGTGATGCCGAAACAGTGCATAAAACACTTAAAGATGACGATTTACCTTATATGCACCAATGTATATTTATAATGTATGTGCTGTTGTAATTGCCACGCCGCCATAGAACTAAGTATTATTAGCCTGATTGAGCCAAGAGGCAAGAGGGGAGAATGACACACGGCAATTGGCGATCGAACGATGAAGATACGTGATCGCTCTCGCTCCTTCGATGGGAAATTTTTAACATTGGCTGAATATTAACATTGGCTTAACCCTAAATAAGGTTATATTGGGAGTCCAAGCTATGAAAAAGTAACCAAGTTGACGAAAATACGGTGAAATAGCAATGTAAAATGCTCAAAGTCCACATTTTTACCTCTTTATCATGACGCTACACCTCTCTTATCTTCTCCTACGCTATGCATCATAAATACAACGGCCAGTACCATCACAATACAGTATCATAATTCGAACCTATCCTTCTACAATACTTGCAAATATGAATACTACCACTACTGTAGTTGACACTAAATCTATACTTCTATCGACCAACCAGAAAAATGAGAAAGTGATATAATACCGAGCAATGATAATCCATTTACGACGACTAAGGCAGTATGATACTCGCATATATGAACCCCTTTGCAAATATATATTACTATTTCGACCGGCGGTATTATATACCCTCCAATTTCTTTATATGAGGCTGCAC
>Ga0214478_100466_pt1 | contig 23788 bp, 21 predicted proteins | sample M1_20Mar14CPVII9_2_FD_178001 | JGI IMG/M metagenome (GOLD analysis project Ga0214478, IMG submission 178001) | Marine eukaryotic communities from Monterey Bay, California, United States - M1_20Mar14CPVII9sort6BwellD7 | ecosystem: Environmental > Aquatic > Marine > Unclassified | place: USA...
ACGTAACAGTTGAGGGAACAATAATGTTCAGGGCCTCGATAGCTCTTGCTCCTTCGAGGAAAAGAAACACTAAAGCTATGTGTGCCTATAATAGATAGGTTTTAAATTATTAAAGAATATTGAATATCAAGCCTCCAAGTCTTTAAGGATCGCTGCCTTGCTAGTATACTTGATAATACTGACACATATGGTAATATTCCCTCGGCTAGGGGTTATGTTGATTGTGTTGATGGCAAAGTTAGAGGTACTTCTCAAAAGTGTGCTTCAGCATGCAAAATAAATGGAAATACATACTGTTGTGATGATGGAGAATATGCATGTTATGGCTTTACTGGCAAAGGTAAGCAGCAAAAGATACATCTCCATTTATTCGGTCACTAGTTATGACTTACCCGCACCGTATCCCTTCTTCTTCAGTATGCCGTGATGAATCTTGTCGTGGTGAGGGATCTTGTCGTAATGCTACTATTCCATATGTTGTAGCATCTTGCAAGGGTACTTACTCATGCGGTGGTCCTTCAGCAAGCAATATCGGTGATGGTCCCCCCAGATTTGCTCAAATTGGTAGTGCTTACAAGTCTTGCATTTTTGAGCGCTCGTGCTATCAAGCTATAATTGGTAGTGCTGATTCGTCTTGCAATGGAAATGGCTCGTGCCGTGATGCTCAAATTGGTAGTGTTGATTCGTCTTGTACAGGTCTTGGCTCGTGCGTGAATGCTCAATTGAGTGGTGTTGACTTGATTAACTCGTGTAACAAAGTCCGTTCTTGCCGCAATACCAACGGAGAGGGGGCTTTTACTGAATTGATTGACTGCTGCAATGATGAGGTTGAACAATGCAGGGCTGAATATGGAAATGATATTGTTGCGGATGGTTGTGTAAGTCATATTTGAATAAACTGTGATTGATGCCTCTTCATTTGTCAAATGGCTCACTTTCCTTTCCGATTCTATTGTCATGTCAGCCTGCACCAACTAGCATGCCCTCTCAGTCCTTTGCAACAAGTGGTGATCCTTCTTTTGTTCCCTCAAGTTCAAGCCAACCCTCATTTCAACCGTCTGAGAGTAGCGAGCCCTCATTGGCTCCAAGTAACTCCCCTCGAGTGACAAGTTTGACTGTTATTGAACCTGATGGAGTGTCCAAGACTGTGAACTGCTGTGAAAGTGGAGATGACAACAATGAATGCCAATCTTTACTAGCAATAGCAGAGGCCGAGTCGTTAGATGAGTGTGAAGCCCCAAGCACATCAGATCAGCCATCTCTTGTGCCTTCGACACATCCAAGTGTAGAGCCATCCAACATCCCGTCTGAATCTGGTGTACCAAGTTTAATGGTTAGTGTTTGTTTTCTACGATTTTTGATGACTTTGTTTCATCTGTTTGTCAGTATGCCTCGATTACTAACATTATCTTTTGTATCATACATTCTGCTGATTGAAATAGCCGAGTGAGACCCCATCATTATCAGACAAACCAACAACCCTACCTAGCCAGACGCCTAGCTCATCAAACAAGCCCTCAGCTGAACCATCCACTGTCCCATCTAAGTCTGTTGTACCTAGCTTGATGGTTAGTGTTTGTTCTTGCTTCTTTGTTTCGTCTACTACTGTTAAGCTCGATTACTAACATTATCTTTTGTATCATACATTCTGCTGATTGAAATAGCCAAGTGAGAAACCATCGTTATCAAATGACCCAACAACCCTACCTAGCCAGACGCCTAGCTCATCAAACAAGCCCTCAGCTGAACCATCCACTGTCCCATCTAAGTCTGTTGTACCTAGCTTGATGGTTAGTGTTTGTTCTTGCTTCTTTGTTTCGTCTACTACTGTTAAGCTCGATTACTAACATTATCTTTTGTATCATACATTCTGCTGATTGAAATAGCCAAGTGGAAGACCTTCGACATCAAGCCAACCATCACCAATCCCATCATCTTTGCCCAGCTCAAGCCCAGTGAAGCATCCATCAGTTCAACCTAGCTCAAGCATTAGTCCAAGCACTTCAATCCAACCCTCAACCGAGTGTACAGATCAACTTGCTCGTCTTGAAGCTGAATTGAGATCTATGTTAAGTGTTAGTCCTACTGAGGGACCTACTAAGACCCCCACACGTAGCCCTAGTATTACACCAAGCTTTCAGGTTAGTTTGTTTTCTTACTTTTAAATATGTTGATATGCATATCACCATGTGTGTCTCATATTTTGTATGTCTTCTATTGAATCGTGAAGCCGAGCGAGACCCCATCGTTATCAAATGAACCTACTACCCTACCAAGTCAGACTCCATCCACAAGTGCTGAGCCTTCATTTCAACCTTCACAAACACCCACAGACACGACGAATCCAAGTACAATGCCCTCTGAGGCTCCGTCGCTATCAGATGAACCCACCACTCTACCAAGTCAGACTCCTAGCTCATCAAGCCAACCATCCTTGATTCCTTCTTCTTTGCCCAGCTCGAGCCCAGTGAAGCATCCATCAATTCAGCCTAGCTCAAGCGTTAGCCCAAGCACTTCAATCCAACCCTCAACCGAGTGTACAGATCAACTTGAACGTCTTAGAGCGAAATTGAATGCCTCTGAAGAGCCTACATCCATTCCATCGTCCTTACCATCGAGCAGTAGCAATCCAAGCACAACTCCACCAAGTTCATCTTCTCCAACTTGCCAACCAAATGAGCCCTTACAGGTAAGTCGGTATTGAATGAAAGTACTGAATGAAAACAAGTAAGTGAATCATAATCAATCATATCTAATCTCTTCTATCCATTTCTATCTCCTTACAAATCAATAAGACTGGTCAAGAGTATTTGGAAGACGCCCTACAAAGTCTGTCTTCTTCTACATTTGGCAAAGGTGGTAAAGGAAAGGCTCGTTCAGCTCGGCGTTTGATCATGGAGGCAATAGAATCAAATAATGTCTTTGATAAAATTAGTAACGCCTCTCAAGCAAGCAAAGTCTTAGGATGCCTAGATCCTCAAGATCGAGACGAAGACACGTGTGAGCAACTGTCTTTGGCATTGTCTGCACTCGTATTTGAAAGTTCAGTGCCAAGCAGTGTGTCTTCCTTACAAATTAGTAAAGATTCAAGCAATACCATATCGAATAATTCATCAAGTGGCAAGGGTAAAGAGTCCTCCAAGTATGATTCCAGAAACATGTCAAGTATGACCGAAGTGTGGGAGTATTCAACTAGTGATTGGAGCCTGGCCTCTAAAAAGAAAGCTCTCATCAGTATCATCTTGAAAGAGGTGATGGATTATGAGAAGGATGATGAGCTGAACTAGTTATCAAGGCTTATATCTCTTAGTCAGTTTTGTTAGTTTTGAAAATGTAGAAGTTAGAGGTGCCGTGCAGCTTTGTAAGTTGCACGCATTTTATGTGTGTCGAAAAGAGAATTGTATAGCCGTGTAAAGAATCTCCTAAGTTAACTTCTCTTTGAATGTACTTGCTAGAGACCCATCATGCAACAACAATATGCTTGTTTGTGATCTCCCTCATAAATAAGATGGAACTCGAGGATCATACAACAACGATAGCTAATAACGTCTTGCTATGCAACAAGGGTGTCCCCTCTTCTTGAAACAACATACAACATCATTTCCCATGAACTTGCTCTTTTTATAAATTCACGACCACTACATAAACTCTTTTCCATGCACTACCACACTCAATATACTCTGATACTCTTCAACACATGTCCATACTATTCACATTTCATCATACATAAACTAGTACATCACTAAATACAAACCATCTCTAGACAGATTCCATAGTCGAGTCTTGTTGATAGATCTCCCAATGATACTGATACTTATTTGGATCGTTCTTCTTCAACCCCAGGCTAACGTCACCAGCCCACGACATGACACGTAGGTCGGAAGGAGAACCAGCTACTCTTCCATTCTTGGCTTTACCCTGATCGAGAGACGACATCGGTGTGTCAGGAGGGGAGATGAAGCCGGAGATTAAGCCTAAATCATAAGCTGGACTATCAACTGCAGCGTTAGACGGAGAATAGGAGAACGATGACACTTCACTGCCGTCTGATGCAAACTGAGATAGATCACTGACAGCTTGACCAGGTGTTGCTGGAATTTGAATATGTACACCTGATTCTGTGCTTGTATTAACAGCTACCTCCGATATCGTGTCGAGTGGTTCGGATACTCTTGAACCTTCCTCAAGGTTGAGAGATGTCTCTGAAATAGGAGCTGCCCCAATTCGAGGGGCCGAGGGGAGGGTGGAAGGAAGTGCCGAAGGGAATGCACCCAGTTCCTCTTCATCCTCATCCTTCATTCTCTTGTAATAGATACCAAACATGATTAGGGCTGACATGCATGCCAAACCTATCCAATAGGGGAGAGGAGAGAAGAAAGGTGAGTTGGAAAGTAGAAAACAAGGATCATTCATCGGCTAGTCTCATAAGCTACACAACTACACTTACCCAGCAGAGCTGATAGTACAAAAGCAACTTGTAATTTGCTCTCTCGTTCAAGAGTTGTAGAAGGCGGCGGAAGCTTATTCTCCTCCCAATCAGCCGTTCCAGCCGATACAAGAGATCCATCCTCTAGTGTAAAGAAGATGGAGTTAACCTTGACAACGACCGAGTCCTCCTGATCTGATGATAGACGTCTCCGACCACCAACTGAAGTCACTAACCGTTGATTAAACTCATCAATATCAAAGTATTGAACCAAGAGAGTGATCAAATCACTTTTAGCAGGGGCACCGATCATAGAGAATAACGCGTCTCCATCAAAGTAGGCATGGACACGAGTTGTCTCGGCATCACCAACCTCATTCGAATTACTCTTCATTTCGACACTAAGTGATATACCAACAAGATCATATAATGACGGAGAGATATAAACACCAAACAGATTGTAGATCATGTTTGTCATGGCTTCTGATAGGATATGCTTCTGTTCAAACTCCTCGACTATACTTGATGAAAGTGTAATATCAGCGATGATACGAGGTAGAGGAACTCGGATTGAGTCATCAACATCTGAGGTGCCAGCCGTTTCAACACTAGTTGTCTCTTCGACGAGGATGGACTGACTGTCACTATCCTCGTTATCTTGAGGACTAGGAGTAGGAGAAGTTTGATCACGAGCCAATGGGGATGGCGTAGGGAGGCTACCATACTCATCCTCTTCATGGTGTGAAGATACTTGACCTGTTGATGATTCCCCGGTGGGTGAGCTAGCCACGTCCTCTTCACCATTCTCTTCATTGCCTTGATCTTGCCCCTCCACTTCTAAAATAGTACTATTCAACTGAATACCTTTACTAGAGGCATCAAAACATCGTCCAACCTTTAACCATCCCTTGTCCGAACCACGCTTCCCTGGTACGATGAGGTTACAATATGCAGATTCTGGCCAAGGCTTGCATTGATATTCAACGTGACAACGTGTGGCACGACATTGACGGCTTCTCTTGACAGACACGGTATCCCCTCCCTTGTATTCAATGGATGGGTCAAACTCTTGAGGACATATCCGACCATACGTGTTGTTACTACTCAAGCCGGAAGATGATTTAGTTGTTACCTCGGATGGTGAGTATGTGGGGAAGTAACTCTCACTGTCGTTTACATGTAGATGAGAAGTTACAACTTCAGCATCTAGAATGGAAAGAGTGGGTGAACTTGACAAGATTTCATCATCCGCATCAGTCGGTGTATAAGTAGGCCATGTCGAAGTAGGATAAAATGTGGGGTAGTTGGTATAACTTGGGATAGCACCGCCAATAGTTTTACACGATGCATCATCAATCACTTCACATACGTCCTTCATCTTTTTACACTTCTTAAGAGAGAGCTTTGCACATTCATACTCCTTCTCAACGTTGACTGTATCATTAATATCACCCTCTCCATTATCAACTGCTGAGGTAGGATAGGAGGAGGGAGACAATGTAACGGGAGATGGGGAAGGCTTCCGTGTTGAGGGTGAGATGGTTGGTCCGGACGTTGTAATCGATGGTGATAGTGTAGGATTACTTGCTGTTGGCATCAAGGAAGGACTATCCGATGTTGGCATAAAGGTCACAGGAGATGAGCTTGGTGAAAATGTAGGCCAATCTGTAATACTAGTAGGAGTACCAGTATTCAATTGAAACTGTTCCAAATCTTTTATAGGCGTGGGCATCAGCGATGGACGTTTGCCTAATGATGTTTGTGCCAATTGCAAATCAAAATCCTTATCATCATTCGATGGTATTTTACTTAATTGTGAATGTGTAAACTGTGCTATGGATTCGAATCGATCGTTGATTATACCTAAGTTCTTTGTTTCTGGTGTTAATTGGTTGGAATTGGTTCGTCTCTGAGGGTGTTGGAGGGAGTTTGTTGTTGTGGATGATGAGACCGTCTCATTACCAACTGCCACAGCCGAGACGGTGGATGATAGGAGAAGTAATGCCGCCGCCGCCGTAGGTAGCCATTTAATCATGGTTGCTATTCTTATTCTTATGGATAATGTTATTCAGTTTATTGATTGATCTAATGGTTGTTGTGATAGGAGCTTAATAACATTGTGGCAGCACACATTGCAATCTGATTGAAAGAAGAGATGTCTGTTTGTCGTTTTTTACCACCACCACTCGCCGAATAATGTCAATCGCACAACATTGCAACTAAAACCTTTTTCTTACGCCTCTTTTTTAATGAATTGGGGTAGAGAATCCTTTCTCGTAATTCCCCAATACCATTCATTGTGAACTGACCCACATGCATTTATTGCGGCCACCATGTAACCCTATCAATAGCATCTACTTGTAACAATATCCATCTAAATATAGTTCATATAATCATGCAGAATCATGCGTTTACTTTTTGTGCACAAGATGTGTACATAAATCGAAAATTTTGATGTGTACCCACTGCCGCCGCCACCCCAATCTAACCACAAACCTAAAGATACATTCCACCACTATCATCACCCTCATTCGTCTTCTTACCGTCCTCCTCTTCTTCCTTCTTCTTCTTCATCTGCTGCACTAATTCAGAACCAATATACAATGGAATCTTATCATTCAAACTAACTTCTACACCACCATTCATATTCTTTAACTTTATACTTAATAATCTTGCATTATCAATCTTACGTATTATTAATTCATCATTTTCAATTAATGCTGATAGTAATTCATCATCCATCTCTTCTTGTAATGCCTGTTCTAAGTGGGTGTTTGATGATATTAGCTGATTAATGGAGGTTATTGATTCTAACAACTTTGCCTCAAGAAGTACGGGATTTGTATCGTTTTCATTTGATATGAGGGTGCCATTGGATGATAGCCGGGGTGACGTCGTGACAGTATATTGACGTGGTTGTGGGTTAGTATTATTATTAGCCATCTTTATTAGCTTTAATCCATGCAATATCTTCTCCCAGGTCCCAGTCCGCCAAATTGCCAGTAGGAAGGTTCTGTTTATTCTATAAATATTTACGTATCGGCCTCAATATATCTCAAGTATTAGTTTGATCAACGGATAGAATAGAACCACTTCCTCTACGGCCTAACAATAACTCCTAGTACCCAAACCACATTAGATATCGCGTATCAACCCTATTAGTAGTCGAATAATAAAATTTGTTTAGGGCAACCTATCACCAAGTCTATTGCAAATTCTTGTCAAAGGCGTGCACCTTCTGATTGACCAAAATATAACCACAACCTCCTACTACTAATAACAATTGCAATTAGTTATCGAATAGAAACAACTATATCCGCCCGTAGTACTTTAATTAGACCATATTCAACCGCCTACAGCCATTTATTTAGGGCAAACTATCGTACAAATAATAAATACACGTCGTCCAATAAACATCATAAAAATTACACACTATCATAATGTCCGGTGGTCCTCGTCTTGTAAAATCTAAGAATGGCTATGGCGACGACAACAGTGAAACATACCGTGTGAAAATGAGCTTTTGCTGGCCTGCTGGCTGTCAAAAGTCTGAAAATCCATTTCTTGAGGCATTGGAGGGTTGTGGTGGAATAGAAGACAACTATGACCCCAAATTTGGATGGGAAAAGAATGAGGATGGGGAATACATTTCAGGTAAAGGATCACTTCTCAGCCAAACTATTGCGTCAAGGTTTAGTCCAATAAGTAAATTTGTTGAAGATTGTTGTGAGGAGAAGAATGAGGATGGTTCCTACCTCACTGAAATTCAAATCCGTTCTCGCTTTTATGCGAAAATGCGTAAGGAATGCACGGGTAAACCTGAGTATGAGGATGATCATGAATGCGTGTGTTTGACTTTTAGAGGTGCCTGTGGAGTCCTTCCTGGGGATACTGTATACTGGGAATACAGCTGGGCAGGCGAGACGATGACACATTTTGAACCAGCAACTTACGAGGAGTTAAAAGAAAGGAAGTGGTTAACACCTTTGGGACAATATGAGTATATGGCAGATCAATTTCGTCAGAAGAAGGCTTTGGGGCGTGCAGAGAAGGCCAAGTCTGATGATGATCTTGGTGAACAGGGAGAATCGAAACGCTTGAAGAAAGAAGGATGATGGTTGATATCATATTAGTTACAAAATGAGAAGCAGGATAGACAAGGATAACATAGAGACAGGATATTACATATGTGTATATTCTTTAACCGATTCTAATGAGTAGTTGTGAATAATTTTTAGCTTATGCCTCTTCTATAGTGCAAAAGTGCATCCGTTAGACATGGATATCTATAAGCTCAGAAAAATTATGCCCACGAGAAAGGAAAGGCATATTGCAATGCATACCGAAGTAAGATATGATATAGCTCCTGATGAGTCTTCATCTTTAAGTGGTTTGACTTAATGGATTAACTTGTATCTCTTTCCCAGTGCTGTAGTCGATATGTAATATCCCAACTACCCAAAACAGAGTTTCTCATTTCATTCGCATGAAAACTATCATAATAATTAGGCATTTATTTGCGATAATAAACCTCTTCTTGCTCTTCTACTATACAATGCATATTGAGTAATGACATCAACGAATAGTAGTATTAAAAGAAGTGGTAGTTCTGGTAGCGGTGGTACTACTGGCAATAACGTCGGCAGTACTACTAAATCAAATAAGAGCTCATTTCTCAACTCCCGACATAAAAATCTTTTCCTCAAGATAGGTTTAGCTGCTTCAGTTTCATTTCATTTCATATGGGTAGCTAAACAATTATCATTATTGGGTACCGATAATAATACTGATGAGTTATTAATATCTCCTGAATCGTTTGATACGAGTAGTAGAAGTAGTGGTAGTGTAGGAAGTGTAGAAGGGAGGAGGAGAATAACAAACTCACATCCATTTGATCCTCGTGGTAAAGCATTGCCATTACATCCCCATCCTAATGCAGAATTGCAAGAATTGGTCGGATCACGTAGTAAATATAATTGTTCGGAGGGATTGGTTTATGTCGAGGATCATATACTTGTAAGTTTATTGATAAGAGGAGTGAGGCTGGTTCATGTTTCTTTTTGCAACTAACAATTTGCACACACATCATATGCTCTCTCAATTCTATATAGCCAGATAACATTACACACCCATCAAATCGTAAAATACCCTACCTATTCCATGTAACATCAAAATCAAGATGTATGACACCATCATTTGCAAATAATATACAAAAATGGAAGGATACATTAGGTACTAAATATTCAATATACTTACATGATGATGATGCTGTTAACAAATTTATATATGAAAAGAAATGGTTAGAATTTCCAGAATTTCCCGAGATTATGAGCTGTGTTACTGCTGGGGTGAGTAGTTGATTGTTGGCTAGTTCAATCTGTGTTCATATGATGTGTGTACTTGCAATGTATTTCTAGTCTCTAACACTTGCTCATTCTCTGCAAACATAAAACAAACACAGGCAGCAAAAGCAGATATATGGCGATATATAATGATATGGGAGTATGGTGGAATATATTCAGATATGGATAGTTCACCAAATACCTTTACTGTTGATTCAATAACCAATGAAGATGATGCCTTCTTCCCATTAGAAAAGTTGGGTATACCAGCTCAATATTGGTTCGCGGCAAGTCCACGACATCCGGTGATGTATCTAAGCGCCAAACACTCATTACAAACAATGGCATTCCGTACTGACATATCGGATAATAATGCAGCAAAGACTACCGGACCAGGTGCCTTTAAAACTGGTTTCATACTTTTTCAACAATTCAAAGGTATAGATACCACAGGATATGTCGACGAGGGTATCTATACTGGTGCACATGATCGTACTGTTAGAGTCGTTGGGTCTAAAAGTAATGAAAATGAATGGATAATAAGAGAAGGAGTCAAGGGTAAAGGAGGGAATTATGAAGCCATGGGTATGACTCGTTTTCATGACACGAAAGGCAAGTATAAACAACTTCATAATGGTATTGTGAGTTGTATAGACCAAAGATATAAGATGCATGTAGAATTATCAGCAGATTGGGTTAATATAGTGTAGTTTAGTTTACTATAGTTGGTTAGGAGATAGGCTAAATTTAAATGTGCGTCTTTGTGTAGGTTATGTAAGTACTTTCTTAAGCGTAGCAATCGGTCCTTTACTCAAAATCTGGTAACGGAGGCAATTCTGGTGAAACATATGGACACTTTTCAATGTAGTAATTCCAACGAGCTTGAAACAATCGCTTGGCATATTCATATAACCATATATCTTTAGGCACAAACTTGCTGATCTTCTTCTTTGTCTCTTCTGTTGGGTGTAGGTATTGCATCTTATTAGCTCTAGGCATCACTGGCATATCATCTAATCCCAATGTAATTTGCAATAGCTTCATACTCCGATCAACATCTTCTAATAAACCGAACCATTTTGTTTTCTCTAATCGTTGTGCGGCCAATAGACATGCTGCTGTTTTATTCTGTCGTAGATATATCTTTTCATCAGTTTCCTTCCCATCTGATGCTACCCAATGTCCATCACTTGTTGGAAAGATGCCCGTTAGGAAGTCCGATCCAGATTCTCCATCAAAGATCGGCTGAAACCATGTCTTATTCGGTGTATCAAGGTAGTCATCAAAAGTTTGATAAAGAAATGAGGCATTCTGCTTCTTTGCCCAGGGTAACATCTTGGAAAAGTAGAATTGTGAAGCAGCTCTAGAAACAGGATGACGAAGGAATGTTATCACATCTGCGTCAATTTTATCATGTTTGTCATTATAACTACCACCACGAAGAAGACTTTGTTCTTGCTTCTTGGTTTGAATCTGCTGTTCTATATAGGAATAATCATAATGTTTCTCACCAACATATGTTCTATGTTGACACTTTAATATATTACCTAATAATTCGTCTACTGAAGTACCACCTGCTTTACCTATATGTAGAAAGTATACTGTATTGTTTTTTGTATCTACTATCTTTCGTGGTGGCGGATGAGATGTTGCTATTCTTCTGTTATCAACCTTGTCACATTCAATAGATGATTGTTTGAACCTTCGAGGAGGTAGTTTCTTGAACCATTGAGGAGGTAACTTTGATAAACAAAATGTTTCATTCTTTTGCATCTTCATCTTTTGTACTCTTGCACTTTGAGGGGTCATACCAACTTGATGATTATGTGCAATTGGTTGGACAATGTTGTTAACTTCTACTACACTTGATGTACTACTGTTTATTAAGTTATTGTCATCTATGGCCGCGGTACTGAGCTCAATATATATCGAATTCAAATTATATATAAAGAAACATATCACAATGAAAGTTATTGCAATAAGTTGATATGGTTTGATAATTCCAGGATAGCTTGATTTATGCCGTCGGTGCATATCTTATGTTTTTACTCCAAGGATACTCGACAGTCTTCTAGAGAGCCTACTATCTTAATAGCTGTATTATTGTGCTCAAGCTCGACATATCTATCTGTAACATAAGATAGAGCAATAGACCATTAACATAGTAGTAATCTCTCCAACAGCACATAAGTTGACGATTGGCCAGAGGAGCTCGCCTTGAGGGAGAACGGGAGAAGAGGAGAACGTTGGCTCGCCACGATTCCCACTTTTCATTTTCTAGAGTAATTATTGTATGTATTGCTATGCCATTGCTAGGTATTGAGTTGGTATCAATATGGATAACGGTGGATGGTATACCCGAAAGCGGAAGGCATCATCTTCATCAGATGGCACTACTACTGCTGATAATGATGTATCAGCCATCACCGCCAAGAAATTATCCGACGAATCAACTAACAACTCTAACATTCCTAAATCATTGCTACCTTTCCTTGGTTGGACGAAACTAACTGCATGTCATACACGTCCACGTAAGAAGAGGAGAGTGGATAATACTTGGGATCGTGATGAAGGATTGCAAAAGGTTACTGGGCGTGCTGTGGTAAGTGTGTAGTAATATTTTAGATAAAAGTGTGCACATCTTGTGCACATAATTTAATATTTTATATAACCATGCACCAACTTATAACTTATATATCTTTATGTGTACACCCCCTTTGCAGTTTTTCATCCATGATCCACGTCCAGGTGAATCAGATGATAAAGATGAGAGTAAAATATGGTTCCAAGGTCGATTCTTCCCTAACATTGGAGGCACCACACGGGGTACAAAGAAATCTATCTCACCAACATCTGTACTATCATCTTCTCAACATGAAGTAGCTGCAACTCCAAACTTTCGAATGGATAATTCATGGGGATTATTGGCAACACAAAATGTTGTAGTTGATGAATGCTTGACTTGTTCGGAGGGTGGATATCGTGAATTGGATATCACATTCATCCAACAGAAGAAAGAGTCATCCTATGCGAGGTCAAATAATGGCACTTCAAATAACAAGAAGAAGGTACGATGGGTATCACAAGATGTTGTATGGACAGGAGGTAACATGATGATGCTTAGTACTGATCCATATACATCATCATCAACATCAATTTCAACAGATGAACCAGGTGTGAAATTTGATACACAAAAGTTAATGGAAGGTAAAAAGGCAATAGAGGTGGCAACCAAATACTTTCCCTCGATGGTAAAACGATTAAAAATTCATAATGTTACGAATGATAATGATGATGAATCAACTGATAAGATGATGGATGATGCTATGATTCTTATTGGTGATATGGAGGTTGTGGCTCCTGTAGGATTTATCAATAGTAACCGTAGGGTGGGATTTGCTAATCGTCTGGGCAGTAGGGATGACTCGTCAGATGATGATGGCTTATGGAATGATTGAATTGAATTTATAGGTGTCTGTAGGTTTAGAATAGCATTCTAAATAGAAGCAAGTTGACAGAAGCAAGTTGACCGGAATTGTTGGGTTTAGAGGTATTTCCAGTAGGAGATAATCTAAATAAGAGTTCAATATGATCCCATTGAATTCTTTAATCTTCTGTCATTATTTTAGATTCCCCGAGACTTTAATATCGAATCACATTTAGACATCAACCACACAACATTAGGCATACTCTTGTTGTACGAATTCTTATTCATTGTTCGGGCACATCCGGCCTCGTCGTCCTTATCAACTGGCTCAAAACGTGACCAAGCGTATGCAATAACCAGACGACACATATCTAGCACTGCCGTTTCATATTGCACTGTAAAGGTATCAACACTATACTGTTCAATAGCCTCGTCCACGGACTCATATGCTCCGTATTCAACTAAATACCCTTTTAGCTCCTCGTAGTAGTACTGAAGAAGATTGCTTTCCCCACCATCAATAAGTAAATCGGCATATACCGCAGCCGAAATGAAATGAGCAATATCAGTCGCCGCCAGTCCGAATCCTGCCCATTGGAAGTCGATTAAACCCACCTCCAAGTTGTCGGATGAGCTTGATGACTGACGGAAGAACAGGTTTGCTTGCTTTGGGTCACCTGTTCGGAGACGAAAGTAGATTAGTCATTGCAATAAAACAGACACATCATATGCACAAAACCGGATCTATATACCAAACAATAACCAACACTTACCGTGAGTAAAGGTTCTATACTTTTTGTATTCATCTTTTAATTCGTCAACAGCAAACGGGTGGGCTAGTCTGCCATTCTCTTCGGCAACAGATTCAAGTCTTTCTCCAAGATTCTCCCAATAATCAAAAGACTCGAGTTCCTTCTGACATTTCAGTTTACTTGATGCCCAGCCTTTTTGCACATCTTTACATTGGTTTAGAGTTTGAAGTTTTGGTTGGACATAACTTGCTGATTCCCATACCCCATTCTCCAACTCGGTGGTTGATTCTTTATCATTATAAAAGTTCGACCCTTCCCAAAAGTAAGCATGCAGCTTTGCAAATGTTGTTAATGTAGCTTTGACCTCGTCTTCGCTTTGTAGAAGCCATCGTTGACTCCAACCGTCTGATGGGGCAAAGTCTTCAAGCAGTAGACTGAACTTAGATTCGATTGGGTTTAGCTCGTTAGGTTCAAGCTTGGCATCGTAACACTTGGGTATCCTTAATCCAGCCTTTTCAATCACTTGCTTACAAGCTTCTGAAGCGAGGAAAGAAGTCTAGAAGGTAGAGAGGATTAGCATAGGATATATGAGGTATATACTAAACATGGCTTCATTCAAACAATTGAAATTGGATACCCTCAACACTTACCTCCACCTTGTAACTATTCACATCTCTAACAAGTTTATGAGGTGCACTCTTCATCTTGGCACGGGCGTGGTCTAAATGCTCAAATACAATACGTTTATAGAATACTGTATCTCCCGATGGTTGAAGATGTACCCTGGATGCTTGGGACATTAATCCTCTTACTCTGTAGTAATCCACAGTAGTAGTGATATGTTCTTTGATATATAGTCTAGTAGCAGTAGAAGAGCTCATGATTCCGTCACCCGCAGAGTGGCGTGGGCTCTTCTTGCAAAAAAATGGCGAGTCACCGGTATTGGCATCACCCATCCTAATCACTAAACTTGAGCCACCGACACATACGCCACATACAATTGCAATAGATACAACACTGCATAACTTATTGAATGCCTAATGTTGATAATAGTTTACTTATACATGAAAGTTATTTATCGGCATCATTTATCTACCACTAACTCATCATATCGTCATATAACAAACTACACTACTACGAAGATGTGATAAATACATCCTAAACAGCCATCTAGGATGGTCTAAACTTTGTGTTGATAGTATGGACAGGCATATTACATCAATATACACACCTATAACTTGAGTGTGATGTGAGGTTTGAGGTTGAGTCGTTAGTGGCGACACGGGATTCAGCTCCTTTTTCTCTTCCCCATAATTGACAGTTGCCACTTTATTATCAAACCTCGTACAAATAACTAATCAAACTAAGTCCACCCGCCCTCTTGTACTACATTCATTAATTATCAATATTTAATATACTACGGACTGCGGAATACGAAATTATATCGTTGGCAGTACCGACAAAATGATTTCAATATTACGACTTCTACTACTGTCAATTATATTATTACAAAAATGTTCTACTTGTTATTCGAGTATAGATTTTGATGGTGCACCGCATACATTTCGTCAGCCTGATCATGATTATGATGAAGAATCTGGCATTGGTTTTGATCCCAATCATCCAGATATTAGTAAACAGATTAACTTAGTTACAAAGTATATATTATCTGTTGGGACTACTTTTGATGATGCTGAAAGCTTCTGTACACATCATAGTGTTTCAGTAGAAGAGATGGAGGCAATGACTGAGAATTATACTGACTATTTACATGATCAAGATTATTTTCAAGAGTTATTGTTTCTACTCAAGTTGCTTCCAACTGTATATCGTATAATTACACAAAGATTACGTAAGCATTTGAATGAAGATTCACGTGGTTCTTGGTCTACGGATAGAGTTTATGAATTCATTGGTATGGGGGGATTTGTATTCTTGTGTTTCCTTGAGTCTACTATGTCATCTGGTATGGATTGGCAATATGTAATATCTGGTAAGTAAATTGTGTAAGTATTGTTGCCGTTTTATATTTATCTAAGTGTATTATATATATTGGTTGTTAGGTGCTATTGAGTTAGACCATATGTTATCCAAGAAGTTGCCTTTATTCATTTCCTTTGCATGGGGAATGGCAAGAAAGAACAACTGGAGTAACTTTTCTCTAATGTGGCGAGAAGATAATAGCAACAAGGCAGACACCCCCTTAGTCTCAGGTTATTGGAACATGAAGAAGAATAGTTGGGATTTTGTGCCTCTCTTAGACCCCATCTCTATTCTCAATCGGTTTGCATTTTGGAAACAGCAGAAAGGAACCACCTTTATTAAACGTAATATTGGTGCCGCCTCGATCAACAGTAGGGCAGCATCGATATACGCATCTTCCAGTCGTCTTGGAAAGGCTAGAAAGATCAGTCTGGAGGATGCCATTACTTTGTATTCTAGTGATGATTCGATTGTTGGCTCGACTGCTGTTTATATAGACACCGAATTCAGTGGACTTTATTCTGATATTACGCTTCGTGAGATTTGTGCAAAGTTTGTATCAAATGATGGCTCTTCTTCTACATACAAGGGTGAGTTGTGTATCTCTTTTATTCTATACTTTTGTAATATGTCAATTTCAATTAATTAACATGCTTCCAGCATTAGTACTCCCATCTGATGATACAGTCTTGGATCAAGAATTTACTGATATTACTGGTCTTACAGCTGACAAACTCAAACAAGATGGACTTCCTCTTCGGGATGTGTTAATTGGTTTTATTAGTAAACTCAAGTCTCTTGCCGATAGTAATAATGGTGCTACTATTTATACTTGGAGTAATATTGACATTGAAGTTATTAACGAATCTCTCCTCCAATGCAATTTGGGTACTCTCGATTCATATGGTATTGATATTACTCATGTTGATGTAAAAGAAGTCTTCAAATTACCAGCTCTGTGGAAATCTACAAATCATATCCAACCAAAAGCACATCGTGATGGTGGCAAAGGTTTCACATTAACGAATGTATGTGATAGTATTGGTATTAAACCTGGTACTCATCGTGCTGAATCTGATGTTGATGCCATGAGTAGATTGATTTCCGAGTTTCAACATTTCAGGATATTTGCCAATCTGCTAGCCGTGCCTATTGGTAAAGAGCTTCAATTGAATGGTTTGAACATTAGTCAATTGAAACGTATTCGGTTTGCTCCATTGTTCGATGTATTGGGTATCAAATGTAGCGAAACCGGGCTTGCTCATGCATTACAAAAACAAAACTCAGTCGACAGTAGTGGTTCAGATTCATTATTTAATCTACTTGAGAATACAATGGGTAGTGCCGATGTAGATTCTCTTCCAGTATCAGAAGATGCTGAATTGCAGCAACATCATTTTCCCAATGCTGAGAATCAATTAGCAAGTGTTGATGCTGTTGTTAATGCCGCTGCCAAGTCTGTCTCCTCTTCCTCTGTCTCATCATCTACAATAGTTGAATCGTCAAGTTTAAACGTTGTAGAAAAGCTACGGGCAGAGATCGGAAGAGTGAATGGGTTATTAAGCCGTCTTCTTGGTGTAGTTAGAACATTGACTTCTAGTTTGAAAGAATGTCGAGCTGAGAATGCTCTGCTACGTCAACAAATACAAGACCCATCAATAGAGGATCATCCAAACAAACGTAAGAAGTTATCTCCCAACCCAAATCATCTTACGCTTACCATAGCTGTAGATGCCAATTCTCCTCGTGTGGCTATAGATATTTCATATGACCATTGCATTGTAGTAGCTATAGAAGAGAGTGACGGATTGTCTAAAGAAGATGAAGATTCAAATCTAAAAGTTGGTGATATTATATTGAAATTGAATGGTATTAACTTAGTGGATGTTGACGGTGGTCTTAGTGCTTGGGAAACACTATATACGACATTTCGTGAGAGTGGTATGACTCTTGTTGTCCGCCGCATCCCCCCTAAGTAGACCAATACTATATACATTTGAAATAATACTTCCCATACATACTACTCTCTTCTCTCTACCACTACTCTCATACCTAAAGAAAGTGGATTTTAGTAGGCGGAACCTTCTTCACCATTTGTTCTGCATCAACAGTATCACCTTGGTCAACATCATCACCAGGTGCTAATAGTTGCTCTGCTTCTTCTTCCGCTACCATTACTCTACTCGCTTGAGTAGATGATTCACTTGTTGAAGCCCAACTAAAATCAATCTCATCCAACTTATTGAATCGATCGGGTGTAAGTTTACCTTTAGTGTTGGATGTACGCTGATTACACACCCAGCTTGACAATGTCTGGTCTTCATAATTGCGAGGTACTCTGCAATGCCCTGTACTATCCTTGAACTTTACCAATTCTGCGTAATTCTCTTCCCATGTTCTAGTGCTACGACCGGAATCAAATACAAATTCAATACCTTGCAATTTGCTGAATTGATCGGGTGTAAGTTTACCTTTAGTGTTGGATTCACGCTGAGAATTCACCCAGTATCCCAATGCCTTGTCTTGTTTATAAATGCGAGGTACTCTGCAATGCCCTGTACTATCCTTGAACTTTACCAATTCTGTATAATTCTCCTCCCATGTTCTAGTGCTCTGGCCGGAATCAAATACAAATCCAATACCTTGCAATTTGCTGATTTGATTGTGTGTAAGTTTATCTTTCTTGAATGCTCCTCGCTGACATTCCACCCAGTTTGCCAATGTCTGGTCTTGTTCATATTTGCGAGGTACTCTGCAATGCCCTGTGCTATTCCTGAACTTTACCAATTCTGCATAATTTTCCTCCCATGTTCTAGTGCTACGACCGAAACTAAATACAAATTCAATACCTTGCAATTTGCTGAATTGATCGGGTGTAAGTTTACCTTCCTTGAATACCTTTCGCTGTCTTTTCACCCAGTTTGCCAATGCCTGGTCTTGTTCATAATTGTGAGGTACTCTGCAATGCCCTGTGCTATTCCTGAACTTTACCAATTCTGCATAACTATCATCCCATGTTCTATAATTAGAATTATTATAGTTATAATTTTTAGGACCGGTAGTAGAATTATTATTACTACCCGAACCCACTGCAATAGTAGTATTGTTGGAGGAAGAAGTTGTTCTCTTCTTCTTGCGTGTAGGTTGTTCACGTATAGAAGGTAGAGGAGGTAGGTTATTACTACCTCCTATAGAAGGTAGAGGAGGTGCACGTTTTTTGTTTGTGGAAGTAGCAGCTGTATCATCATCCCTACTCCTGGGTGTACGTCGAGGAGGTGCACGGTTTTTGTTGGTAGGTGCACGTAAAGTTGCAGCTGTAGGTGCACGTTGTTTATTGTTACTACTTATAGGAAGTGCACGTTGTCGGTTAGAGGGATGTGCTTCATTAGCTTGTTGTAATCCCTCCTTAACCCAATCTGGTAGTTGACCACGGTCAAGAGTTATTGTTCCTGGTATGGATATAATATTATTGTTATTACCCTCGAAAGTGGAGTTGTTGTTGGAAGTGGTAAAATTAGTATCAGATGTTATATTGTTAGTGTCAGATGGTGTGCTATTGCTGCGTGTGGCACGCTCTGCTGTTTTACGTGAGGGTGATGAACTCATCTTTATATATATATTATTTGAGAGTTGAGTTGTACTAAAGTAATTGAGAGCTGACCAGTTCGTATGATGACTGCCGCATGAGAGCCGTGCGATGTGGAGTGGATACCGGTTAGTAGTTTTTAGGTGCTGACTGCTATTGAGTTTAAGTATATCAAAGCTAATCCATTTATTATATTGTCATAGGAAACATTAGAAGAACTGTATTTAATTATATTGCAATATGCCGTCTCTTGCCAATAATAGTACTAGTTATTTGACATTAGAAGATGAGCAACAAAAAATGATAGCCATTGACAATGGTTCACCTGATGAATGTCTACCGGCCGATCTCCTAAAAAAAGGTAAAAATGTAATTGCATTCGATCATAATCGTAAACACAAAATCTGGTTTGGAAAGATTGATTCTACTACAGAAGATAATAATGGGTTGAAAGTGAAGTTGAAGTGTTTTGGTTATAAAGGCCCTGCAGCAAATTTGACTGTCCCTCATAAACAAATATTATATATACTACCGGATGGAGATAAGTTGGAAGATATAGTATCAGAACCCATATCACGCAACAATAGTTTGAATGACAGAAACATAAAACCATTTTTGAACCCGGCACCAAACAACTCAAATGATGTTGATTATCAATGCACAATTGCTCGACGTTTTACTGTTGGGGATAAGCATTACGAGTTGAGAAATTATATTGGCTATGGCATATTGGCTATGGATATTGATGAAAATAAAGAACAGGCCGTGGCACAGATTGGAACTAATACCATATCTTCAAGTAATGGTATATCAAGTCAATATATGTTTGAGTATGAGGAAGATGATTTTGACAATCCACAGTATTGTTCAATTAAATTGCCATCATCCGAAGATGACAGCAGCAGCAGAATCGAACTACACCAGATGAATTATCTCTGTTCAAAGATACCAAGTACTACAATAATAAAACGCATAATCAAACGACAAAAAGATGATAAGAAACAATGGATTAACATCAAGTTTGATAAAGACAACTCAGATGTATATGAAGTTATACCCGATAAAACATGGTCATTAGTATGTAGTTCATTTGGTTTGTTCGACGATTATGAATCAAATGATAATACACGTTACATCATATCAAAGTTGAATGAATGGAATTATAATGAGTTCCCATCAATACTAACAGAATCGTTAGATAGTGTTTCATTCTTCATGATTAGTTTGGATGATTATAATGATATTGAGGACGAGGATATGGTTGAGAGTATGAAACTTGTTGTTCAAAACATATCAGGTAAATTTGTAGGTGAAACAGTTAATACAGATGGTAGTGATAGATCATTCATTATTGGTATAGCCAAGTTTACAGATGGCGTAATTGTACACGAAAAGGACATATATGTTTCTGCCATTATCGACTTGCCAACAATTGAACGCAACGAAGGTTGTGGCATTAGCATTGACACGGATAATAATGCCAAGATTACTAAGAATGAATACTCAGCTATTTGGATAAGTTTTATTGTGGCAAATCATCCAAAGAATGGGCTAGGATCGTTCTTGTTAGAGATAGTAGGTTGTTTCGGTCGTTACATGGGTTATTTACCAAAGTATGCATTAAGTGTGAATAGAAATAATAAGGATGCAATTACTGCATACAAGAATATGGGGTTCGAAGAGCAAAAGTGGGTTGGCCACTCAAAAGACATTACGGAAAGGAAGCATAAAGAGTGTGTTCTCATGATCAAGCGGGGTGAAATCAAGCATAACAAAAACAATACCAACACCAAATCAAAACAACAAAACACTAAACGGAAGCAACCAAACACCAACCAAAAGATTTCGAATAGTAGAAGTAAAGGTGGTGGAAAGAAAGGTAGTAGTAGTAGTAAAGGAGGTACAAATGGTAAAAGTGGTAGCAGTAAACGTCACGGAGAGAAGTCCTCAGGTAAACGTAAACGAGATAGTACTAGTAATACGACTGAAGCAGCAACCGCAATGGGTAGTAGTGACAATGGTAAAGGAGGTACATGTGGTAAAAGTAGTAGCAGTAAACGTCATGGAGAGAAGTCTTCAGGTAAACGTAAACGAGATAGTACTAGTAATACGACTGAAGCAGCAACCGCAATGGATACGTCATTATTGACTACAGCTGCTGCCGCCGTTGCACGAAAACCAACTCCAGAAGAACAAGAGCAACAACAAAACCAATGGGAGTACATTAAAAACACAGAATCAGCCGAGGGTAGTACTGGTTTCCTTCTTGTAAATCCAGGGGGATCATATGTAAGCCGATTGAAGGATGATAGTAAGATGATCATAGCCGTAACACAAGGGATAGTTACAGCATCTCATAGTCAAAATGGTGCTGTAAGACAAAAGAGGAACTGGTCAAATAATGAAACTCGTCACCTTATCGTACAACCAAGTCAATATATAATGATAGAGAATAAAAGTGAAAGGTTAGCAAAGCTAAGTGTCATTACGGCACCGGCCAGAGTGATAGTGATGAGTATGGATAGTTAGATATAAAGATATAGAGGATAACATATGATTATGATACAGTAAGTAAAAGTTAGCTAGAGAGAAGTTTAATCTCTATGTCTATACTACTGCTTGATTGGCCACTAACCAATTATCAAGTCGTTGCTGTGATACTAGATTCTCAGCAACAGCTGGTTGATGGAGATGAGCACGAGGTCCTATCACATTGAGGAAAGCGTTTATGTGAATGGCACCTTGAGGGACATTATTAGGTAAACGATCTTCAATAAACAATCGTTTAGGGCCCTTCCCACATCCCCTAAAGATATGTAGCGGTTTACGAAGTTGGAGAGAGACAATAGTAACTCAAGTTAGTGCATACGGATTTGCAAAGACAATTAAATGAAGATACAAAAGACGAGACTTCATATTGAACACTTGAATTCACATAATAAAACAATACTAACACGGACTTTCCAGCCAAGCACTCTCAGTGCTTTATCATTCAAATAAACATATTCATTATCATATGTGTATGGAAATGCAGTTTGATGATATAGACTTGTGTTCCAAATTTGGTATGATACTTGATTGATTGGAAGTTCAACTGCTCGTTCTATGGCATTGTAAACGAAGTGTACATTGATATTTCTATCAGACCCCTCGGGATACCTCACATCATAACCACAAGTAGCTGGCAATCTAAAATCAATTGAACCATTAGCTTGACGACCCAAACGAAGAAGATGGAACAAAGCTTCCTCTGCCATTGCAGTTCGTCCTATATAATCTTCTCTAGATTCGTCTTGTTGTAAAGAATCTAGAGCACCACAGATGAAGTCAAGTCCATGATTGGCAAATAAACGACCAAATGAATCATTCTTGTCGGGATGTGGTGTGTTGAAGAAGTTGAACGTCAAGAGTGCCAATTGATTGAATAAGAAAGCTGGACTATTGCAAGTTCGTACATGGTGTCCATCAATTGCTCCATCTGATACTTTCAATAGGAAGTTATAAAAGTCGGGATCGGATGCCTTCATAATCTCATTAGCTTCAGTAGTAAGTTTAATTGCCTCTCTGCATAATCGGGGAATGAAATATGTATTGATGACACTATGTTCATTCCATCTATCACTGAGATAAATAGAGTCTGTTGATTTCCTAACTGTTGCCAATGGACGATGTGACTTAACCTTACCAATGTATATGTTTGTATTATGGTTATGTGTAGTATTTCTTTTCATACAAGATTGGCGGCGGTAACTAAGATCTATCATGGTAACTAATAGTTCCATATTCACTTTAGTATGAGTGCTTCTGTACCATTCTGCAACTTTTGTCCCTAGACGTTGCCTTGGTGTAATCAAATCGTCCTCTCTCTCACTTGTATTAATAAGTTGTGGATCCTTAGTAGACTCAAGAACGAGTCCTTCTTCATTCACTTTAGATATATGAAGCTGTTTAGTAGATGTGGCTGAGTTTTGCACTTCATTAATAAACACTTGGATTGGAAGACGTTGCTCATCAGGTTCGTTAGGTACTGCATACTGCTTGGACAACTTTACGCCTCGGCGATCTCGTGATTTCGTCATTTTTACGTAGAAAATTATTCCACGCGTAAGCCACGTAGAAAATGCAAAATCTTATCCAACGCTCATTCCGTAACACCAATAGCACTATCAATATCTACGTCTTCTTGCGATCAATAATATGCGGGTGGTGTCACGGATGACAAAGAATTCATAGAGTAATTTTAATTTTAAAATCGTCCATCATCAATTTTGT
>Ga0214478_100467_pt1 | contig 23785 bp, 21 predicted proteins | sample M1_20Mar14CPVII9_2_FD_178001 | JGI IMG/M metagenome (GOLD analysis project Ga0214478, IMG submission 178001) | Marine eukaryotic communities from Monterey Bay, California, United States - M1_20Mar14CPVII9sort6BwellD7 | ecosystem: Environmental > Aquatic > Marine > Unclassified | place: USA...
CATTGCAATATACCTAATCAGCACATAAATATATCAATTGCAATTATTAATACAATATGAAGGTTTCTCTATTCCTAATTGCAGCATCTGCCTCTACACAACTTGTCTCTGGCGGATGGTCATCATCTCCTCCTTCTCCCGACGGCTTACAAATATCTGCTAGTAAAGATGTTGTGCATCCTTCAATGATAAAACGATGTCCATATAACTTGACTGTTGTTTTGGATCTCTTCCTACTACTACGTCCTCCGGTCTCATTCTCACTCTCAATCTCAAACACAACATCAGCGGATTCTTCGTGCATGAATTTGCTGAGAATGATTGTACTTAGTGGATTTGTTGGAATGAATTGATTAACTTTGGTTCTTGTTGTTGTTGTACTGCTACTAATTGGTAACCACATCCTTACCTCAATAACCAATGCCTTATTGATTAAAGAATCCTTCAGCTTAGATAACTTAGCCAAGTCTGGATAACTTCTGTGGATGTTTAGATAACTGGTGTCATAAATTGTATTCACCTTCTCTTTTCCAGACTCCCCCCTCACACTAAAACCATATTGTATTTTGATGGGTTCGCCTGATACTTGTTCAAGTCTTAGACCAACATAACCATGCTTAGAACCATCATTACCGCCAACTTCAGTTGGTGTCTCGCCACGAGGGTACCATTTCAAGCAAAACGTGTGCCCTAAGCATGAGAAGCTAGGAGATGTAATATACTCACCTCTTGTTGTTCTTGACGCAAGATTATCAAAATTATGAAATCGTACCTCGGCCATTGTCCATGACCCTCTACATTCATTAAATGCAGATGGCGGTGTACCAACATCTACTTTTATAATGCTGCTCATATCCAAATACGATATTGCAATTGATAAGAATACAGCTGGAGTTTCTTGTATCTAGAACTTTCACTTGAAAAGATCCCAATTCCCAACTAATACAATTATACCAATCAAGTGTGCCGCTAGTGGAGCACTCTGAGTCGGCATACAATCAATACAACATATTATTATCATGATCACCGCCAATCTACTAGCCATTGCCCTAACGGCATCTTCTATCCATGCCTTTACCTCCTCAAGTATCAATACTAATCGAGTATATAATGTTGACATACCACTTTGCGCGGTAGATCCAACTCAGGCATTAGAAGACTATATGTCCAAGGCACATTTGGAGAAATTAAATGCTGTGAAATCTGTTGAGGATAAGAAGAATGAAGAGATTGGGGTAAGTTGATATTATATGATAAATTATAATTCTTTGTTTTGCAATACCTCTTAACTAACTCATTTGCAATGGTACACATCATATGCACATTTTTTATTTTATAGGCACTGAAGGCTGAAATTCAACAACTAAAAACATCATCGTCTGCCCTAGCCACTACAAGTACTCCTCCAATACCACCGGCTGCACCTCTTGCAAATATAAACACCGCTGAACTAGAGAACAAATTAGCAAGTTATCAGGCATTCATGGCAGGAAAGTCCGCGTTAGTATTGTTTTATTGTGTGCACGAGTGTGTTCAATATGAAGACTCGGCCATTCGAATACTTCATTTCACTTGTACTAACATATGTTGCAATCATCTCTCTTCGTGTTTATAAACTTGTATAACGCGCATCTTCCAGATTATATTGTTAAATCTCAAAATGAAAAATTATTGGCAGTGAAGGAAGCTGAATTAAAGGCTGAGAAGAAGTTTCAAGACAGGTTGGAAAAGTTATTTGCCGCTGGTGGTATGGCCTTGTCTGCTGGTGAAAGTGCTGCAGTGGATGATACAACTGCTGCTGCGGTGGTAGTTGAGGAAAGTTTATTTGATAAACGTAATAAACAAATTATTGCAGCTGGAAGTGCATCACGTTGGGGTTCTGCAGAAATCAATAGAGCAATTGAACAATCCAAGAATGCACCAACATCGACAGCAGCAACAACATCTGTACAAGAAACAGTACCAGAAGTATCATTGTATGATTTACGCAATTCCCAAATTATTGCAGCTGGAGCCAAATCAAGATGGGGTTCCGCGGAGATCAACCGTGCAATTAAGAATGGAGCCACGGCAGCATCATCACAACCAGCAGCATCCGCAGCACCATCAGAGACAGCATTTACTTCACGAAATGCACAGGTAGTAGCATCGGGAAATGCAGGCCAATCTCGTTGGGGAGAGATGGAAGTCGAAAAAGCAAAATTAACATTGGAAGATAGGGTTAATCTAGGTGCAACGACACTGTCATCTGAAGTAGCAGCGACAGTATTTGATTCGAGAAATGCACAAGTCGTGGCGGCTGCCAATGCGGGTAAGTCACGGTGGGGTAATATGGAAGTAGAAAGAGCCGTGAAGAGTGGAGCTAAGGATGAACCATTATCATTGGAGGATCGCATCAATCTTGGTGCGCGTTTACTAAGTGCATAAGAAGTGTAAAGTCTATGCGGAGATGTAGTCGATATGTATTAATTGTTAAAGAAGACTCATATACTACAATCTTTTTTTAGGATCAACTGAGTACATGGAGTACATCTCAACCTAGCAAACTAGCTACGATACTTAAGAGACCAACACACCAGAATAACTTTTCTTTAAAACAGACAATACTGTACGTAACTTTAACTAATATGCACGAGTGTGTTCTCGCAAACAACACGAGATCTTATAGCTGATATCACTCAAAACTTGGGGATATCATAACACAACAATTGAATAGAGGAACCTATAAAGAGTTTTGAACACCCATCCATCAAATCTCCAAACCCTATTTAACACTTGTGGGCCTTGAGGAGTTACAACTTGAGGACAGTTACTAAGTACAAACTTAGAATAGGAATACAGCGGCAGCAATTGCTGCTCCTAATGGTGCCAATATTCTTGTTGTTCTTGAAGTAGCAGAGTTGGCATGTTGAGAAAACTTTAGCTCTGATTCAGCCTTGGAAGATGCGCGTTTTTACGATTTATGAAGATGAAAGAGAGGAGATAGTAACTTATGTTAGTACATGTGGTTCAAAGGCAGTCAAATGGCTAAAAAAGGCCAAATGAAGTATCCAAATCGCCGAGTCTTCATATGATACAAAGATACTAACGCGGACTTTCCTTGCTAATACTATTTCCCCGACCACCAGTTGAGCCCTTGCCCGACTTGCCTGATCCACTTCCGCTCTTCCCACTCTTACCAGAGCCAGTCGAGGCCTCCCATTCGTCACCAGAGGCCCAACCATCATCTTCATCCTTAGATCCACTACCTCCGCTCTTTCCTAGAAGATAAGAGTTTCACAGTTTATCATCAAAGAGAGAAGATTGAAACGTCTATTGTTAGTATATGCTGTTTGCGGAGGATTATTAAGGCAAACTAGTTCCAAACGAAGCAGTCGTCTCGTCGAGACTTCATAGCGAACACATGAATTAACAATAAAAACGCGGACTTACCTGATTTACCCGAGCCTGATCCTCCTCCGCTCTTCCCAGATTTACCCGAGCCAGATCCTGAGGCCTCCCATTTTCCATCATCGGTTCCCCATGAACCGTCATCGCCGGATCCACTTCCTCCGCCGCTCTTACCACTCTTGCCAGATCCTGATCCACTTCCACTCTTGCCTGACTTGCCAGAACCAGAGCCTGGTGCTGTCCCTGTGAATAGACAAAGTAAAGAGAGAAGAAGAGATTTGGTGAGAATTTTAAAATTGTAAAGGTGTCCTTTTGGTGAGCTAGGATGAGTACCAAAGGTACTGTGCTGGATACCCAGTGCATCAAAGCAATAACGACAAACAATAGCTCGACGACAGGGTTTATGTTCATATCAACAAACAAAAGAAAAGTGAACTTACATCCTGCGTGAGAGCTGTCTGTCCATGAGCCATCGCCAGAGCCTGATCCTCCTCCACTCTTGCCCGACTTGCCAGAGCCACTGCCACTCTTACCGCTCTTTCCTGAGCCTGAACCTGAGCCACTACCCCAACCATCTACCCCTGTGAAGTAGTAAAGAGTGAAAGAAGAGGCGTATGAGAAATTATGAAAAGGTATCCTTGTTGTTGGTATCCTTCTAAAAGATAGAAACTCAGTTGCGCACTAAGAACCGAGCTACTTAATGCCATTGCAATGATGTAGGTACACTACCAAGGAGCATATAGCAACAGCAACACTACTAAATCAACGGCAGGGTTCATATCACATCGACAAACAAACAACTTACATCCATTGTGGGAACTATCTGTCCATGAGCCATCGTCAGTTCCCCAAGAACCGTCATCATCACCTGATGATCCACCGCTCTTGCCAGATTTACCACTGCCACTTCCGGACTTGCCACTCTTACCTGAGGATGAAGAGCCCCATGAGTCTGACGATGAGCCACTTCCCCACTTTCCGACATAAACCCACTCTCCCGAAGCCGACGAGCTGCTTGAACCCTTTGATCCCTTGGATCCACTCTTCCCTGATTTACCCGAGCCACTCTTGCCAGATTTACCTGAAGAGGACGAGGATGAGTCTATAATGTAATTGTAGAGATGACATGTAGAGAAGGATATGAGTGAGATGATGTTTGAAAATTATTGGACACATGATATGCACAAAAACAAAAACAAACAACTTACCTTTGCCCCATCCACAGGGATGCCAATCACCAGAAGAAGATGATGAGCCCTTAGAGCCCTTGCCAGACTTGGTTTCACGCTGAACTTGACCTAAACGACGTCCACTTTTCCCAGATTTACCCGAGGAGGATGATGAAGATGATTCACATGGATGCTTACCCCATGAACCATCGCTTGAACTGGATGAACCCGATCCGCTCTTACCCGACTTGCCAGAGCCACTGCCACTCTTTCCAGATTTACCACTGGAGGATGATGAATCGTCAGGTTTCCATCCACCCCATCCGTCAGAGGAGGACGAATCCCAGTCTCCAGATCCAGAACTTGATGATCCTCCGCTCTTGCCCGATTTACCACTGCCTGAGCCGCTCTTTCCGCTCTTACCCGAGGAAGATGAATCGTCTGACTTACCCCATCCCCAATCTGGGGAGGAACTTGATGATGATGACCATCCGCCAGAGACAAGTTGTGTAGAGGCAGATGCTGCAATTAGGAATAGAGAAACCTTCATATTGTATTAATAATTGCAATTGATATATTTATGTGCTGATTAGGTATATTGCAATGGATTAGATGTTCTTCAACCGTGTTGTATAATTGGTTTGTTATAGGATTGTCTATTCGAGAATTATGATCTGCAAAGCCGTGATGATTTTAATGTAGGGCTCAATGTTTAGAGGCGCTTCTTGAGTCGTTTGATTTTCCTAGGCGGTTTTGTTATGGTTTGTAGTTGGTTTATGAGCAGCGAGATCGGAGAGGAGACTTTATTGCGTAGACGATGAGCCCGCTTTGATGTAATGGAATGTGTAGGAAGTCGAAACGGAAAAAGGCTGAGCATTATTTGAACCGCTCACTGTATCGGCATGAGATTACCACCAATTTTGTGGGTGTGCGAGAAAGGGCTGAGTCTTTCTGAATTGCAAGCCAATGCATTTCTTTATACGACTTTAAACGACTGCTCCCTCTGTTTTTGCAAAGATGAGGAGATAGAGATAAAATATAAGATACCATAATAAATGCAAAGGAAGAGAAGACACCGACCCCGACTCGACTCATACATACAGTCGGCGGATTGTCGGCTATCGGCATACATGAACATTCATCTACATTACACAGATTGAGTATGTACAGTTAATGACTGTTTCAAACACTTCTTTAGCTATAAATTATTATACATATGTACATATGCAATACTATGATACTATCTACTCATATAATCCAGGCACACATTCTCTCATGCTCATCCACCATAGCTTTTCTTTACAACATGTTTCAGGACTGGTATATAAATCAAGCCACCAATCTTTGACTGCCACAGCGCCGCCGCAGTTTGGGTCTGATGTTCGTTTACAATTCCTTACACATTCACCGCCATTACGTCCTAACGAGTAATCGGCATACCACATGTGTTGTGTTCCCTCTCTTGTAATAGGTTCCCACTCTGGGATTTCATAGTCTGGATGCTTGGGTATTCTACCATCATTGATTGACTCTTTACCATGCAATGATGATGTATGATAGTCTTCTTGCGAGTCACCGTATTGAGACTCGGAATAGATTCCCGTCGCTCCACTGCTTCCACTTATACTACCAACGCCACCGCCAGTGCCACTTCGTCCATCAGTCCTAATCTCCAAGCTCGGCGCGTATTTGCCATCCATGTACTCCTTACTTGCCAAGACACAACTTGAACTAGTCGGATCAGACTTTGTACCAGCATATCCTACTACAGTTATCTTGAATGTTACATATCGTTGTCTCTGTTCACGTATACCCCATTGTAAAGCATTTGTAACATCAATATTAAACCATACATTTTTATGTAGTATTTCGTAGTCAGGTATGTTTGGTTGTATGTTGCTTGGTCCGCTTCGTCTTGGTGCAGTACGCCATGTAACCTCCTCTTCATACCAATCTTGATTACCTGCCATTATTTCAATGTTCAATTCTTCCTCGCAGTGAACAAGCGGAACGAACTGCAATATTGCCTCCAAATTGTTAGGGTTGACACTTGATACATCAAACTTGATTAATGCCTCCAGATCAATATCATATGCAGATGCCGACCTTGAGTTGTAAATGTTAAGAGCTGAATCATTTCCATTTCTATCTTGTTGTGCCTTGTATATATGTGCATCATCTGTAGTAGTGAGTATATATCCTTGTGTTGCTTTCGGCATGGTATTTAAAAAACCAAACTGTTGTCTCATTGCCTTTTGTCTTTGCTTCTTGGCCTTCTTTCTTTCATACTTTTGACGTTTGCGTTGATTCCTCATCGCTGGTGACATTGCCACCGTCATCATGTCCTCTTCATCATTGTAAGTAGCAGTTCGACTGTCACGCATCAAATCCAATGCTTCATAGTCTACACCTTGTCCATCGAGACCATTCTCATTACATGTGCCCAACTTCATCCAACCTAGATTTGGCTTGTGTATCGGTCCATTATCACCAGGCGCTACAACTTTATACTTTGGAGGAAACTGATTGCAATATAGATTCTCGGGCCATGGTTTACATTGATACACCTCATTAGTATTCTCAATTAGTACCACGTCTAACTCGTCATAGCTAAGCTCGGGATCATATTCATATGGACAAGTTTTAATACATTCAGCGAGTGATATGTAACTTAACATTTCATAGCAACATGCTTGCGGCGTTGTGTATACTTCGGAGGAGGGTAAGTTAGACTTGCGTCCACCACAAGAGAGTCGATCAATATTGTTCTGTCCACAGTTTTGTACACACTGTTCACTATCCCAATCGACATCTGTGCAGTGATGATGAGTAGAATGAGCATGAGATGTGAGTACATAAGATGATACTGCAATAACATTCAGAGATTACAATGGAACTTACACCACTCGTCAACTGCCAGCTCTCGTCTCTCCTCCTCGACATATTGTCTCTCCATATCGTCTACACTGCTGCTAACTCCAGCAAGTCGACGACTATCGACGCATGTAAGTATTATTAGCAATGTTATGCGATGTATCATCGTCATATTAATATTATATTATATTATATGGCATAGATGTTTACGAAAATAGACATCACGAGATGTATAGCTATCGTGAATGGTTGTTATAGTGAAACTGTGTTGGGGTAGTGTTGAATTGATGCAGAGAGTGGGGGTGTTCTATTGGCTACAATGCAATCACTAGGCGGACTGTAATTTTGAGATTGCAATAGATGACACTGTCATAAAATGACCATCTCCGTTTATTTAGCGAGTTTATAGACAATCACCTCAACTTCAAAAGATATGCAAATCATATCTATTAGAAAAGGCTGAGACAATAGGCAAACCTATACATATCAATTTCGTATCTTTATACATAATACATAGGAGTAAAAAGGTCTGCATCTACACTATAATATCACTACAACAACACATCATGACAATATCAGATTCTTTACGTAAGATGTGTATCACCCTCGACGGAGGAGGATTATCGGAAATAATGATCAAATTCAATACAATGTTAGCAATTAATATTGCAATAGTATACAATTGGCCATCATCTAACCTTGCCTCGACTGCTGTATCATTCGTAAAGGATAAAACGGGGTGTCATTCGGTCGTCCACTTTGCATTGGTATATCAATTCATATTATTCTTTCATATTAGTATGGGATATATTATTGCAATGACTAGTACTCGGAAAGATGGGTATAATAATTCAGAACCTAGGACGATGACGGCTGATTCTGCAATGTTACGTCGTGTTAAGGCAACCGCTGAGAACACACTTGAAAATATGGTAATCTTTTTAGTTGCCGTGGTTGTTATGATGGGTAGCTTAAGTTTGAGTGATGACAGGTATGCTGATATTGAGAAGTGGGGAGTGTTATTCATGATGGCCAGGACTTTATATGTACCATGTTACATCTTCGATCTTGACATCTTTCGAACATTCACATTCATGGTTGGTAGTTTTTCATGTGTTGCAATCATGATGGTATCCATTTAATGGTTTGACAAGCTAAGTCTCAAAGATATGAGCTTGTGGAATGGTGAATGGATTGGTTGCAGAGATATATAAGATTAAGATTGAGCAAGAGATAACACTGTCTTACAAAATCAAAGAGTAGAGAATAAAGTAGGGCATATGATCTCTTCTTTATCATTGTCTGATTGTATCAATCTTGCACAAATACAAAAGTAAACATATGCATCGGCTTAAGTTCCTGTATCGTCTAGTTATCATATCTCTAATTTACATTATGTACCTAATAAACCTCGAACCGCATAGTTATCTATAGTATCTCATTCTTCCGAGTGTTAAGATCTTTTTGTACTAGCATATCTCCTTCATCGAGTGTATCTCTCTATTTCTATGCACATCTAGCTCCGCTTTGTCTGCGGGCTTGAAAGATCATAGACGCCGGCATAGGTTGCTTCCAATCCTCTTGAGTTGAAGGCTTTGTTTCTTGTGTAACCGATCTTCTAATAGGTGTAGCATCATTCATGTTCTTAGTAGCTTGTGAATTGTCCATCGTTGGACCATCTAGAAAGGGAAGTGACGGTAAGTTGTTGATATCAACTTTTAATGTACTGCTATTGCGTTGAGGTATCAAGACATGTGATTGTCTGCCATCTTCGACAACTGCAATCCTCAGAATGTCGGGCGGTGATATAGACATGGCGTTGCTTGTTGTAATCTCGGGAGGGGTATCATATGATGACATATTAACATTACTATCATCGTCGTCGACTTGGGGTGATGGTGATTGATCAGACCTCATCGTCAGTTTGTGTACTCTTTTTATGTGTGTTAGTCATTACTTAGTGATTGAATTAGCATGCCATCTCCCAACAAATATATGTTGCAGCTTCTGTATTTCATAGTGTTGCCCCTCATCGGCTATTGTGGCCATTCTAACTTTATATCGTGGGGGCAGTAGATAATTTCCAAGGCAGTTCTAATCATGTCTCAAGACATATGAGGTCATTGCCGTTCAAAATCAATAAATTCAGAAGAAGTGAAAGTTTAGTCGCTAGGTGGTTGCAGTGTTTGCGTTTGCTCTTACCACATATCAGAATGTATTATCAATTATTTTCTGATATAAGATTTACAATTAGAACAATGTAGCATACTTATCGAGATGATACAATCGACTTGAAGAATGTGTAAGAGCATATCATATAATGAGCATATATGGCCTACATACCTTCGTCATGCATCAACAAATATACAATGTTAAAAGAATATATCAATTATGAGCAACATATCTATATTCAATGAGATCATCATACTTTTGATCGAGATGATAATCAACGTTGGAATAATATGTTGAACAACATATAATGAGCATATTTATATAAGGTAATTAGCATATTCTTATTCGTAAATAAACGGTAGTCATAGTGAAAAAGGGAGAGGTACGATATGAATATATACTTCAATAGCTAGGAGACGCCATCGCACTTTCATTTTTTTAGTTGATTTGATTGCAACCGCATCAAATACCATAGATCTTCTACAATGACACCCAAAGAAGACCTTTCCACAAACAACGCTGACAATGCGACTACTACTCCACAATTAAGACCATCAATTGTATTGAAACATCATCATCGTACTAATCAGAAACTACTAACATTGCCCAAATCTGATTTGCAAAGTCAGATTGCAACGAGAGGAGATCACTTACAAGAAATAAAACATGCAGCACGATCTACAAATAAACTCATTCGTTCAAGCTACTCAACATTTATTCACGACGTCGGTAGAAATGTATACCCACTAATAATCTTTACCGATTATGAGGAAGATGCATTATCGGGAGTCGGTAGTACCTTGACATTGTACAGAAAAGACGGTAGTGTTACACAAGTAAGCCCGGCATTATCAAGTTTGTACGAGGTGTACAAAAGCTGTAGTCACATCTTTATGGGGTTGAGTATTGAGATTGGGCCATATTTAGATAATGCCAGTTATAGTTCTAATAGTGGAATGATTGAAGACGTTCCTTGGAGATCTAGCTTAACCAAGTTTGTTCAGCAAGTACGAACCTTCCGCCAATCGTTAATCAATGCAACAAAGGTAGAGACATCTTTGGTAGATGATAGCAATCTTGCAATTCAAGAGGAGAAGAAAGACGATGAAGCGAACAGTAGTGGCATTTCAGACAAAGAAGGTCTACCACCACTAGAGATGAGAGAGTGTATGAATGAGATGCTAACATCTGTCATCAATTACTGTGAAGGCTGCCTCTCTACCGGTGTACTCGACATTGCAAAGTGGGAGCAACTCAATCAAGAGAACTTTCCCTGTATCAAACAATGTATGACAGCAGCAACCAAAGCTCAGGCTGATGCTTGTGTTCGGCAGCTCATCAGTTGGAGAGACATGTTAGGACCAATAGAATGGAGAGAACTTTATTGTGTCATTCCAACCGTGTGGGCTGTCGGCGCAGAGAATCCCCGGAAGACGATGATGCGACAGCTCATGGATGAGGATAGGATTGATACACATATCATTACAAGTGAGTATCCACGTAATCATGCCGAAGCCAGAACATTGCTAGGAAGAGTTGTTGCTGACAGAGCCATTGGGAGACTTGTCTTTGGAGATGAGACAAAAGATCAGAGGGTAAAGACGATGGGTTTGAGTAGTGAGGTAGACGTTGTTCAAGACGATTCCTTATCAGCAATTTGGGAGGCTATCAAGAGTAATGGTTGTCCAGTGCGTCAGCCTTCATCAAGCAATGCATCATCGAGAGACTCTCTGTGTCTATAGAAGGTAGGACACAAGTTTGAATATTCAGAGTCTTCATTTACTTTAATAACACTTAGCAGACATCATATTTGTCCTTTGTGAAACATGTGCATCTACCCTGGATGCATCTATTCCATAGATGAGACTCATCAGTTCTTAATCTTCTCAATTAGTTCTGCATTCTGCTTGATAAGTTCCTTATTCTGAATAAGCAGATGGGTTATCATACCCTTCATACCCTTGATTTCATCCTTCAACTGCTTTAACATCTCCACTTGGTTGGCATTGTTGTTGTTCGCATCCGTTGATGAATCAGTAGAAACGGATTGGATTATAGCCTGGCCATACATTGGTGTACTATGAGCCACGCCTGCTGATGATGTTTGAGGATGATACATGGGATAAGCCCCACTTACACCTCCACTGCGATGAATGGCCTTCCAAGGATACGATCCATACATATGATGATTGAAGGAAGGATGATACTGGTTGGAAGGATATGCCATTGGATGCAGTAAGCCGGAGGAGGAATAACCCAAGCCTAATCCTGGGTTGAAAGGAGGCGGAACAAATGAAGACTTTGCTTTTGCTGGACATCCCTGACCCTCGGTAACCCCTCCCTTTGGCACAAGTTTGTTTGTATCATCATTTACCTTCTTTTGTTTTTTACTTGCTGGAGCTTCTCCTAAGTTCTTGTTTGTATCATTATGAGATAATGTTGGTGCGGGTTCGCCACTTTCTTTCTCCTTTTCCTTAACAAGTTCCTCAGTAATCGGTGGAGGTTGAAAGACTATGGGTGCCACCTCAGTCTTGGGTGCCTCAGTGGTTGTTTGATCTTGATTCATTTTAGTAGAAATAGGTACAGCAGCAATTAATTCGCCCACCTCAATTTGACTATTTACCTTTACCTTGACTTGAATATCCTGCATCCTCTTCAGCTGTATCAAGCTTGGGTAACAAAACAATAATGCCTGCGTTGATTGTGAGAGGTACCAACAAAAATTAGCACGACCGAAAATCAATAAATCGTGTTTCTCTTCCTCTTTGTTGCTGCTCACATCTCTTCTTCTCATCATTACCTAAGGTACTCGTCCATTATCTTCCTCTCCTGCTCATCAACAGACCCAACCTATCCGTGGACAATACGTATAATACCCTCATTCTTCACCTAATCCTGATAATGAAGCTATTTTTGTTATTAATTGTTGGAGGAGGAATTATCTTTCCGATTGCTTGTGCTGATGGGAAAGATAGTGGTGTTTACCGATTGAGAGAGGCCAAGGCTAAGAAGATGAACTCCAACAACTCCATGTCTTATGTTACTTCTTATTATCCCACGATATCTCCTAGTGCAGTTGGAGAGGCTGATAATGATTCTCTAGTGCAGCAAGGGCAAGAAGGTAATAGCAATGGAGTTGATGGTGATGATAATTATGAGTCCACTGAACCAACCTCAACCACCTCCACGGACTCAGCAACAACTCAAGCAACTACTGATGTTGTTACCACCATTTCTACTGCACAATCTACCTCCGTCTCAACAACTGACACCGATGTGGATTTTTCGGAGGATGTGAGCCCTACACAAAGCACTCCTTCATCAATATTGGCTACTGAATCAACATCTCTTGTGGACCAAGAAGGCAATACTTCTACCGAATCCACTGTCAGCAGTGTATCCACAGAAAAGGATTCGACTATTGGATCAAGCTGCACCTTGTTAGTAGTTGATTCGGAAGAGAATGTTTTATCAGTTATGATTCCCTTCTATTATCAACTAGAGACTACAACTTTCGATGACGAGATCCTTACCAATATTGAAGATAGTCTACTCAGTGGAATGTGCTCTGTAACTGAAAGCATCAGGCGTTTACGTGATACTGATCATCAAGTATTTGAATGGAATTCTAAACCGAAGGATACAGTCTCTGTTGAGTATGATTGTACACCATCATCCGAAGGTGCACAGTTTTGTAATGTTGTTGAGGGTGGCATGACAGTACATTATGATGGAGATGATGATGAAGCTGCCATTGAAACACATGCATATCAACAGATTGAAGATCAATTCAGTTCACTATCTGTAGATGATTCTCGTGTGGTGTCAGTCCAATATCTTGGCAGCAGTCCACCTATTGAGACAGAGGATGAAAGTGTTGATACTGTAAAAGAGGAGGAGATTGTTAGTCTTTCGTATGTTCCCTCTCCATTCATCATTACCTCATCTGGCATTTTACTTTTCGCCTTGATGATTGGTATCTATGGTGTGCTAATGCGAGGCCGTAGAAAGGGCGTGTCGTCTTCTGATAATGATACTTTACCTCCTCCTACCACTCATGAGGAGGTTGAATCAATTGCAACCAAGGAAGACGAGTCTCAAGCAACGACCGTTCTTCATGCCAATCTTGATACAAGTATTCCAATTGTACCCAGATACTCTGATAATGATGATGAAACGATGCACACCCTCAAGCAAATCGTTCTCGGGGAAGACGAAGAGACAAGGACTGAATGGGAGAGATTGGGCATCCTTCCGGTTGTTGCATAAAGAATTCTGTTTGGTTGTATATATGGTTGAATAATGCATGTGACAGTTGGATGATTATGAGGTGTTGTAAATGTTGAATTTGATATTGAATAAATGTAACTGTCTTGCTGTCTTGTCTTGTAATACTCTATGCATCTTAATATAATATGTAACTATGTGCACTAATCTCACAACGAGATGATATCAGCCTTCAAAATAACAATCAAACCAACCTCCTCTTGTTCATCATCATATACACTTAGTGCCTCAGATCGACTAGCATTACCACCTTTCGTAACACACTGTTGCAACCAATCAACAGTAACCTCAACCTCACCCAACCATCGATTCTTGCCTCGCTTTTCATAATCCCATAAACTAATCTTTAACGTTTTACTTGTATTATTATGACATAAGGTTTCTAAATCAATTGAGAATGGATGCCAATATGGATTGATAATGTTGGGAATATGTTCACTACGGTAGACTGGTATCCATTTAGTAATACCGTTTATATGATCTGTATACTTCTTTGAGAGTACAAAGTATGGATCAATTGCTCCCAAGCCAAGTAAACCCTTCTCGATGTTCTCAAGATCTAGGCCACGTAAATGGCAATTCAAATATCCAGTCTGAAGGGGTGTTGTTGCAGAAGATGAGAGTGGTTCTATACTTTGAGTAATGTGTACAAATATTGAACCACCATGTTGTAAATCCAACTTAATCTCTTGTCCTTCCTTCTTTAATATCTCACTAACTTCAATGTTAACTTCTCCCATTACTGGATCACTACTTTTATACAATTCTCTTCCTCCTCCGAATAATCCAGCACCACCCATTAATGTAGCATTTGTTTGATTGATATGACCATCAACACTAGTACGTTGTTCATTAATAATATTATGCGACGATCTTGAATCGTGTATTTTAATTTGCAATGGTGTCCATGATTGTTGTTCGTCATATTCTATAATGAATATCTTTGTCCACTTTGGTGATAGATTGTTATATACCCTATAATATGGGGATTGCAATATGGTATATTTTAAAGTTAGAAATTGAATTGGGGATTACAAAAAAAGTATGAAAGCATATGTTTAATTGATACCTACCAAACAGCATATCAAAAAAACTTACACTTCAGATTTGCCACATTCAACCTGCCCATGAGTTGAGGTTTTGTTTTCACCAACCAAGGATAAAACTGCATACGGATTCGATTTCTTCCCACGCCATCGTCCACGTGCTATATTACCGAGCTTATCTGCACGTATAGATACTTGTACCCTCATTCTTTGGTATAGAGGGTTGCTGCAATCAATAGTAGCACTACAAAAGTAATGAATGCAGTACTTGTGATTAAAATTGGGTTCTAGCGATCAAACGATTTATCCCAAGAAATCAAACAAAGGTATAATTTGTTTGTACAATATGAGATTACCAACTCAATACAGCACAACTCGTAATTGACAAGCAGGATGGATAATAATTTACAACAGGGAGCCGATGATGGGCTGTCTCATACCACCACCGCAACCGACGGTGGCGGCGGTATCAAATCAAATTGCAAAATCAATGATGCATCATCTCGAAAAAATAGCAATGACGGTGCATCTAATTCTAATGAAGATGTTGTGTTACCCCCAGAAGGTATGTTATTATGTTTGGTTTACGTGTGTTTGTATATCTTTGTATACTTAATCTAACATTTAATATTTTTTGTTTGTTACTACGTATTGCGGGGGATACGTATGCAGTTTTGGCCATCATGCTGGAATGTAAGTAACGGTTCATCTATTTGTATTACTATGGTAAACCTCATACATGTACTTGTATGCAATACATCCTATCTTTAATTTTATTAACACTTTGCTTTCTTTATACCTCATATTATGCTCTCACATCATTAATATACGACATTCATTAACTATATATAACTTTTAATATGACAGACCTTCCATATGAAACGGTTCTATCATGTGCGGCTGTTAGCAAATCATTTTTGAATGATACAATACCCCTACTGAAACAAGTGCATATTGACAATTCCTACCAGATGAATTTAACTGTTGCAAAACGTTATAGGGATATCCGTCATATCCGTATCAACTCACTCATGAGTTGTAGTTCACAAGCTGGTCATTCATTTATCGGTGTTGATTTTGAGTCAAGTATTCGATTGGTACCCTTCATATCTCGTTTTTTCATTATTAGAAAAGGTATCGTTTGGTGCGAGATCTACGGTTCCTGGTAGTAGTATTGGGGATAACTTTGCCCCCGTAAATGGTTACTTTGATGAAGAAGAATTAGGAGGAGTAATAGCTAGAGGGGAAGGAGGAGGGAATTATCAAAGAACGATGACCACTATTGACAGTATTTCTGCTGCATTTCGTATTGGTGGATTGCCCGAAGGTTTGGTAATATCTGGGTTGTGCTGCCCTAAAGCTCGTTACCGTAGTGTACACAACATGCCTACCACTCAGTGTGAGATATGTTTGAGAGTTTGCAGAAGCTTCCCCTTAGCGTCTGTAATGAGTTTGGAGTGTATGGGATCATCAAGGAATAAAGTTCAAGCAAAAAGACCTTACGGTCTAGATGTTTGTTTATCAAGGGAGCAGATTGAGTTCATAGTTGCTACTAGGCCCGGGGGTTCAACCATGTTACAATCCAATTCGCGTATCTTACAATTATTAAGCACTGGAAGTCGTTACTCGGTCACAACTGAGGGAACATCACCATTTATTGCTGTCAAATACAAGAAAGGAGAAGTAGATGAACTCAAAAGACTTATCGAGATTTCTGAACTTGATGCAAGTAAGCTCTCGGTATGTGACGTTAAAGATGCTATTATGAAGTCGTTTTCAAGAGATGGAGAAAACCCAGCTCTCCGTGTCACAAAGAGCTCATTCTATCTTTCCGAGTCGTCATATGACAGTCTGGAGGAGCTTGAGATTCCTCTACCTGATAAAGATACGTTTTACTGTCCTTTAGAGGATATGCTGGAACGACTTCCACACATTGCCAAAGCCTTGACAAGTAGCCATGACGAGGGATACGGAGATATAACCATTGATTGCTTGAAATTCATCACACGTTTCCTTGAGATTGAGAACAATCCTCCAATCCAACAAATTGTCGGTTGTACTGGTTTAGCACACAAGCTGGCCACGATTAGGTATCCACTGGAATCTCGAATGGTAGCTGTGAGTGCTCTGAAGACAATTCTTTCGAAGGGAACAGCGGAGCACAAGAAGGTTCTTGTCGAGAACGGTGTTATTTCAGCATTCACTAGTCTCTTCTATTCCCATATTCATAATCTGGATCAGTCAACTGAGCCGCTCGAATTAGGCGTGGAAGGCTTGGTTTATCTTGTTGATGGTTGCGCAAAGGAAGTTCTTCAATATCTTGAGAGAAACAGAACGATTCCTATGTTAGTTGGCCATTTAGAATCAAATCAGGACAATGTTGTTCAGGGTTTATTGAAAGTGTTCGCCGCTATAGCAACAGTGATTACTTCTTCTTGTGATAATAACAATTGCTCGATGGCCAATATGGAAGCAGAGGTTATGGCTCATCTTATCCGTATCCTCACTTCATCGGATAAGGTTGGAATCTTGGCCCATGCTTGTGCATTGTTTAGTGTATTACTTGACGCTGGAGGTGTACATTCTTTGCGTCAAACTTTCGAAGATCTTATCCCTCGGCTAGTCGAGCTAATCAAACGTTACCCAGGATCTGAAATGTTACAAGTGAATCTATTAAGTGTTTCCATCAATTTATCTTCATGCGTGAATGACCAATCTGGTGCCTTCGTCAATGCAGGCTTTGTTCCTGTACTATGTGATCTGCTATATTCACCCATCGACTCTGTTGTCAATAAAGCTGTCTCTGCAATTGGCAATTTGGCTGAAAATACCTTAGAGTATCGTGCGATGGCGTTAGAAGAAGGGGTTGTATCTTCTTTATTAAGCTTGTTGGAAACGAGCTTCTCTGCTGAAGTAAATACTTTAAAAGTATTAGGCATTTGCTGCAAAGGCAAGTCGTCAGTAGCTGATGCCAAGGAAGGCGTTGGTGTCCTTTTAGGACTACTCGATACCAAGGACGAAGAATTTTTATCCTCCGCTTGTTGGTCGTTATTTCATCTATTGGATGGACTTAGCTGTGACGAGTTGAAAGAAGTGGGAGGCAAAATAACAATGAGCACTGAACTTATTCAGCCTTTACTTGAACTCCTGCCACACAGCTTACACCGTGCACAGGAAGCAGCGATCAAATGCCTTCATATCATGTCTAAAATGGGCAATGAATGTATTGAGTACATTGCTAATGGCAACTGCCTTTCAAAGCTCAATGATTTACTCATGAATGCTGATGGTGCGCACGAGAAGATTGAATTAGCATGTGAAGCCACCTCAAACATTTTTGCTGGCAACTCAGGCCAAATTCAAGCCGCCATTGACATTGGAATGATTTCTAGTATATTGACTATGTTATCTGATCAACATTTCAGAAACCAACGAAGTGCTTTACATTTGATTTGTCAACTCATTACAGTATCAGATAATTCAGATCATATTGAATACTTGGTATCTCAGGATGTTATCAAGCTCTTACTTCGTAGGCTCCAATACTCTGACGTTACTATGTCAACCATGGCAGTTGGTGCTTTGAAGTGTATTCTAAAAGTCGGAAAAGAAAAGAAGAATGAAGAACGAGGTGACACAGGAGAAGGAGGAAAAGAAGAAGAAGCAAAAGCAATTGAGGACAAACTGCAAGAACTCATTGATGAACACCTCCAATTAGAAAGTGAAGGAGAACACCTCAACTTACTAAAGAAAAAGAAAGCCTGGGTTGTGTATGATGCTCAAAATGAACACTTCAAATCTCAAAAAGAAGAATACGAGTTACTCAAAACTCAAAGCAATGAAGTACAGGCTCAACTGGAACGATTTGAGGAGACATTAGCTGGCAAGGCATCCTTGAAGAGTGCACGGTGAGTCACTTTTCTTAATGCCTACACTTATATGTATATTGAGCGATCTTACACCATTCTTCTTTGTACTAAATGGCTTCAGTGAAGCGCTTGAAAAGAAGCACACTTCTTTGAAGTTGGACCAAGACATCCACATGAAGTCAGTCAAGGAAAGTCTTGATGAGGTTGAGACAAAAACTAAACGTCTCTTCAATTTGGCCGAGAAATTTGCACCTAAAGCTCAGTGGCACGATCGTCTTCAAAAGGATGATCTTCCTGTGGATATCAGAGGACTTGATAGTGCATTGAAAGTGTCCACGGCTAAAGTGAAAGAGATTGAATCCAAAAGAATGAATTGGAATCGTAGGGACGAGATTGATAGTTTGAGTAAGAACATAGAGAAATTGTTCAATTATGAGAATGATGAGACTAAGAAGAGGAAGGCAGATGAGTTGGAGAGCGAGAAAGTTGCGGGAGAGGACGAGGAAGCCAAAGCTGAGACGATGGATGAAGGGGACAACAACAAGAAGAAGAAGCAAAAGAAGAAGGGTGGCCGTCAATCGTCAATCTCTAACTGGTTCAAGAAGCCAGCTTAAACATTTCAGAGTAGATGATGTGTGTGTGTGTGCAGAGGACTTGTTGCTGAGTGGAGTAGTGGGGTATGACATAGGAGCAACGCATATAAAAAAGAATCTTATGCATTGATCCTTTTCTGTTTCAAAACTACAATTACATATGTTATCTCCTTAAACTACAAACACTCACAGTGTGACATAGACTAAACATGAAACATACACTTGGCACTCCGAGCCCTCTCTATATTCATATAGAGCTGAGATATTGAGAACTAACAACCCCATCGACACGCGATACATTTATGTTCACAACACGACCATCTTTGGGATCATTGTTCTCACATAGTAGCAAGACCAATTCAGCTTCGCCATCAACATTAGAGGGTCGAATAGCGGCATCTAGTACATATTGATCTAATCTGCTTTGTCCAACAAGGGCAAGACTGCCACTTGAGAAATCATATACACATACCAATCCTTTCCTTCTAATTGTAACAGCAATGAAATCGTCTTGACAACAGCAAAGTACCTCAGGAGTTGGCCCCATCGACATGGATGGTGGCTCAAAGGATTCATCTAGACTGGCATCACCTGTATCCAACACTGCAGATGCTATTATATCACCACGGTTTAGTTCACCTCCTTGTTCAGCTAGACTTTCAATATCCAACACAAACTGATCAGTTACATCCTTGCTAATGGTTATCACATATGGCAAGAAATGTGATGGTGACATTGTAGAAGAAGGACGGTAGAGTGCTGCGCCTAAGATGACATTTGATATACACAACAGACCATTGCCGTTGTACATTGAAATACAATATGCCTCAACAGTTGTTGATCTTTGAGTGGCCGAAGATGCCAATACAAGTGCTACCGTGGATCGTGCGTTTGTACCTGTCAATCCATTACTTCCTCCTTCTTCATAGGTTAGAATCTTCTTTGCTTCTAATTCTGGACCACGCTTCCAAACCTGAAAAGGTCTTGGAGATTCATCTAGCGGTTTCCAATAAAAGCCGCCGATCGGAGTGACTAATACAAACACCAGTTCACTGCCATGAGCTTCGGGTGGCAAATAACGCCAGAAGTTGAGCTTGGTCTTCATTTGGAGCTCTACTACCACAGTCTTTCGTGATAACTCGAATACAACCATCCTCTTTTCTTTTGCTAGGAAACAACACATATATTCACTTTTATCTTCGTCCATGATATCAGAAAGAACGGCACCAGATGCACCGATGGGAAAAGTAGAGCCAGGAGGATCCCTATCACTAAACCAAACGACTGACTTGTCGGCACCACAGATTGCTATCGGACTTACACCATCACGCTTGTTTCCAAAGTTGACATGATTGGATAATAGACCACCTCGATTACCACCAAAGTGGCGACTCGCGGGAGGTCCACGAACGATGGCAGCAGCTGCGCTCTTTCTAACATGGGTGGACAGCAAATCAGTCACTGTTACCACAAATGGAGAGTTGATGGGTTCTTCTACCTCTTCTTCTTCTGCCGCCACTGCAGATTCTTCTTCTTGATCTTGAGGATCTCCAGCTTCGACAACTTCAGGACTGTTCAACTCAGGAGATTCTACTGCGGCATCATCCTCTTCTACTTGTTCATTGGATTGGGCAGCATCTTCAGGCAGATTGATGCTCTCTTCTACCTTTTCAACAACAGGTGCTTGATCAACCATTTCAGACGAAAAGTCTGCAGCAAACGTAGGAGTAAAGTCTGCCTCAATGACGTCACCACCTGGGGAGGAGTTGGAAGTTGCTGCAGGCAAATTACCAGTCCTTCTTGATGGGGATTCTGGTGGAGGAGCAAGGGCGAAACCTCGTTTACTTTCGGGTTGAGGGAGACGAATTGGAGGCGGTTTAAGCAAGCCTCCACCTCCACTGGTGGATTTCTTTCCACCTTTTCGTATATTCACCTTGAACTTTCTCTTCATTTCAGCATATTTGAGGTATTCGTACATCATCATCTTGATATCCTCTTCAGATCTTTGACAAGCCCATACACGTAGGTCGGTCATCCTAAATCCTCTTGATGGACCTATCCCAAAGATGTACACAGTCTTTTCCATTGCATCCTCGATATCCTCTTGTTTCAAGTCTTGGTCAGGCTCAGAACCAAAGGGATTGACGGAGAGCGTGGCATTTGGTACAACCACGTCACCATTCATTAAGATTGAGGCCGAGAATTCAGTCAAAGATGATTGAGATTGTGATGAGAAGACTAAACATAAATGATTCCATCCACCAGCTCCATCCTCTCTTTCCCAATATACACGCCCGGTATCATTATCATCGTCATCGCCCTTGTGCATATCTGATGTAACGACCGAGCCGGCTCCTGTCCTCAACTCCAAAACACCAGTCGGCAAGACTGCAATTTCCCACAATGTATTGTGCTTCTCATCGGGCATGCAAAGTTTCGAGGCGTCGTCGTTATCTTCATAGAACAAGGATCTGCGCACGAGAATCACTTCATCAGTCATTGCATGTTCTTGAGGTAAGTGATACCAAAGTTCAATTGTACATCGCTGTCTTGAAGTATGTTGAGTACTGTGGAGCATACCAACATCTAAACTCCCTCCTCTTTGGGCTTCCACAACTAAACCTGTTGCTTGATGCCTTGGTGAATCTTCTGTATACACTAAATCATAAAGAAGGCGTACTTTTCCTTCTTCACCTTCATCGACACTTGAAGTAGTTGCTTCCACGGATGCCAAATCAGATCCATATACTCGAGCGAGGTGAGCATTCTTTGTTAAATCAGTGAATCCAATAGCTTTCCAATTGTCATCTTCGTCATCAGCCGCCTCGGAGAATCTGATATACAACGAGAGATTATCTTCATCTGAACGACCTTCTCCAACGCCTTCGACCCAATTCTTCTCTCTACGATTGACACTATCTTGAGCACTTGCCTCGTCAGTCTCGTCGCCATGTTCAGCGGCAGATAGAATCTCAGCCAGTGTTCTCTCTCCCGTGTCAGCAGCAATTGCAACGCCCTCCTTTCCAAGAATAGTTGGTTGACAACGTCCAAGCCAGTCTCCAAACTCATCCAACTCGAGTAGATGATCCTTCTTATTAAATGGCCCAGTACTCCAGACGTGCTTATTCTTGTTAATTGCTTGATTCCAAGCTGCGTTGTCTTGTTCACTAACACTCTTGGGAGATACCGATTCAATAGTATTACTGCTAATGAGAACATCACGAGCTCTTTCATTTTCATGAGCAGACTGAATCGATGGAGCGAGTTGTGATAAGGGCAAAGATGGATCATTATTATTATCCGACCCGATCAACTTGAGACCAACTGCCGAGCACAATTTAGAATACTTGTCAATTATGTCAGCCTTGTTTCCTGGTTGGGCCTTGTCAACCTCAGCTAAAAGCTTCTTGAAGTCTGCTAAAGTTTTATCTGATGATGAACTTGTTCCAAGAGAGAGGGCGAGCTGAGCCAACAAACTCTCTGAAGACTGACGTCCAGCCAGGTCTAAAAGCTTGATGGCATCATGAGTAGACGAACCACCACCACCTGCTTTCAGTGTATCAATTGCCAATTGCTCAGCAAGGATACTTAATGGGTCGTCAGGACCTGGAAGTACAACTTCATATCGATCAGGATGACGAAGATATTGAGCAAGTTCACCATCTCCAGAAGATAAGACTTGCATCTTCAAGTCCGCTCCGTTTGCTGCAGATAGTTTACATTGCATGGGTACCCAAGGAGGTAGTATTTTGGGTTGAGAAACAGAATCACTTCGCAAATTCCCAGAGAGTAGAATAGATGCTGCTTCATTGCAGTTGTTTTGTGCCAACATGTCATAGACTTGAGATGTAATACCAGTACCAAAAGTTCCAATACCCTGATCATCTCCATGAGGGAATGATGACTCTTTCCTGCCAAACTTTTCAAGTATAGTTCGTAGCTGAAGTTGAACACTACTATCCATTGCAGCATTCTTGCCTTGAGAGCCATCTTGACATAACGCATTTGCAACGAGCGGTTCAAGTAAGAACAAAGGACGCGTACATGGGAGAGGCAACTCAAACATGTGTTCATCCTCTTCCTCGTCCACGATTCTCAACCCGCTGTGAGTGTTGAAATAGACAAACCTATCAGGACGGATAGCAGCCAATAGGGTTTGACCTGCACTACCATGTTGTGATGTAGTTGGCAAACTGGCAATAACACCACTTTTCTTCCCGGCACTTCCAAGACAAGACAGATACATCACTCTCGAAACTCCACCAGAAGAACTACAGAATGCAACACAATGTGAACCCAATGGAGACAGAGAGCCACACGTCAAGTGCACATCCATTTCTGCAATGATATTCAGAGAGTCTTCTACAGACAGAATCATGACACGT
>Ga0214478_100468_pt1 | contig 23744 bp, 14 predicted proteins | sample M1_20Mar14CPVII9_2_FD_178001 | JGI IMG/M metagenome (GOLD analysis project Ga0214478, IMG submission 178001) | Marine eukaryotic communities from Monterey Bay, California, United States - M1_20Mar14CPVII9sort6BwellD7 | ecosystem: Environmental > Aquatic > Marine > Unclassified | place: USA...
ATTCTGTACATTCACTTGATAAATCTGCGATACATATTGATTCAACTAATAAATTGACTGCCTTTTTCATCAACTGTTGTGATTCATCACCAACTTGTTGTTCTATTTCGGACGAAGTTGAATCAATATGTATCGCAGATTTATCAAGTGAATGTACAGAATTAAGTGCATTAAAGTTTCTATTAACCACTGGTAGTCGAATGGCGGCAGTTACCACTACTTCTTCCTCAACCAATGGTGGCGAAACAACAAGCAATGGCGCCACCACCGAACCAATGTTACGAGGCACGCACCTACTCCAAACTATACGTGTCTGTTCACAGATATATTTACACACGGATATTGAGAGTAATAAAACTACGGCAAAGGCTGCATTGCAACAATTGGTTGTTACAGTATTTGTACGATTAGAACGGAGTATTGAACGGGGTAGATTAGAGGAACGTATTAACTCTACTGCCGCCGCTATGTCGTCATCGCCTAGCGAAGTGAATAGGAATCGTGCTAATTCATCATCGTCTACCTTGAAAGAATCGGGTATTACATTCCCGACACAAGATCATCGTGATGCATACTTGGTACTACGTTCATTGTGTAAGTTGAGTATGCAAAGTAGCATGGTACGAGCTGCACCTACCCCGATTATTATGAATGCCACCCCTGGTGGAGGTGAAGGTGAGGGTGTCGATGCTGCCGAGGGAAGTACACCGTCTACTCCTATATCAACACCATCACCGGCAGTTGTAACAGTACAAGATGGATCCACATTTGATCCAGCATTAGAATCACGTATATTGGCATTACAACTTCTACTACATATACTACGACATGATTCCTCACCATGCTTACTTCAAGCTGGACCACAATTCCAATATGCCATACGTCAATATCTATGCACATCATTATTAAAGAATACAACAAGTTTAGATACCAACATGGTAGAATTATCATTACGATTATTCGTCCCACTAATACAGAATTTTCGTAGTCTATTAAAAACTGAGATTGAAGCATTCGTTACTAATGTTTTCTTTGTCATACTTGATTCGAAGAATTCAACTGTTCAGCATAAGTTATTGGTTGTTACTTTGTTTGAAGAAATTTGTAGTGATGCTAATACACTTGCTGAGATATTCTTAAATTATGATTGTGACTTGTCTGCCGTTGATTTGTTTGGTAGGATTGTTAATGCCTTGGCTAAGGTTGCACGTGTTGGATTGAGTGATGCTACTGGTGCAAGTGGTGGTGTTGGTGCCGCTGCTAGTTCATTACAATTTGTTGCTGGAGCCGGTGCCGTGCGTGCCGAGATGACAAGGTTGGATCATCGTGAGCTACGCTTGGCTGCCATGAAGGCTATGAGACAAGTATTGGCAAGTTTACATTCGAGTATTGTCACACCTGTGGCCAATGGGAATAATGGTGACATTACTTTGGATGAGGCTAGTGCTAGTTTGAAGAGTTTGGCAACAACAGTCAACGGGGATTACTCACTCAAGGAAAGGATGGAGGCCGTGGATGAGGCATTGGACAGTGAACTGGCAGAGGGAGTTCCCGTCACACCAAAGAAGACACTAGTGGAAATGTATGACTCCAAGAAAAAACGTCGTGAGGAAGAATCCCAGGCTGCTTTGAAGTTTGCACAAAAGCCAACAACAGGTCTTAAATTTGCCGCCGAGTGTGGTCATCTTGACGAGACCGATCCCACAGATGTTGCACGATATCTATTACAAAACAAGGATATGCTTGACAAAACCCAGATTGGTGAATATCTCGGTCGTGAGAAGGAATGGAAGGATGGATTTGCACTCAAGGTCTTACGTGCCTATGGTGCTGCACTTGACTTTAAAGGGATGAATTTTGCCGAGTCTATTCGATATTATCTCAGTGGATTTCGTTTACCTGGAGAGGCACAGAAGATTGATCGTATCATGGAAGTATTTGCAGCCCGGTATACTGATCAGAACCCTTCCGTCTTCCCCACTGCCGACTCTGCTTTCATATTAGCCTTCAGTATCATCATGTTGAACACTGACTTACACAACCCAGCAATTAAGGAGGATCGGAAGATGACTATTACAAGCTTTCAACGTATGAATTCAGGTGTTTGTGATGGCGGAGACTTTCCTGATGAAATGTTGGAAGAGATTTTTAACATAATCTTGACAGATCCGATAAGTTTAAAGGAGGACGATGAAGCACGCGAGAGCGCTGGACTTGGGAAGGGCGGAGCTAGCACATCATCTTCGGCATTATCCACTGCATCTGATTTCTTCTTTGGCAGTCATTACGTCGAGCAGGACAAGTCACGAGAAATTAACTACCAAAAGGAAAGTGATCAGATTGTCCGTGATACGGAATCAATGCTTAAGCGTAGACGAAAGGCCAACAAGCAAGGCGGTGGTGGATTGACACGAGCACCAAGTAGTGGTAGTGGAAAGAAGGCACTACGTGATAGTATGAAGAAACATGCGTCAGTCAAATTTGTTGGAACGGCTGATTCAGGATTGAGGGATGAGTACGTTACGCCCATGTTTGATGTAGCATGGGGACCAGCACTGGCTGTCTTCTCAACTGCGATAGAGAGTGCAAACGGTACAGATGGGATTCTGGCATCAATTGCCACCGATGAGGAAATGGATCATGCAGTGGACAACGCTGCATTAGCCATTGAGGTGTCACTGAATGGGTTCCAACTTGCCATTTGTATCGCCGGACTCTGTGGTAACGATACAGCACGAGATGCATATGTTCGTGCACTGTATCACTTTACCCTCCTTGGATCGAATCATTTACTCGCTAGTCGTCATATTCAGTGTGTTCAATCACTTCTCCGTCTTGGGAGAGACGACGGAGAGCTTCTTGGCGTGACGTGGGAGCATATATTTAGAGCCTTGACGGAGATTTATCGGTTACATCAAGTGTGGGAGGGCATGGCCCGAAATGAGAGGAAGGAAATTAAAGCAAGGGAAAGGGCGGCACGCAAGGCAGAGAGAGAAGCTGCTGCTGCCCTGGCTGCTGCAGCTTCTGAGGATGGCAAAGTTGACGATATCGTCGATGATGACGACGAGAGCGATGCATCTTCTTCTTCAGATATGAGTGACTACAATGATGTTCACTTAGAGGATGAGATGGACAATCGCATGATTGATGAAGCCAACGCCATGTTCATTCATGACACTATATCCTTAGAAATAGTAGACTCAATCTTCGAACGGTCGACTATACTCTCCCGCCGCTCTCTCAAGGACTTTGTCTACCAACTCTGTCGTGTATCTAGGATGGAGATATCAGGATATGGTGGCCATGTGGGGAGTAATGCAAACGATATTGATCTGACGAATGATCATTACATGAAACATCATACTCTTGTGTCAAATGGCAAGCAAGGATCAATTGGTGTAGGTGTTGGTTCCACCCAACCTGCAATTTACAGTCTAGAAAAGCTTGTGGAAGTTACTCATTTTAACATGGAGTCACGTCCCCGACTAATCTTCGCTGATATTTGGGGAACCATATCTATGCATCTCACAAGTACTGCTTTGCACGAAGAAGCAGCAGTGGCACTCTTTGCCGTTGATGCTCTCCGTCAACTAAGTCTACAATTTCTAAACCGAGAGGAGCTGGGTGTGTTTGAGTTTCAACGCCGCTTCTTGAAGTCACTCGAAACTATCATGTCTCGAAGTACTCATGTTAGTGTCAAGGAGCTACTCCTTAGTTCTGTTGAACAGCTTATTTCCATTTATGGCTTTGGCAATAAGGATGATAAACCAAACAATCATCAGGGAACATTGCGTAGTGGCTGGAGATCTGTCCTAGTTTGTTTGGGTACGGCTGGTCTCGACAAGAATGAGTCGATTGCCCTTCATGGTTATAAACTTCTTTCTGATCAAATTGATCAGTGTATGTCAGTGTGTAACAACAAGGACGTGGTAGAAGAACAACCCGACTCTCTTCTTTCAGAATACTTTGTCGATTTGGTGAACTGTCTTCTACTCTTTGTTTCTGGACCTCGGGCTGACTTGAGCTCTAAATCGATTGATAGACTCGTACAGTTGTCAGATGTTCTTGCAGAAGGCAAGGTACCCCTTTCCTCTACTCGAAAAAAGGCTCCATCAAACGCTGCCAGTCAGTCGCCACCATCCCCTGGAGCTGCTGTTGAAGTGTCAAGTAACGATGAGCTGGAACTGTGGTGGCCCATGTTACTTGGTCTATCGCAAACAATGGGAGATCCTAGACCTGAGGTCCGAGTAAAGGGTTTGGGCACTCTATTCAACATTATCAACAAGCACTTCATTCCCGATTCCAGCGATACCAAGGAAGACAACAAAGACTCCTCTTCTCCTCAGCATGGCGACTTGCAAACGCTGCAACTTATCTTCCGCGGTATTCTTGTCCCTGCACTCGAGTTTGAAGAAATTGACGGAAACAGCACTTCTGGATATGCACCAGAGCTCCTTCCACCCAAGTTTGTTCATTTCATAACAATCCCAGCATCAGATGGAGATGCAGCAGCAGGTAGTGGACGACCTGAATGGATAAACACAACGTTTGAGCATCTCATGGATGGGTGCATCTCCATTTGTTTGAGGTCTCTAGATGCTTTCAATAGCGACTCGTTAGTTGAAGAAGTATTGGCAATGCTTAATAGCTGTCTTCTTTCTGACTCTGGTCATTTGGCTGTGAAAGGTCTACGCCGACTACAGCAATTTGTGTCTAAAGATATGGAGTTGAAGAATATCACAGATGATACATGGGCAACAGTGTCTCACATGCTATTCCGAGTCATGTCAATACGTGGTCTTCCTCCATCATCAGTGCCTGAAGTGGAGGGTGCGACCGACGAGCAGAAGGAAGAGTTGATGCAAGATCATATCGAAACGATGAATGAATTTATTCGAGAACAGAAATTCTTCTCCAACCGGAGATATATCGGTTGCAATGCTGCAATGGTAATTGGATCTCTCCTAACATCTGAAAGTATTGTCGAGAGTATGGGAATTCATTGGTATATATTCCTAACTACAGGTTTGGGCAAGGGTATAAGTGACTGGCAGAGGGCTGCGGATATTATGGATTCAAAAACATCAAGACCAGACTCTTCTCCATCCCCGTGAGTTATATTTTCATTGTGTTTATTTTATTCAACCTTGAATCGTATCTTACTTATGCATCGTCATTTTCTCTCCAACCTTATCGCTAGACCACACTACTTGGAGAATGTCTTATATGCAAGAAGATGGATGACAAAGTTCCTACTTAGTCTACTGACACAACGAGATGTGTCAACACTTGAAACACCGCCTTGTCAACATGTGTTGAAGGACGAAACCAACTCTCTTCTTCGAGCTTTTCTATCTAAAGAATCTAATGAGTCATCTTCTGCCATTGAGATGAGAAACATGTCGAAGATGGCATCTGATATCCTGGAGTGTTTCAACTCTCTAAATGACGACAAGATAGCTGTCATGAATAAATGGCTTTCTCCTCTACTGAGTGTATGTATTCAGACCAATAATACAACAATTAGAACGTCGGTACAGATACTGTTGACTAGACTGCTGAAAGAAGCAAATCAGAATGGCGCGGTCGCCGAATGATGATTCTGAATATAAGTGTAGTAACAGAATAGAGAATAGATATAGAATGTAAACATATATTTAGGCTCTATCACTTCCACATACTAGCTAGGAGGAGGATAGATAGTGAGTCGAGTCCGACAAGCTATCCTGCTAATCCTAGGATACCATATCTTTTTTCTTCAATCAAAACATCACATCTCAACCTCAGTCATTGCAATAGACAATAGTACAGCTTCATAATGGCGGCAACAAAACAGAGAATATCGATATCATCGGTGGTGTTACTGCTCCTTGCTTCTAGACAACATGGCGTTTCTGGCTTTGCAACGATACCAACATGTAGACAACAACCATCGTCACATTTATCAATGAATAATAATAATGACGACAATGAAAGACCAAATCCATTCCTCTCAGCAGTGATAGCTACAGCATTAACTACAACTCTAACACTTGGTTCATTAGCTGGTCCCGTCTTTGCTGATACACCGGCAAGCTCAGCACAAAAGTATGATGGATTTGTAAGTGCAATATTGATATAATGTATGATAATATGTATATTTTGATAAACATATATACTTACCTTGGTATGTCGTGTATATCTATCTCTATCATCATTTATACAGGCAGAGTATGCCAAAGATAATCAAATGGAACAATCAGATGTCGGATGCTTTATTAATAAATGTGGTGATCAAACTAAACAACTATTCTCTAATCCCAGAGGAATCAAGGGCGTATCATGTTTGGGTAGATGCAAAGGAGAACAATCATGTGCTACACGATGCTTTGCAGAGTTTGGCAGTGAAGACCTCGACAACTGGTTATCATGTACAATAGAAGAGAATGAATGTGTCAAAGTACCAAAGAATGTTGACAACTCTGCAGAGAATCTGGGATACACAACTGCAATTAAAAAGTTTGATCCAAGTACATTAGTTGGCAAGTGGTATAAAACTGATGGTCTCAATCCAAACTATGATCTGTTTGATTGTCAAACGAATACATTTGAATTCACCGATGATAAGCAACAGGAATTAGATATGGGTATCTTCTTCCGTGTACCACGTCCAGATGAGTATGGTGGTGGATTTTGGGAGAATAGTTTAACAGAACATATGGTTGTGGATGCTAAGATGCCAGATGTGCCCAATCCTACCGGACGAACGATGCATACTGCAGGGAAAATGTACGGACTCAAGTTCACTGAGAATTGGTATATTATAGGCGAGAGTAATGGTGAAAAAGATATACCACCATTCAAACTAGTTGCCTATAAGGGACATACTCTTCAGGGGAATTATGAGGGAGCATTTGTATACAGTAAGGAGTCCATCTTGCCTAGTGCTGCTGTACCTGCCGTGAAGGATGCAGCAGCAAAGGCTGGGCTTGACTTTGACAAGTTCACTAGGATTGATAATACTTGTTCTACTGCATCAAAGTCATTAAATGATGCAAGTGCTGGAACTGGCACGTCTACAACAGATTGGGTAGATCTTGTTGTTGGGGAAGGGGGTGTTATCGATTGGATTTCACCAGGAAAGTCCGCGTTTGTATTGTTTTGTCTTGTGTTATTATGTGTTCAATATGTAGTCTTGGTGATTTGGCTACTTCATTTGGCCTTCTTTAGTCTTCATTTGACTGCCTTTACACCACATGCACTAACATATGTTGCAATCACTTCTCTTTCATCATGACAATTCATAACAACGCGCATCTTCCAGGTTGGCGAGGAGAGTACAAGAAGTAGTTGTAAGCTAGCTAGCATATATAGCATTTTAGATAGAAAACCTCGAATGTGTGATAAACTGGGTATCATTATGATTATTAAAGCAGAATCTGCTGACAAGAGCACATTCAGTAGAGTCACAACAATACTTCCCAATCATATCACATCTTATTATTTATTTTTTTCCTTTCATCACGTCGTGCGATGTCGTACTAGGAAGGCACCTCCTCCGTTTTTGTTCTTTCCACCACTTGTATCCTTTCCAATTCGCATCTCCATCTCATCTCCATGATCCTCGAGATAACGCTTCACGGCATTGAATAAGACACCGCCGCCTTCTCGTTTTTGATGACCAACAGCAACATGATGTCCAGAGCCCGTAACTATCCAAACTTCATCATTCTTCTTTAGCGCTGGCACCAAGAATCGATTGAGTACAGGAGTGATAGTTTTTGCTGATTGAAAGTGTACATCCAGTAGTGTAACTTTACTACCTCCTTTAGAGTTCTGAATTGAGTTGGTGTTCTTATTATTGTCGAAGCATAAGGGGATTGTAACACTTGCCAGGTATGATTTATGATGACTGTTCACTGCCTTGAATCGTTCTATTGGGTTCGGAAACAGATGGAAGCAGTCTGAGTTGGCAGTAGACGGCAGCCATACTTCTTTCGGAATGACAACCATTTTGCTTTTTTGATTAGCTGATAATGCTTCACCCTTGCCACTACTGCTTGCATTGGAGTTCGATCTTGATCTTCCACCACTGGTTGTCGCAGTTGGTTTAGACACAGGAGCAGGAGGCTTGGCAGCGATACTAGCCCAACCGCCACCGCTTTTTGCTGGTGTTGTATCCTTAACAACTGGTGATGTACCTAATTGCACATCCTCCTTTGAATTGATCATAGCTGCAAGCTCTGCTGGAGTGGGATCGTTGGCAATTTCCTGTTCATACTTCTTCTGAGCAAATTTTTCTTCTGCATTTGGACCGTATAGCACTTCATACACCTCTTCCAAGTCACGCCGCATTCCTTCATCATCATACCATGGGTCAATGTTTATATATGACGAGAACCATGATGGATTAGGTTGACCACGCTTTTTCCATTCCTGAAATGACTGAGGATCTGTATTTTGAGCTTGCTGCTGTTGTTGGTAATTGGTATTAGTTGCTGGTTCCCAAGATTGTGGTGCTGCTGACAGAGGTTGCCATGTTTGTGACGTTGCATTCAAACCACCATTGTTACTTTCTCCTGATGCTGTACTGTTGTAATTCTGAGGATACATTAAACAATATACCTCCCAAGGGTCACGTTGCATTCCACTTCCAGGATAATACCATGCTTTGTATACTTCGTTCTCATCCATTGTTGGAGGAGATGGACAATTGTATGCAAGCCATTGTTCATAAGTTAGTGTGCCACTGGAATCTAAATGAAGACCTCCCATTGCAGCACTAAGTTGTTGTTGTTCTCCTTCTCCTGTTGTTGTATATTCTGCAGCATTTTCTACTACCTCATGTTCCTCATATGGATGCCAATAAAGACATCCCTCAGTTTGACAATCATCTCCATATGAACACGTCTTCTCTTTATATGTTGCACGAACAGCATCAGCTTCAGCCTGTCCTGGATGACGATTCATGCATTTATGACCATATGTGCACAATCCTGCCAGAAAAGGTTTGCAAATCTTTGATTTGCTATATACATTGTACAAGAGAGATATGTTATTTACATCATATATATACCATACGTGTAGGTGCACAAGAGTGATAGCAAGCACTGTTAGTTATATATTATACATACGTGTAGGTGCACTAACACATGCACAAAACGATCTTATACTCACGGATCAGCTTCATAACACTCATACCCAACAGAAACGTCAGGATGTCTATATGCACAATCCTTCCTAGTACATGCCGATCCATATGCACATTTTGGTATCAGTTGTTTATTCCGACCAACGTTCTGGGCCGTTTGAATTGTAAGAGGACGATTAGAACCTCCACGGATCGTATTTGTGTAGGCTTGTTTCATATTGAGTACCTAAGTAGTAGCAAGGTGTTTGTACACTATTTTCTCTTCGAACACATAAAATTTCACACGCCCGCCGCCGTATACGTCTACTGCATGCACAAGAATTCAAGGGCAATGTTATTAGCTTCCTGCTATTAGAATTATAATACTATTGCAACTGTCAAACTAGTAGTGCAATCTCAGTGATCAGTGAGTTGAAGTTGGAAGTTTATTTGCAAATTATATGAAACTTTCACACTAAACTTCACATTAAATTCCGACCTCTATACTGAACTGTACGGAGGTTATACCGCCGATATAGTGGCGTGTTATATATATTATTGGCACTCATTTGCAACAACATCATAACACAACATAGGTGCACACACACCAACACAACCACTCATTACATATGAGTAAGTTATTCAACATTCGTCCTCGATGGCGTAATTTACTCCTAGCCCGGATATTATTATTTGCTATATCCATTGTTCTATCATCAAGTGGGGAAGATATCGGACCAAATGATACAATAGAAGAAAGTTTAGCATCACCTCATAGATTTAGTGGCAGCATAGATAATAATATACGAGATTTGCAATCAAAGAGTGCTAAATCATCCAAATCAAACAAAAGTAGTAAGAGTAAGGGTAGTAAAAGTAAAGCATCTAAAATCAGTGGATCCAAAAGCAAATCTGGTAAAGCATCAAGTAAGGTGGGCAAATCTTCTGACAAAAGTAAATCATCGAAAAGCAAAGCCGCAAAGAATACTGAAAGTAAAAGTAAGGTATCCAAAAGTAGCAGTAAGATTGGGAAAAGTTTGAAGTCATTAGATAGTGGAGATGATACTGAAAAATCTGGAGATGGCAGTGCCATTAGTTCTAGTGATAGTATAGAATCTACGAACAACCCATTGCCATCTGAAGATAACGAGCTGTCAGATTCAGTTGAGACGAGCTCTTTGATCCGTGATGATATAGATTATGTTGAAGAAGATAACTCCCTCGATAGTAGTAGTTATAGTGGTAGCATGGACACAGAAGAAGCAGTAGAGAATATTGATATCATAACAACTGAAGAGGAGGTACTGTTCACAAAAGATGGCAAGACATATGCGATACAATTACCAGTATCATCAGAGGATGAAACCAATATAGACACAACACAGTTTGAGGGAGACTTTATGGAAGAGAGAATAGACGAATCAGAAGATATCGAGGTAGATATTGATGAGATTATGACTGAGATAATAGAAGTAAGCAGAGCATTTGAAAAAGAGTTTGACGAGAGTGATGTGGATTTGGACCCTTCAAGAGAGTCTGTAGAATAGAGAGATATGTTGTACTTGTTCTGTACTTGTATTACATGTATGTATATAGATAAACTAAGAATAGATGTGATATAGAGTAGAGTATGTCACTTTCGGAACTAACTAACTTTTATTTAGAGAACATCTACTTCCAACAACTTGCACGCCAAAACATTAATCATATATGAATATACCCTACACAAGTAGAGCTCTTTTACTTCTGTACATCACTTCTCTACAGACTCCTGTCCATTTTGCTTACCCAACCGATATGTTATCACATCCATGTTTGGTTTTCACAAAAAGAGATACTCCCGTCTGTTGAACACATAATACTGAAGATACCCACTTGCGTATCCTCTCATCATTAGAAAAGACTTCCATTATCGCGAGGTAGGAAAGCTCTCTTCCGTACAATATCTTTGAAGCTCATCTCCTTTGTTACAACAGCACGGTGCATTTGTTCCGTCTGTGGATTACTACTCGATGATGATGCTACAGTAACACTTCTCTCAACTTCTTCCCCTCTTTCTCCACCAACACGGGGAGCTGACTCGCCGCTTACAGTCATGTAAAGTAGTTGACTATCAGACTCCATCATACCCCTGACAATAGCAGATGGTTGAGAGGACAACGACGACGATGGCGTTGCGTCTGCTGCCAGAATAAACAATGACAATACGACGATGCAAATACTTTGTAAAAATCTAGATGCCATCATTGTTTATTATACGTATGTTTGCTCCGATATCTCCCCAACAATATACTCTCATAAATGAATGGAATAAATTATGGACAGCTGATTGGCATCATTGGGCTTTTGTTGATAGGGTTGGCAATCTGTTTTCTCATTTTGTTATTGAAGTGTAAGATATAAGATATGACAATTAACAGTTTTCATTCATGTGACAACTCCTTGATGGATAACGATACCGCAAATGTCACTTCATCTTTCTTTCTTACATGTCTTATATAAGCCCGTCACCGTGTGCACACAAATGAAGTGGCTCAAAGTTCTCGCCTTGATAGTCGATGACAATGCGATCGATGCACTCGCCAGAGTGATCGAGAGACAATTGACAACGCACCTTTTATAAAAGAGAAATATTTAAGTGACGCCGACTTTGCATATACACACACAATAATGAATGGTAGCAGTAGAAGTCTAAGAGATCTACCACCAGTAGGAACGCGAGTGATATTAGTTGGTCTTAAGAATCCAAATTTAAATGAACAAATTGGCTACATTGAGAACTATTCACGTGACTATGAACGAGTTATTGTAGCATTAGAAGAAGGAGGACCAGAAAGTATTGTTAAAGTTAAACCAAAACAAATTGAGGTAATTGATGAAGGAAGTTATAATAATGGCCGTAGTAGTAGTAATGGTCGCAATAATGGTGGTGGTGGACGACCTGGATTAAATAGAGGACAATCTACACGAGACAGTCGAATGATGAATGGAAGTAGTAGATCAATGAATAATAGGAGTAATGGTAGTGGTATGCGAAGGACGGCATCTGTTAATAGTTTTCAAACGAATGGTACTGATCCACAGGCAGAGTTGATGGAGACACTTCGGAGGTAAGTATATGTATTGCTTTTGTAGTTTAATTGATGTTTGCGTTTTGATAATCTCAAATAACATATGAAATATTATATGTTAAAAAAAACATTCAGTGCCGATGCAATGTTTGATCTAGCCGATACATCAGGTGACGGCTTACTATCTCGAGAGGAATTTATGTATTATATGCAATCAAATACTGATCATACTAAAGCAATGATACGTGATGCATTTTATATGATTGATGTTGATGGAAATGGAGATATAACACGTGATGAAGTTAGAAATGCATTCTTAAAGAAACGGAGAGATTTGAAAGGGGAGACTATATCGGATAGTAAACGTAATATGGAAGGTAAGTAATATTTGCATATACTCTTGATGTATATGATATGCATATTTGTCTCATCAATACCTCCTTTACTATAAATATCCCTGAACAGACGAAATGCTGGCAGTATCAAAGGATGCAGATGCATTATTTGATAAAGCTGATGTAGATAGGAATGGTGCATTAACCAAGAATGAATTCGAATTATTCATGAAGCGTCATACACAGCATTCAGATGCGGCTATACATGAACTATTCGACAGTATGGATGAAGATCACGACGGATTTATAACAAGACAGGAAGTTAGAAATGCCTACATGGCGAAGAAAAAAGGGGATCTACGCGGCGGCAGTATGACATTAATGGATATATTAGGATTAGAAGATGAAGATATGGAAGAGATTGAAGATGATGTGTACAGTATGTTCTTCCTAGCCGACGTTTGTAGTCAGGCATATTGGTTTGCAATTCTTGTGTTCTTCTTGAAGTTGGGATTGATCGTTATCATCGCTATAGATTTATACACTGTAGGATTTTTCCCTGCAAGTGACACGGTTCCTCCTTTGGTCAAAACTACACAGTTCTTATTACTTCCAGTCAATGTTTCTGTCCAAGAAGAACTTATTACGACGTTCTTCATATATGCCAATCTGAAGTGGAGTAGAGAAATCCTAGAGCTGAGTCCAGGCGCATCCAAGGCAAAGTTTCATGCTGCCAACTTTATGCGGTTTATAGATGGTCTGGCCTTTTTGTTTATCAATACTACACTGCTGCTCCAGGCTACTCAAGTCCTGAGTGCATTCTTAAACTTCGCTGCATTGCAGTTCTTATCGTCAATTGATAATGTGGCGTTGCATTTGGCACGAGATGGATACTTGACGGAAAGTTTAGAAACAGTAGCAGGTGATGTATTACTGATGAAATTGCCAAAGAACCACAATGAGAAAATGCAAGTTATGGACTCCTTATTACTTGCAACTACCTACATATTAACTTTGGTTGCATGGGTAATATTTACATTCTTCATTAACATGGGTGGAGAGGAAGAGGAAGTGTAATGGTACCTCTATAGAAGCTGTAAAGCTGTAGAATACAATGAAACAATAATGCTAGATGAAATGTATTGTAGATAATTACTGAACAACCATATGATATTACTCGCATGAGTTCGTTCCAGCCACTAGGCACACCACGTACGATCTATATCAGTCTAGGATACAAAGGATACGCTCGAAGCACAATACTGGTGCATATCTTATATGATGAGAGGATGTAGATGTATGTAGCAGTTATGTCTAGAAATGATCAAGGCAGAGACGACTCGTAAGGAAGCCTCTCAAGAACGGTAGCCGATGTGACACCAATACTTTCGACAGTCTCAGAGATGTCTTGTTAATTAGCCGATTTTGGAGAAGAAGATTTTGCAAGACTGCTGCCTCGCCCTCTGTTTAATAATGACATTGAGAACAGGGATTATACAACCCGTGGCGGCTCTAAATAGTAGTAGTATATTAAATATGCGGGTGGACTTTTGAAGAGGAGCACATACCAAATTTGCAATATCAAATTCGAAATCACATCCCAAAAGAACAAGAAAACAATCAATAAAAAAAGATTTGTTAGGCAATACCTGCTATATCCTCCTCGTCGTATATTGTTGGTTGGATTAAGAGTAGATATCGGAATTGCAATTATACTAAAATATCTTTGCGTCATTTTACAAATTAGTAAGTAGGGCCCCTCTCGGGCACTTTCGGAGAGGAATTTATATGCACCATACTAATACTCTACTGATATTGATAATAAGAATATATAGTATATTGAAAGCAGACGCGATCAATCTGATATAGTTGCAACACCTATCAAACCGTCACGAACAAACTATTTAAACAAATTATAAACAAACAAACAATACAATAAAACCATGGCATCATCAGCATTTTCATTCCATTGTATGATATGTTTTGAAGAATTTGATCCAAATACAAATTATCCAGTAGTATTACCCTGTGGGCATACCTATGTTTGTGTTACATGTGCTAATAAAATTGATATATGTATGGAATGTCGTACACCATTGGTTATGAAGATTGAGGTGCCGCCACCGCCGCCACCGCCGAATACTCCTCAATTGGAAGCAGCTTCTGGAGGTCAACAAAGAAGGGGTAGCGGCGCAGCGTCACCAAGTTTAACAACAACAACAAGTAGCGGTAATGAATATGCAGATAGAGTACAAAATTCACCTGGCTTCCGTAGACGATATGGCCATCGTGAGGAATACAATAAACGCAGTGGTACTAGAGTCAATATGCCCGGTGCTAATGCACAACAGAAGAAGCCCGAACCAATTAAAACTCGACTACCACTACCAAAAAATGCGGTATTACTATCCTTAATACAGGCTAGTGAACCACATCGACGTAGGGCAGAGGTGGAAGCCCCACCGACACCTGTTAAGACTCAAGAGGAGAAGAGTTTATTAAATTTAACAGCTGCGGGTAGCAGTGGGGAATCTAGTCCAATTGCTGCTCGTAGCGGGGGATTACACACCAATTCCAATTCAACAGGATCCTTACCAAAATTTTCTAGACCATCACCATTATTCTTAGATGGATCAGCAAGTGGTGAGGGGCATCATACAAATAATGATGAGGCATTGCAGGGTAGTTCGGCCGATGGGGAAGAACATAAGATTAGAGTTGGGACATATTTAGAGGGTGGTCCGTGTGGTACCTATGCTGTTGCTGTTAAGAGTGGTTTGTTGGGTGAGTTTTTAGTATATTGTTATGTTTAGGTTTTTGTTGCATAGGGATATGTATATTTTTTTGTGCACATGATATGTATATTTTTTACACTCGGCTAACAAATTATATACCCCTTTTTTATAGTTTACCCAACATTATTCGAGCATACCCTGCCAAGGGGATTACAGCAGAATGGACAAATAAATGATTCCGACGTTGACGTTGTTAAACGAGATGTTGAGAATGTTGTGAAAAATTATTATAGGGAAAGTAATGCCGGTAAAAAGAAGGCCTTGAATGATAGAAGTAATATCAAGGAAAAATCTCCAGCACCAACTACACCCAAAGAAGATGAAGCAGTAGAACAATTGGGTAATCCAACAATATCGGTAGAATGTCACGAGGATGAAAATATTGAAGCACATTGTACCACAGATTCATTTTTACCTTCTCCGACTAAATCAGTACAAGAAGATTTGACAATTTCACCCACCGGTCAATCATTATTAGATGTTAGTGAACATAGTCCCGTGGATATATCAATGATGAGTGATCCGGGTGTTCCCACCAGTAGTAGTGATTTAGCTCAGGGTGTAGGAGATAAGAATGAAGATGTTCTGAATAACTTTACAAAGACTTATTCAACTTATGGTCAAGATGTCTTTGATGAACAAATTGCCAAGGGTGAGGCAATGATGGAGGAAAAAAGGTATAACCAGGGTACACCAAAACCTGCCTTGGCAGCCACCGCATCGGGAGAAAGTGATGTTGGTCTAAGTTTAACAATTAGTGATGACGAAGACGAGAATGATACACCACCAAATAACTTATCATCATCAATACAAGATCTACCAGACATGCCAAAACATAGTAGCAGTACAGATAACGAAGATGTGATAAGTGCAAGTGTACGTACCTTACCAGCTCGGCGCTCACAATCGATTGCAGTGTCGGGGGTTACAAAAGATGATTCTGATACGACGAATAAGAAATATACAAGATCATCCACAAGTAGTACGGTACATCAACAAAAGAAAAGTGGCAAGATACCCAGTAGTTCTGCCGCTGATCTGAATAGTGATGAATTTGAACGACCATTGATTAGATTAAAGTATGGTGATCGGGTGCAAGTTGTTAGTATGGATTCACGAGGCTGGGTTAAATTGGCACGAGGGTATGGGTATATACGATTGGAGAACTCGAAACAGTTGGTGAAAGGTGAGTTACTGACTGCTTTAGTTGTCACTTATTTTTGGGTATTCTATATGAATTACTCACACCGCCTTTTCACATTTCCTCTCAAAATGTTAGTCGGTGGAACGAGTGACAAGGCTTGTCAAATTGAGGCCATGCTGCACGAGTTATCACTTGAACGTAATCGACTTAAGAATGAACAAACGAAACTTGAACATCTCTCTGCCGGTCTAATGATCGATTTGCAATCCTCGTTACTAACCTCAGAGGATCGTGTCGTCGTATCGGCACCTGAAGGATCATTACTACGAAGTGAGTCCGAACTAAGTTTGGCAGTACTGAATAAGAGTGCCGTGGACGATATTGATGTTAGTAAACGCTCTCGGGCTGGATTAAGAACACCCCGAGATCAAGATCAGCATGTTGGATTTGGTGATAGTTCACATCGTGAGATACGCACGGCCAAGTCACACTCTCCGGGGAGGAGTGGCAACTTAACTTCGGCCAAGTCACCTCCAAGTCCACCTTATGGGCAGGTTACGCCGAACTTACAACACGCAACGAACCATAACTGGTCGACAGTACAAACACCCACAAGGGTGAACTTCCGGACGGGACTTAGTGGACATCGTGCCTTGACGAGTTCACTTTCCCATCCTCACGATTTTATCAGTAGTAGTGGTAGCCGTACAATGAGTAACCATGCGGGTGTATCAACGAGTACAAAGAAGTCTAGTAACACTCGAGGGAGGATGAGTATATATTAAATATGAGTTGAAGGATAAAGAGAGGAAATGGAAGAAACAAGATTAGGAAATTGAACAAGAAGAATGTATCGAAATATGATTAGTTTTTGCTTGGATGTACACTGTATAGATATAAATCCATTGTACTTTTGATTAAAGGAATAGGTTAGTTTTAAGGTCTTGTCTACTTACACTATTGTATACTTTTTGAGTTCTGTGTATGAACTCGATAAGAACTTATCGCTGGCTGATCTTATCTGAGGCGTTGAATGATCATCTTTTTTTTTACTGTCTTCGACCCAGACTTTGTTATCTCCTCCTTTTGACTTACTATAAGTACCGCCGATTGTTTCAATTTTTTGTGTAGCGTTATCATCAAGCTGTATACCAAAGTGATCTGGTATAATCTTGCTAATCAATTTGTCAATGAGATTATCATATTCAACGGCAACACCTTTGCTATCAGATTCTTTCATTTGTTTTAATGCACTTGTACAGAGGGTAGCAAGATGGGCTGCACAGTACTCTTCATATGTTAAACTTTTGACACTGCTGCCCATGTTAGATACAAGTTCTACTAAATCACTAGGTGGCTGTTGCTTTCCTCGTAGACAGACTGCTTTCGGAGTACCACCTCGAACCGTCTTTAGTTTCTCTGGATCAAGGTGGCTCATCATCGTCTGAACGGGGTCTCGGAAGACAAATATCCATGGTACTTCAGGGAATGCTTTTTGCATCACGTCAATATTCTTCGACCCCGCGCTCGATACTTTGAAGAACATATGCTTCTCAGTTGGTACTCTTGTTCGTCCCATTAAATATACTACATCTCTCAGCAAGTCTGCATTAGTGTCAATATCACAACCTGTTTCCTTACAAGCTTTCAATGCATTATTAATAGGATGCGATTCTGAATAAACACGGTGACCAAAAGGATTCATTGCTGTTAAACTATTAGCCACTAATGTACTACCCACTCGAGATTCATGAAAGACGAAACCTGATGGTGGCATTACATGTACATCATTATCATTGTGTGTTTGTCTATGTTCAATACTTTTATCATATTCTCTTGCTTTATGAACAACCGATGCTAGATCGATGCTGATTATGTTTTTCTCTTTATCACACCCGGATTCACTAACCAACATTCGAAACATGGGAAAGGAAGGAGGATCCTTCTTATACTTATCCCAATCTAACTTGCAAAACCGCCCAGTAACTCCTTGATACTTTGAATCACTATATACCTTATTTCCTTGCTTTATAGATCTGGCATTTATATCAACTAAATGCAGCTCTCCATTAATAATACCAGCCCACTTTCCAAAGTGTTTTGTAGTTTCTTCCTCAGCTTTAGATCTCTCATTAATTTGTTGTTGATATGGATTGTTCTTATTAACTTCTCCCGATACACTATTATTACCACTTGAGCTCGCATAATGAACAAATAGTATGAAAAGTAAAGTGAAGGTGAAGGATAGCCCTACCACAATTATGGATATCAAGTTTGACTTTTTGTTGGTAGATTGGCCTCTTCGTCTGCCAATACCCGACGAGGAAGATGATCGAGGAGCACCCATAACTGATATACTATCGAGTATCATTTTGGAGGTATCGTATGTTCAATTTGTTCAAAAGTTGGTGCACCGATAACAAAATTTTATGTATTGTAATAAAGTTTGGCGAATCAGGAATACACCAGGAGTCAGCGGTTGATAGAGCGTTAAAAGCTGATCAAGTGACCGTATTGAGAGTGCACCAGGCCACTTAATCTAATCCATTTCAATATCTCAAGTTGGTGCACCGTTTACTACTACAATACATAACTTCATTTTGAGAGAAAACGAGCCTTCGATACATATCTCTAATAATCATTAGATGAAGACAACCTAAGCAACATGAAGAATAGCGAGGTTAATGTGGCGTAGAAGCCGGGGTAGTTTCAGCAATTGTTGCATTTAAATTTTTCAAATGGTAGTGGTTCATGACGACCAAGGCACGACGTGGTAGGGTACAAGTTGTTGATTGAAGTTGTTGTGTGCAGCAAGCCATGATATGCTCATATATAGCATGATTTGACGCATTTGAAGAGGAATCTATATATATTGATTATCATATTAATTCGACAAAGCGGCGGCGTAGTACGGAGTTCAATCTTCTAACACAAGATTACCCGAGCAAACATTAAAAAAAACCTTTATTAACATCAACATAATTCTAAAAAGGTATATATAAATTATATAAATATGGATACCAAAACAACAAACAGGTTTGAGGAGTTGAAGAAGGAAATAGCAGAAGAACAACAAATTATTAAAGGATTACCTTGGTGGGGATTTCTTGGTGATGATACATCACCACCTGGCGATGATAAGCTACGGGCTAAACACATTCAATCGTTGATGGATAAACAATTGGAGCTTATGTTGATTGTTGAAAATGAACGGATTGATGACGTTGTCCGTAAGCATGAAGAGCTTCATCCTTCCGAGACTTTTGAATGTCCCATTTGCCTCGAAACTATTTCGATGTCAGACGATTTGGATAATGCCCCAGTTATGTACCAATGTTGTGGTGGAGCAAATTGCCGTCAATGTGGCAATATGGGCACCAAGTTTTCTAAATGTCCCCTTTGCAGAGCAGAATTGCCAAAGGGACAAAAGGAAAGCATGGCCGAGTTTGTTAAATCTGCAGAGAGTGGGAAAGCTTGGGCGCAGTCAAAATTGGGACATGCATATCTTCACCATCGAATGGCATTACCATATGACAATCCGCCACGGTAAGTGAGATTCTGTGTATTTGATTTGATTAATTATCATAGATCATCTAACAATATTGTATATCATCTATCGCATGTCTAGTAACGTAAAGAAAGGTTTGAAGTTTATTAAATTGGCTGCCGAACAAGATGAGCCAACTGCTCTATATGCACTTGGGCAATTTCATTATGAGGGTATGAATGGCATCAAAAAAGATGTAGAAAAGGCAAAGGTCTTCTTTGAAAGGGCTTCAAATAAAGGGCATACAAAATCTCAAATGACTTTAGGAGTTCTAGCCTTTGGCCGAGGTACTGATGATTATGCAATGAAACGAGCAGTGCATTATTTCTCACTTGCATGTAATAAAGATGATACTGGAGAGATTGATATGATGTTTGCTCAACTTTGCGAACATGGTAAGGGAGGGTTTGAAAAGTCGTTACTGTTATCTAAACACTACTATGGTGAAGCTGCAAAGAAGGGAGATAAGCGAGCCTTTTACCCCTTGGCAAAGATATTAATGGAAGTTCATCGTAAATACTTCGGAATTCCTATATCTGGCCACTGTCTAGTTCCGTTAGCTATGTATTGGGCAGTGAAGGCTAAGGAGGCTGGCGAGGAGAGCGCTTCTGTTTTCGTTGAAAAATGGGAAGGATGTATGTCGAGAGTATGCTTCAATACTACTAAATGTAAATGCAAAGGTGGGGCAACCTCCTCAAATGTGAAGAAAAATGCTTGTTCAAGGTGCAAGTCTGTTTGGTACTGTAGCAAGGAATGCCAAGTAGAGAATTGGAAGGATGGTCATAAGTTTGATTGTGTGAAGCAAGGGTAGGAACAAAAGTCTTGGCAATCCTTTACTCCTTCCGTCTGGCAGCTTAGAGTCTGTGAGATATTATATCTGACGCACAAAAGGTGGGCTGGTGTTGCATAGTAAATATAGTACAAAATAACGCCTACTGTTCTGTTACACATCTTAATAGACTTATTCTACACCTGTCTTAATGCCCATTAGTGAGCTTTACACTACTGTTGTTCTCGTCAATACCAACATAATCTATAAAGTCTTGTTCCAATTGATGTCTCTCTGCTCTCATTTGACGCTTTCGTTCTCCTTCTCTCCACACTGATCGTTCATTCAACAGCTTTTCCGTTGCGTGTACTAGCATTTTGTATTCTTTCAGCAACTTGGGTAGATCACGTATACCAATATTATCCGGATGAGTGGTAAGGAAGGAGTATGATCTGGAGAACTGAGATGGCAATGGAGGCTCTTGTGGTGGAAGATTAAGTTGCTGTAGGCTTTGATTCTTCTGTGCATCATCAGTACCCTTCCCTTGTTGTAAGATAGACGTGTTTTGCTTCTTTATTGCCCAATCAAGGTCGATTGTTTCTCCTTTAGACCTTGCCTTTCGTACATCTCGGGCTTTAATGTCGAAGTTTAGTAAAGATCTCTTCGTTGACTCGTCATCAACATTCTCATTTGATCCATCTTCTATATCCTTATCAATCTTGTTATCTAAAGATTCTTCGTTTTCTTTAATCTTTCTTCGACACATCTCTAATCCTAAACGAAAATCTTCAGGACCAATGGATAGCACCGCGCTTTTCTCCCCTGTACCTTCTAAAGATATGACCTCAGCCATATGCCCGTCAACATCTAATTCCCGAATAAACTGCATTGCGCCACAAAGATTGGTATACGCATATCCCATCTCACCACGAAGCAGTGGCATGGGTGCAAAGTCTTCAATGAACCGAAGAGAAGATAGTAAATGTTTAGGATGTGACCGTATTGTTGCCAAGATGAGTGTTGGGAGTATATCATCCGCTCCGGGCGGATCTCTACCACCACAGGCTTTATCCAACGCAAACGATACACCCCGGTGTGCTGATAATATACACTGTAACATTTGTCGTGGTGATGATTGACCATGAATATATTGTATCTGTTGAATGATATAACTTAGATCAATATCATTCTTTGCTTTTTTCAATGATTGAATTTCCAAATGTGTCGGAGTAACAAACTGTAATGATAACATCTTATCATGTAATTCCATTTCTAATGTCTTCATTGATTTGGAAGCCTCTTCACAGGCTGTTAACAATACTTTATCAATATCATGCCGGCATTTAGTATATACAAATTTCTCAAGGGAAGCCAACAATTCTTCCCGAGCAGCTTCATTTAGTGTTGCTTTCTGATCACCATCTAGCTGTTGTTCTTTTTGTTGAGGGTATAAGTAGTCATGAAATGCCTCATGATCTTCAATTTCACGAATAGTCTTATTGATAAATCCTCTTACTGCCTTTGCTAAACTAGTACCGTGATTGTGTTGATCAGCAGTTGGTGTCTTTGTGGCATCATCTCCTGATTCTTTTGCGTCTCCATTATTACTTTCTGTCTGAGACATACTTTCAACCATGACATTGGCAGCTTCATGTATAGTTTTACAAAATTGTTGTATAGAGATCACAAGATTTGCAGCCGACGGTTCACATAATGTGTTTAAGAAATTGGTATAACATTGTGATGATGGAATGGATGGTAAATCAAAACCTGCATTCTTTTGAACAGCCGCAGAATCATCGTTATCTTTCACTTCTTCATCTGTATTATTGACCTTTTTGACTAATTTCCAAGATAAGTTTTGTTTCTCAATAATCTGTCTCAATGCACTATTATTTCGAGAGGCACTACTACTCTTATTATCATATTGATGTCGTCTCCAATCACAATTGGAAGATAACATAGATTCAATAATTTGAGGAGCACATGGTAATATATCTGAGGTACAGGCTTGTAGTTCAGTTAATAAATTTGTATTGTTGGCGGATGTATTATTGTTAGTATCATCTTCATCATCATCTTCGCCACCGCTATGAATCCACTCTATACGAGCACTTCTAGCTTCTAATAGTAATTCACGTTTGCGTTCATCCATCTTCGCCTTTCGTTTTGATATATTGTTGTTTACATCTGATGTGGTAGTGGTTTGTGTATTGTTACTACTCGAAGCGGGAGGCAAATCAACAACCGTACCGCCAGAATAATCCATGACGCCTTATTAGACAGTATAATAACTACTTCATAAAGAACAGTAAGTCTTTAGGGGCTTTTTGGCTAGTGCTGTTTTGTGCCATAAACCCTTGGATTTTTTAGGGGTAGCGGGGTATCCTAAAGGTACGTTGCATATCTTGGGGAGCGAGCGGGGGTGATAGCATGTTGATCTGTTGAGTATGGCACAGTTTGCATTGCTTATATTGATATCTATAATATCTATATCAATGTCTTTTACAGTTTTGAACAGTAGTATCCGGAGAAAAGTTCTTCTTCTCAAATCTTCACGTCTTTCATTTTCATCGACATCTGATATCATTCCGCGAGCTGCAGTGGCTGTTGTGGTTAGATGGTCTAAAGATAATTCAACATTACCTCAATGGTTATTAGTACAGAGAGGGAAAGAGCCAAATAAAGGAATGTGGTCGATACCTGGCGGTAGCATCGAATCAGGAGAATCTACTTTAGACGGAGCAAAGAGAGAATTGCAAGAAGAAACTGGATTAACAACAAAACAATTAGCATATGATTTGAGATGGCATGAGTTTGGACCATTTGCATGTAGTGATTCTATACATGAAAACTATCATTATGTGATATCCCAATGTTTTGCTGAAGTAATATCATCAACAATACCTAATATACAAGCTTCGGATGATGCAGACGATGCTAGATGGTGGAGTGCACAAGAAGTAAAGGAGGC
>Ga0214478_100469_pt1 | contig 23734 bp, 14 predicted proteins | sample M1_20Mar14CPVII9_2_FD_178001 | JGI IMG/M metagenome (GOLD analysis project Ga0214478, IMG submission 178001) | Marine eukaryotic communities from Monterey Bay, California, United States - M1_20Mar14CPVII9sort6BwellD7 | ecosystem: Environmental > Aquatic > Marine > Unclassified | place: USA...
TGGTTGCAATAGTTTTGCACGGAAAAAAGGACTATGTCAAAAACACCACACACAATATACAAAGGCATGTTACTGGATATTTACAGTCAACACCAGGTAAACTGCACCTGCCAACGCGGGCATGCTTTTAATGTCATTTTGTTTGTAACTATCTATTGAGAATGAGTACATACCAGTCAAACCTTTTTTTTAGATCATGCAAGGCAGATGCAACAAGTCATCAACAGATCCCAAAGTTTATCTGCCTTGGACAATGAGCCACACCAATCCCAATAAGACATGTACAATGTTGTAATGGCAATCAAGTACCCATTCAGCAGTTTACCACCTTCAGCACATTTCTAGAGATGAGGGCAACACTTTTACAGCCACTTGTTGGCAGGTTTTCCGTGAGAAACTTTGAAACCTGACCAACATTAACATCAGGGCAATGTTTGGTTGTCTAGCGCCCCCCTAGAGATGTAGGCTGGCAAATATACTGATGGATTGGCATTGCCTGGGTACCTAACAAGTTAATAAACACTTACAGCACCTTTGTAGAGGTGCTGGTTGCACTTTTACAGCCATGTGTAGGCCAACATCATGCCTCAGATTGGGCAAAAATTTCCAAATCAGCCCAACATTCTTGGCCACGCCAACCCCTGTTGTGATGGTTTGTGGTGATGATAGCACATGTACAATGTTGTAATGGCAATCAAGTACCCATGCAACAGTCATTTACCACCTTCAGCACATTTCTAGAGATGAGGGCAACACTTTTACAGCCACTTGTTGGTACATTGTCCGTGAGAAACTTACTTGAAACCTGACCAACATTAACATCAGGGCAATGTTTGGTTGTCTAGCGCCCCCCTAGAGATGTAGGCTGGCAAATATACTGATGGATTGGCATTGTCTGGGTACCTAACAAGTTAATAAACACTTACAGCACCTTTGTAGAGGTGCTGGTTGCACTTTTACAGCCATGTGTAGGCCAACATCATGCCTCAGATTGGGCAAAAATTTCCAAATCAGCCCAACATTCTTGGCCACGCCAACCCCTGTTGTGATGGTTTGTGGTGATGATAGCACATGTACAATGTTGTAATGGCAATCAAGTACCCATGCAACAGTCATTTACCACCTTCAGCACATTTCTAGAGATGAGGGCAACACTTTTACAGCCACTTGTTGGTACATTGTCCGTGAGAAACTTACTTGAAACCTGACCAACATTAACATCAGGGCAATGTTTGGTTGTCTAGCGCCCCCCTAGAGATGTAGGCTGGCAAATATACTGATGGATTGGCATTGTCTGGGTACCTAACAAGTTAATAAACACTTACAGCACCTTTGTAGAGGTGCTGGTTGCACTTTTACAGCCATGTGTAGGCCAACATCATGCCTCAGATTGGGCAAAAATTTCCAAATCAGCCCAACATTCTTGGCCACGCCAACCCCTGTTGTGATGGTTTGTGGTGATGATAGCACATGTACAATGTTGTAATGGCAATCAAGTACCCATGCAACAGTCATTTACCACCTTCAGCACATTTCTAGAGATGAGGGCAACACTTTTACAGCCACTTGTTGGTAGATTATCCCTGAGAAACTTTGAAACCTGACCAACATCAGGGCAATGTTTGGTTGTCTAGCGCCCCCCTAGTGGTCAGACGTTGGCGCTAGTTAATGAGCTATTTAACTAGCCAGTTAACTAGTAAAAGATACCGGAATTTTGGTGAGTCATTCTGTTATGATAAAAGTTCCCTAGTATAAAAGTGAGCACATCGGCGCTTAATACACATATTCAAGATATCGGATTATCTATATGGCGGTATTTCTAGATGATTAACTAGTGTTTTAAAGCATTATAAAGTAGCATGTAACAATAATTTTTGCTAATTTTTGCAAATTTACCATAGAGGATCGAACTCGGCTCGAGCTAGTTGAGCGGCTAGCTAGCTACGTACAATTTACTTAGTAAAATGGCAATCTCCTAACTAGTTAGTTAACTAGCTCGTAGAAAAGTACGTAGGAATCAGTACAAAAATTTACTAGTTAACTAGTAACTAGCCCCAACGCCTGACCACTAGAGATGTAGGCTGGCAAATATACTGATGGATTGGCATTGCCTGGGTACCTAACAAGTTAATAAACACTCAGCTCTACAATATTACACTTGTAACCATTTCGTACTATGCCTACATACCTTATACGTTTGTTCTCCAAAGAGTCACTCACACTCCAATCAATCTTCCAACTTCCAACTAACAATCAGAACAGAACAACTTAGAAAATTAGGTAAAATTAGCACAACTTCCAACTAACAATCAAACAACACTGCTACTGCATGTAAGACTCTCCGCATGATGATGGGAATGATATCACAATTTAAAAAGGAGGTGGCCAGAGAATAAATAATAATGAATGATCATTTTATCGGTATCGATATAGATATTGAACCTCCTTCAACATCATCATCTAATGTCAATAAAAGAAGTAAAAAAACAAATAAGAAACACAATCCACCAACAACAACCAACACAACCAAACAAAAGACGAAGTCTAATAAAAAACTAATCAAACCAAAACCACCACCAAATCCACCATCATCATTAATTAAATTATTACAAAATGATAAATCGGTACACAACTACTTTCAATCATTAACATCTAATTTAAATTATGATGTTATGAAATGGAAGGTTGAGGCTGAGTATTGGAAGGATATTGCTACTACCGCTGCCTCCTCTAATAATAATGATGCTGCTAAGGTTATTACTACTGATAATGTCATAGAGACGACTAATATTGCTAATGGTGGTGGTAGTAAAAAGCGAAAGGCATCACCACAGCAGCAAAAGCATAATACAAAGAATGTCAAATCAAAAGTAATAAAGCAATCGAGGGGTAGTAATAATCATACTACTAAACAGAAGAAGCAACAGCAAGTAGAACAACAAGATGATATCAGTATACCAATCACAGACGAAGTATTATTTGGTGACCTAAGCGATGATGATGATGATGATGGTGAAGAAAGTAGTAGTTGTCGTAGTAGTCAGTCTATTAATGAATTACAGCAACAACAAGGTGCTTTTAACACAAAAGATACTCTCAATCAAAGAAGAAGAAGATACAAACTTAATAAGTTAAAAGAGGCACAAAGATTATTAGATTATATTGGTATATCATTAGTTACTATTGAGAGGGTTGTTACAACAGCAAAGACTAATAGTGCTACCAAGTACGATACTCCTGAAACTTTCACCGCTGATGATACTAACGAAAATGATATCGAAGAACAAGAAGAAAGAATAATAATACATCGTCAATCAGATGAGAAGGTAATATCTGAATTATTATCGGTACTTCGAACATGTATCAAGAGTCCATTTATTGCCTTTACTCATCAGATGAATACTGATAAAGAAGAAGAGTCATGTATTGGAAAGGAGGACAGAGAAGAAGACAAAGAAAGATTAAACCGATATTATCATCCATTCTGTAAATATGGCATGATGCATATACCTCAGGTTTACTTTACAAGTAGTAGTAGTAAGAAACAGCCTACTCCTATTCCTGCTGATGCTGGAGAAGCTAACTCTGAGGAAGACGAACATCCAGCATCAATAGTGTTAAGGTGTATACTATCTATATTAATCATTTTTGAGAATTATTGCTGTTGTGGTGATGACAACTTGCTGTATAATGATGAAGATGACGAATGGGATGCCATATTTGTTACCAACGAACAAACAACACCATCAACAGCCAATAATAAAGAAGGAGAAACAACAACAACAACAACAACAACAACAACAACAACAACAGCAGCAGCAGCAGAAGAAGAATTAGCAATAATACAAACGGGTATGAAACATAGAAATGAATTAACAAAACGTTTCATATCATCATTACATTTAGAAATTAGTAATTATTGGTCAATAATGGATTATAATGCCAATAACAGTCTTTCGACGTCGGATAGTTTATACTTTCATCCATCAGATGTACTTGATAATATTGATACCAACACCAATGAAGATGATAACAGTACAAGTATGTACAATACAAAGTCTTATAATCGACTAGTATCATTGGAAGAACGTATATCATATGTACGATTAATTACATTATACTATAAAAGTATTGGAAAGTTGGAGTTGGTATGTGAATTGTTTATGGGGTATATAATTTCCTGTACATCCGTTTTTAGTGGTAGTAGTAGTAGGTTGCCATCTTTATTAAGCATGTGTACATTAGAGGCATTACTTGCACCAGGCGATTACATCCCATCATCAGAAACAACAAGTACTACTAGTTGGTTCGAACAATATGTAACTAAACAATTCACAACACAAAAAGCATCATCGTGCATGCTTATGTCTATATCAAATACAATACATAAATCAATACAAATATCAAAAGAACGTGCTAAGAGTACAAATGCTCAAATTAGAGATTTGGCATTTATAGAACTTGCTGCTTTTGATCGGATTTGCAAGCTCGAAGAAGCCACTAGTGGTTGGTTGCCTGATTTAACAAGACCTAGTGAAGTACTGGACGTTGATACCATTCTTTCATTATCGACTTGTCTTCTGCTTGAGGATGATAATAATAATGATGATTCTTCGAGAAATAAGATACAGGCAGGATTGGGAATAGCATGCACACTTACTTTACTCACCATGGGAGATGTTGACAGAGTTATACAACTTTGTAAAAAGATCACTACCGATTCGACAAAGCCACGGCCTCATAATAATAGCAATCTATATCTTTTACCGGCATGCTGTTATGCATATACAAAGTTGATGTGTCAAAATTGGGAGTCAATGAAGCTTGGCTGTGCAGTTGGGCGTCATACCGCAGCTGCGTTTACTATCGAGGATAAGTTTTCTCCCATTTTACAGTCAATGATACAACAACAGCTGCAGCACACTAATGAGGGTTCAGTACTTGAGGATTGGCAAACGATTGATGTCATCACTCAATGCTGTATACTTCTCGGTGACGGATGTTCGTTACAAAAAGTTGTTAGTAGAGTTATACCAAACTTGATACAATTGGCAGGTATGCCACAACAACGACGATCATTACCAATATCCCAACGTATACAAACATCACGAATGTTATCATCCTTCGTGAATGCTGGTGAAATACCAACCGTACGTGTAATTAATTTGAAACGTCGTCCTGATCGATTACTTGATTTCATGGCTTGTGCAGTTAATGTACATCAGTTACTAGTTGTGAAAGGACCTGGCAGGTTGAAACGCAAGAATAATGCAATAACAAAGAACTTCATCTCGATGAACGAAGAAGATGATGAACAGTATTATGCATTCGATGGACAAAGCAGTCGTGATGACCTCGAACAACAACTTCAACAACGTTTGGATGGCAAGGGTACATTATCCGACTTTGTCAAGGCAAAGTGGCGACCGAGTGAACTTAAAGCATTCGATAGAGATGCTCGTGATGACTTTGAGCTTGTCTCTACTAGTACAAGTGAAAAGGCTTGTGCTCTTTCTCACATTGCTACTTGGATTGGCATTGAGACTACACTATCTGATGTTCACGATAGTTGTACCACCTCCAATGATAGTGGAAGGAATGAATGTAAGTTTTGCTACACTTATTGCTTGTATGCAAATATCATACTTCTGTCAACTCATACCTTCATCTTACTTCTCATTCAACTTTAAAATTAGATGGTTGCGAATGGTACCAGAAGAAACTTATGAGAATGTTCAAGATATCAGGCTTTGCTAGAGGACTTCCTTTGCTCCACAGTAATGAGGGGATGAATCCTGTACCTGTATGTGTAATTCTCGAAGATGACGCAGTGTTAAATGATCGATTTGCTGAACAGCTTGAGCTGATACTACAGGAGCTACCTCGTGACTTTCACATGTGTTCACTGGGATACAGTCGACCAAAATCTGCTCCATTAGTCGAATACTCTAATAGTATTGGTATCCCATCATGCTTATGGTATCTCACAGGGTATATCTTATCACTCGAAGGAGCTAGACATTTGATCAAATCACTACCAGTTGTTGGGCCTGTGGATAGTTGGATAGGACTTAAGATGTGTAGTAATTGGGATAATAAGTTTGGTGATGCGAATAATGTTGGGAAGGACAAGTTTAATAGGAGAGAAAAGGCAAAGCTACCCGATCAGAAAGATCTAGTCAAGATTTTGAAGTTTCGAGCATTTGCAGCTCTCGTGCCATTGTGTTCTCAGAAATCAAGAGGAGGAGGTTGGAGGGATAAAGATACGGATATAGTTTACAGTGGTCGATCGGAGACATAATTTATTTAACATGATTTATAGTCCAAAGAAACCTATAGCATTGTTAGTTGTAATGTGCCCCAATTCTTCTACAGACAATATTGTCTCTCCTCTCTCTTCTCGGCCTAAGTTGACCTCTTTGCATACTGCCTCCAGAATCTCCCTCTGCCTCAAAGAAGCTATCCTTGTTACCTTTAAACCCCATATATGGTGAATCAGTTTCTATCATCAGTTTATCCAATGGTATTATAGCATCTCTAAGGCATCTCTTGGACCTCATCACTTCCTTCTTCTCCTGGTTTACAAATGTAACCAGAGATACTGAAATGATATCCACGCTTTGAATACTCTAAACATTCATCATATGATCCAGTATAGCAATGCACAATAATATTTGGTTTGGTATTGTGATTTTCAGTAACCTCATCTATACATTCCAATGTATCATCGAATGCTAACCTTTCATGTAGGAAGATTGGCAAGTCATGTTCACATGCCAACTCAAGCTGTGCTTTAAACCATGGTATTTGATATTCTTTATCGGGAAAACCGTCTGAATAGTCCAATCCAGTTTCTCCAATACAACTAATAACTTGTTGTTTAGAAGATTGTGATGATATAAGTTCTTTAATACGTCTAAAATGAGATTCTGATGGCAAGCCTTCATCGAAGGCATGATAAGGATGAACACCAACTGTCGTCTTGATTTTGATATTATTACTTGTCTTCTTGAAATTATCTAATAACAGTCTAACAGACCTTTCCGATTCATCAATTGTAGAAGAAGGTGATATCATAGCGATAATGTTGGCTTTGGAAGTTGAGGGGTGATGTAATATCTTTAGAGCAAAGTCAACTGTATTATCCTCGACATCTATAGATGATACAGATCCCATGACGGATATCAAATCTGGGTGTAGAAGATTGCAATCAACATCAACTAACGGAGGAGGAGAAGTACAACTGCTCATAGCTGATGAAAAGTATAGTTTTCCCGATTCCAAACTCCTCCGATGAGAGATATCAATACCAATGGTAATGATTTAGTACATTTGGGTCCCAGAGGTCGAGTCACTCGCATCGAAGCATTCAAGTATTGGATGGAGAATATGAATACACTTCTTGTGTATGATGCATCAGGTGACGGAGACTCCCTAATCCGTATTCTAAGGAATCAGGATGACGGTTTAGATTTCTTCCCTTCTGCAAATATGATTAACATCAGGTACACCTTTACTTTAGATGAAGTTCATGATAGCATGCCTGCTGGTCGAAATGTTGGAGGCGCAGATGACTTGTGGTTAGTGAAAGTATTGATTGTGGGGCAATGTATTGATGACTTTGACGTTGTTGACGATGCCGCTGCACGTATCACAGCCGTGAGGAATCGCCACCAAGGAATGTTAAATGTTAATGCTCCAGCCAATAGTAGGCATGGAAAGGAATGTATTGTCAGTGAGAATTGAGAGGATATTGCATTGTTTTCGTCAATGGGTAGAGCAATTGGAATTACGAAGTGTGCTAATTATGAACGGTATGGAGTTGGTGGTAGGTGTGTTGTTCCCGGACAGCCTAACAAACCTTATTATTCAAGGCCACTTCTCCAAGCAGCAGCCGATCTATCACTAGGCTGGAGTCATCTGCGTATCCTGGTCGCTACCTCAGGCTCCGTCGGTATATCAAAGGGGAGCTTGAGGACACTACCGCCGACGTATACATAAATAGCAGCGGCGAAGTAGTTGCGAGGAACTAAATCGTCACCAGACGGTTACGTAAAATAGCCTTTCCTCTAACACTCTAGCACTCACACATTACACCCTTAGAATAAAATGGAGTCTAGGGCTGGACTTCATATAGGTACTATGGTAGGTACATTACACATTACACCCTTAGAATAAAATGGAGTCTAGGTATGTCCAGCCATCATCATCTCGAACATTCGATGGTGAGGGAGAATGCAATACATGCCCCTTGAGATGGCGCAGCATACAGTGGTGTCTCACGAACTATACCCCCCGGGGGGTATAATGTTTTGGACTAGGCTGAGATTTGGGAGGGGGGGTATAACTGATTCCTTAGTAAGTGTACGTAGTAAACTGCGGAGGGGGGTATAGATTCAACACTAGGCTCACCTCGAGGAGGGGGGTATAGGCAGAGTTTGGGGGGTATAGTTCGTGAGACACCCCTGTAAGTAGTATCTATTTGATTCCCTTGATTTTAGTGGTATCCTAAACCTTAATTATGTAGGTACTCGAGGGGGTACGAGTACGATACGATACGATACATTCTTCAGTATTCAATGCAGTCTCGATAGCCGATATATGTGTTAAAATCCTCAATATATGGTAGACATTGGTATACGGTTTTTTACGCTCTTACGACTATCAAACCAATTGATCTCTGTCCACTCCAAAGAGCTACCACGATTGATAGGGTGTTGGGACAAGCATCATACGACCATCAGTGGCCGCTTGGCTCTCACTATTTGTTGTATTTGAAGTGGTAGGGTTTTGTCAGAGGCCGCTAATAGATGTGCTGTACTTCTTCCCTTCAACTGAACACATTAGTGATATACTACCCACCTTCTAGGACAAATTGAACCTATTTCAGTATTTCTGACAGAAGAAAGATTGTCTCAACCCATTCGTGTTCGCCGGTATAGTGACTCCAATCCTTGGCAGAATCCCAGACAGGATTGATGACAGATCCAGTGTCAACCAATGAGACAAACGAAGGCTTATTCTCACCGTGCTCAAATTCTTCGACTATCTCTTCTAATACCATTGTAGCCATTAAAGCATTAATAGGGGTTCTGAAGTCTTTAGGGGGGCACATTGTACGCATATAGCCCATACCATTTGTGTGGGCTGATCTCAGTACCACCCTCTGAAGCGAGGGGATTCTACCATCATGAGCGGCTTTTGATATGATGTGCACAGCTTTGGTCATCTCCATCTTCCAGTTAGAAATGTTAATGTTCAATTGCAAACTATTTTGAAAACTAAAGAACCACTGAAACAAGCCAATTACAAGATGGGTGCATTTCCTTTTGATAATTTCACCAACCAAGTCTTTTGAGTTTTGGGTTACGTTTTTAGGATAATTGGCATAAATTCCTGTACAACTCAGGGCATGCGATTCATTCAATAACAAACTTTGTTTTTTTGCTTCTAAAACTGTATGTTCTTTTACCATGTTGCAGGATTCGTCAAGTTGTATGCTATGACTTGCCCCTAGAAAGCAAACATTTGTTTCACTCTTTTGATTCCCTAGAAAATACTCTTTCAACACATTTCTTTGGAATTTATCCCAGTGAAAGTTATACTGATTTATTGGTAAATCAACGTCATTTCTTGCCCCTGGCAAACTGCAATGAATGCATTTATTTCTTTCGGGCTGGTACCTTGTAAATAGCGGATGTTCTGGTGGTGGGATTACAATCTTGTTTGTTGTGTTGCAAAAAGTTTTCCAGTCAGTTTTGTTTACAAGAAAGCTCTTGTGTAACCATGTACCTGCTATTTTCTCTTTTTGTGCTGGCTTATAAGTTCTATTTAAATCAATGTCAATTGAGCCTCTGTCGTGTGTGATTCGGTGATCATCAATTGATGTATTGCTCACTCTCGCTTGCAAGCAAACATTCCTGACATTCGAACGGAAATATCCCTTATTATAATGCTCGCTACACAACAGATGGATAATTTCCACAAAATATTTCCCTGACACGGGCATGTGCGCAAGATTGTAGGTCCCGATTACATAAGTAGAGGTGTTGCTAGACGTTAGATCAAAATTGTCAAATTTAATCATAGATAAAGACAATCCTGAAATTCGTCCAATGAAGACAGGATGATAACATGTTCGGTTTGGTTGAAGGTGAACTTCGATCCGAGATTTGGAAGGTATATGGAGTATCTTTGCAATATCCGATAAAGCATACATTGAATTACTATTGATGCCAATTTTGCTGCTTACTTTCTCTGCTGCCAAATTGTGATGTACAATTGACGTACTGCCCTCAACATCAGTTTTAATAACTGATACTATTAAAAAAAACACTAAATTTAATAGTAGCAATAGTCCTGTTCGTTGTGCGATAGTACCAGGTAAGCTTGAGTCCCCAGCTTCGTTGTTGGTTTCTCTAATCAAGCTCGTTAATTCGGCATCCTGATCCTCTTCGGGTGGATCCATCATGTGTCCTAGCTGTATAAACTGTTGTGTTTTGACTTCTATATCGTATCTAAATTATGTTCTTTAAGTTTGTGTAGTTGAGCATTTACACCCTTAGAATAAAATGGAGTCTAGGTATGTCCAGCCGATATCATCATCTCAAACATTCGATGGAGGTAGAATGTAGTGCCCCTTGATTATGAGGATTCCCTTTTGTTTGTATACCTACGGTAGATTAGATATCTGATATCATTGACTCATTGACCACATACATCCGGAGACGGGCATGCCCACGGGCAATCCGTTGGTTTTTACTTTCAAAAACACAACAAGAAAGCATGAAAGAAAGCTGTGTTACAAGATTGATTTGGCGATGAGTCATGGTACAATTGTCATAATAAATATTACATTTTATCGCTAAAATATTTTAGCATCTTTCTTTCTAAACTTTTAAAAGGCATGATTGTTTCTCGTGAATGCATTTAAAATACATTGCATTTATTTCAACTAATCATAGTGTTGTTGTGTTGCTCCTGATAAGCAAAGGATAGATAAGTACATTACACAAAGTTATACTACACTCATAAATAATGTCATCACGCTATATATCGACTACTGTATTAGCAGCAGCTACTGCTGCAGCCTTTACCCTCTTTGGGAGTAGTGGTGGTATTGCAATGGCATATGAAACATCGAATGAAGGACAATCATTATCAACTAATAAAGAAGTTAATACATTTGATATTAATTTCCACCCAATGCAGTCGGAAGAGTTATATTCTACATATGGTCGTCACGATGATACATCGTTGTCGGCACCAGATAAGGTTGGTATTGCATTGTCATCTCAATATCATACTTACGGGGGCGGTGGTGACAATGATGATCAACCAAAACCACCAAAGTTGGCGAAGGCTGAGAAAACAAGTGCACCAACTGTTAGCCCTGTTGACGACGAATCATCTGCAGCTTCTTATTTTGGTAAGTTATTAATATCACTCCATCTCCGATGTGTGTGTGTGTGTGTTGTAGAAGATCTTACTTAGTAACAACCCAAACCTCTATCTCTTTCTCCTCCAATTCTACTGATCGTGCCATAATAATAATATTGAATAGGAATTGCATCATCGTCAACATTAGAAGGGTCGAATGAACCCACCGATTCGCCAACTCCGATAACACAACATAAATTACACGGAACTGTAATAGATCATAAATGTTTAGATAGATTGTTGAATGGTATGAAATTGACAAAGGTGAGGTTGTTGTAGTCTTCGTTAATTTGATTGATTGTGTGACCTATATACTATCTCTGTGTGTGTGTATGTCTCTGTTTCCATCTGCTCATTCATCTCTACTATTCTCTAATATCATCTAACTTATAACATTTAGGATTGTGAATTATGGATATCCAAAAATCCACAATTTACATTACCAACATCATCTCCGACGAATGTTCCATCTACATCACCTACGATATTCGCTGAATTGATTAAGGAAGTTCAAGAGGTTGTAATTGTTGATGATGTTGATGAGTCGACAATGTCATCCGACAATACTACTATTACTACCGAGGAGGTTGTTGCCGAACAAGATGCTATTGTTATTGTTGTTGACGACGAGGAGGAAGAGGGAGTTAGTGAAGAGATTCATGACTTTGAAGGAAATGTAGTCGAAGAGCTCTCTCTTGACGGTGGCAGCACTGGTGATAACACCACTGCTACTTCTCCCACCACGAGCTCAACCTTCTTGAATAACTCCACCTTCTCCTCCTCTTCATCAAATGTCACAACGGCTGTTAAACTAATCTACACACTATCGCCAACTGATGATACCTTCATTGAGAAGTGGCGATCGTCGGATGTATTGGGTAACAAGGATAAATTGAAAATTGATGCTACTGAAGATGGAATGCCTACGAAGGTTATACTATTGAAATTTGGCATGCAGGGTATATATAATGATGTTCTAAGTACTATGGAAGAGATGGAGGTAAGTACAGCAGTGTTGTTTTCTCCTCTCTTGCTTGCTTCTTTATATCTCACATCTCCCTCTCCTCATTTCCTACTCCACACAAAACTTCAACAGGCCACTGACATGGAATTGTCAAGTGCAGATCTAACGTTACATGCCATATCGTCCACATCATTCGGTGGATATATCCTCCCAAATGATTCATCCAACTGGTCCGAAGAATCAACTACATGGGATGATATCATCCGTGGTGGCAAGGATGGTCTAGATGCACAAGATTTGTTACCCACTGAAGATTCTCCAAGTATTACTGAATTTGGATCTGTTCTTTCAGGTGGTAATGTAACTGCCGATATCAAACTTGAAGTACTCAAGACATTATGTTGTATGGATGATAATACCATGTCATTGCGTATTGTTACTAATTCAAGTGATGGTGTTATTTATGCATCGAAGGAACATACAAGTGGTAAAGGTCCAGTGATGAAATTGGAATTTCTACTGAGTAGAAATGCCACCACATCGTCGACGTCTACTGAAGAAGAAGAATCAGTAGTGAATGATATATTGGACGTAGTCACTGCAAAGCCAACTACATCTCCCTCCAGCTTAGCACCGGTCATTCCGATACCTGCATCTGCACGTCCCCTTAAAGACGAAGTTGGTGAATTAACCCCCATTGAGAGTGGTGAGTTGCTAGCTGTTTGGCTCAAATTTCCTGTTATGTTTTACAAGAAGTTATGTCTAACATAAATTGTTTTCATTTTAGAACCCGACTGGATTGTTGACGAAGGCCCTGTTGTTGTTGAGGAAACGTCCAACTCGAGCACTTCGGTGATATCATCTTCATTTAGTATGTCTATTACGGCTATCGAAGAGGTAACTGAATGGCGTAATCGTCGTCACTTACGAGCCAGTCACGAGAAGCAGGACAGATATCTTCAAGAGAATGTTGTTGATGCTAATCAATCATTCCTAGACAAAGAAGGTCCGGCCATTGCTGAACATTTGACACGTGTCTATGCATCAGTGTTATCAATTGCTCCCACGAGTATCTCCATAGTAGAGGAGGATCCTCTTGTTGTGCAGAATAATACTGCCACTGGCGGGGTTATTCGTGAAAGTACCTTTCGTGTTGATGCCAAATTTGATGACCCAGAAGTGTCCAACATTGAACCAGAAGATGCAGCTGCCGTCCTCGACCAAGCGACGATCTATTCCTTCATTGGAGAAGAGAAAGCAAAGTTCATTGAAATCTACAAGAATACTGGCAGTCCGATTGTAAACGAGCCTGCCGATTATGATGTGACTGTGATCAAGGAGGAGACTCTGAGTGCAGATGGTGGTGCCACTTCCCCAATCGAAGGAGAAGCCCCGGGGTCGTCTCCCACCACTAACGACTCTTCTGAATGGCTGACACCTACCCTCATTAGTGTAGCTTCGATTGTCGTCGTTGCTTCTACTGCTGCGGCTGGTCTATTATGGAAGCACCGTCGTGGATCTGGTGGTAGTGGCAGCACTTACAAGAGGGGAGGTGATAGTCCACGAAGTCTCGATCCTACTGCCGCTCAAACGCCAAGTCCTTACGCCTTTGCTAATCATTTCAAGAGCAAGAAGAAGTTTGATTATGCCGAATTTGATGACGACGAGGCCGTTGAAAATCCAGCTCGATCCCTTAGTCCCTTGACTTGTGAAATTGCTTCTCCTGCTGCTGTTAGCCACAAGGCTGTTCCACAGATCAACTTTCCTGACATCTCCTTCGACGACTCATCCACTGGGGTCAGTGATGTGGGGGTAAAGGCACCACAACTTGAGACTCCGGATATGAATCCTTCTGAACTTTTGTTAGATACAACATTAGATAGTTACAACATAGCTTCGGCTTCCGGTTATGCAGGTTTAGATGATGGGTCTCATTCTGTTGAAGCTGCTACCCCTTTGTATGATACAACGGGCGATCACTCTAACTTGTCAGTTGATTCATCTTTATTGCAACACGAAAATGCCGCATCGGGATACGGTGCGCATTTATTTACCATGGATATGTTGAGGAATAAGGATACTAATTTATTGGAAATGCCCCCTCCTCCAAGTGATGTGGCCAGTGATTCTTCTCACTCACATCCTGATGATGTTGATAGTATTGGAGAGCCGATTGTTCGAAGCGACACTGTTTTTACCATGAGAGAGAAGAGTGAGCAAGAGGCTGTAACTCAAACTATCAACAACGAGTTGTCCAAGGTAATGGAGCTGTTGAAAAGTCCTGAAGCTGAAACCTCTTCTGTGGGGATAAACGTTCTGGTTGATGATGACGAGTCTCCTCTGATGAAAACAACAGACAGGGGAAGAAGCAATTCTGTAGCTGAGGCAGTGAAAAGATTAGAGACGCAAGTTGCTGAGCAAAAAGAAGAAGAAGAAGAATCCTCATCTCTAGTGACGCAGAGATTAGAGGATTGAGTAGTTAAACTGTTGTGGTTTGTTTTGTTATTTGTTCTGGCTGACATATAGTCTATATTTTATTAATAATGTTTAAATCAGTGTTAAGGTGAAGTTGCTAGAATTACTTGCCTTTGTTTGTGTTTTTATGCCCCAACAAACTTCAACAACAAGCCGTTGCTTCCCAATGCCCAACCCATATCACTTCCAAACTCTGGGAAGAACTTGACATTGTACAAATTACCAGGAATATCATTAGCACTCTTGTCAAAGATGAAGTTCTTTCCATTATCTTTTGATACATACATGGTATTACTTCCACCAACTGCCCAAACTTCGTCATCACTACGCCATGCGACATCAGTGATACCATACCCTCCCGTCTTAATATTGGCCTCAACGAAAGGGAATTCTTCACTGTTCAAATCTACACCAGGTTCAGATGTTAATAGCTTACCACCATTCAATGTCATCCAAACTCCATTCTTAATATCACCACGCACAAATCCCATGTTCTGAATACGACGGGGGGTTCCTCGGTTATGTGGAATCCAAAAGTCTTGTCCTGGCTGCCAAGTTAAGAAGAAGTTACCACGCGAAGAAACTGCAAGGTATGAACCCTGAGAGTCGCGTTGTTCGTTGACAATACTTCCAGTGAAGAATGATGCTCCACTAACGCCTGACGATGACACACGATTTAATGTAGCATCAATCGTTTCCTGTACTTGTGCCTTCCAATTCCTACCAGCATTTTCAGTAGTGTACACGGCACCGCTACTTGTAATCATTTCAGCCTGATTTGGCCCCTTGGCTAGAATACCCGTCGGTTCACCGGGTAGCTTAGGTGATAATGGGATACGCTCCCAGCTATTTCCACCATCCTTGGTATGTAATAATAATGTCGGTTTACCTAATACCCAGCCTTCCTTATCCTGAAAGCTTACAACTTGGAAACGGTATGTAACCTCCTCCTCGGCATCTAAGTTAGAGAATGATCGTGGTTCCCACGTCGCTCCACCATCATTCGTTTCCGCAAATGATCCCCGAGCACCAACTACATATCCATGTGTGGGTGTATCAAAATCAATATCATACACGGTATCATCGAATGGTACCTTAACTTGTTTCCATTGTTTCGACTTTGTAGCCGCTTCCGCTGGTAATGGTGCTGAGGTTGTTCCTGCCAATGTTGATAGGGCGACACCTGCAGTTGTTGTTGCTGATTTTGTAACAAAGGATCGACGATCTTCCTCATTGGTACTACTTTCTGAAGTTGCTGCAGATGAGAGAGTCGTTGTTCTTTGGAAATTTTGACTGCTTGGAGCAAATGCAAATGAAGAATCCGTGGCCAATCCAATGGCTAGTATGCATGTCGTGAAGAGCATCGTATGTAGATAATATTTATTTTATGAGTATACGATATCACCGAGAGTTATAGTTACGATGAGGAATAATTGAGAGAAGAGAGATAGATTGAATTAGATAAAGTGGAATGAGTACCATAGTGTGAGGTGGTCAAATTCTATCCAAGATCTACCCAATCGGACACGAATCTGACAGGTAAGGTCGTGGCGATGAAACGTATCGCTGGAAAAAATGACAGTTGATTAAATTAATTTATTTGTTTGACATCAGGTAGACTCTTCATATTAATACTAACAGCACCGGGTAGTTAGGATATTATAATATACTCGTAATTGATAAGACGAATACGTGCGAGGCTACCACAATAAACTACAAGAGGAATTGAAACCCTTATCTGTTCACAATGCAGGCTGCCGGTGAAGATCAACTATTTTTTGCCAATCCCCCTCCAGTGAATGAGACGACCATTGTTGATAGTATAGCTTATTTGGCCGGAGTCACTCGACATGATGATTGGTGTTGTGTTATTATTTAATACTATATTATATATGAGGCGAGGCGATATAGTTGTTGTTGCTGCTCTTGTAGAAATATTATGAGGTCGTCGGTGCACCCTCAACTTTGTTGAAAAATGAATTGCGTCCTCAACTAGGAGCCACGTAGGAACTAGTAGAAAAGAGCGAAATTCTCTTGGGGGTATCCTATATTTTAGGGTATCTTGGGATGTCATTGGTGCCTTTCGGCGTGTGCTTCTATAATAGAGTATATACTTGCAATAACATATTATATAAGATCACTTCAACAAATTCTAACAAATCATTATTATTATATAATTATATTATGAACAACAGTGAGGTTCAAGTGGCCTTTAGCTGCCCATATGCTTGTGGTTTTCATTCAACAAAAAACGATGATGATGACAATGACGCTAGGTGCACCGAGTTTTGGCATAATGTATTCAATCCTAGTGTAACCGACCAACCTTTTGGTAGAGCTAAATGCCCTAAGTGCGACAATTATATACAACAATGTCACTACTGCAATAAAAGCACCATTGACGAATATTGCACTTCGCAAAACCGCTCAGCAAAATCTAGGATGCAAAGGCATTATAAATATGTTCATGAACCTACTATTAACAAACGACCCAAATTGAATGAACCAGAAACACCTGATTGCATGGAAGTTGATTTCCCAACAAATAATGAGCAATATGATGATGACAACAATGAGGGGTATGATGACAACAATGAGGAGGATTGTTATTATTCATCAGATGATGAAGAAGAAGAAAATGAAATCCAATTGTCGGAACATGAGAAACTTATTCAACAAACAGCCAATGCACTTTTAGAGGCCCAAGAAACAAATCAATTAAAGGAAGTAATCAATATGGAGGGATTGGAAAATGATATATCTCATCTTAACAAAAGGACAGATGGTGAAGAAGAAGATGATTCAACTGTGAGTGGTGACTCAAATGGACAGTGCAATTATGACAATGGATCAATATACAATTTGGATCGATTTGAAATATTTAATGAAGGATATGAAACAAAGTATATCAAAGGTGACAAGAGTAAGCCGCCAAGGATAAACCAAAATCAAGCCTACTTTTACTCAGAACACGCCCATGGTAAAAACGGCGGATGGCGAAGAAATGTTGGTCTATCAAATGTTGGTGATCGAGAAAGGATTGATAAAATTGCCAACAATGACGAAGCTGAAGCTATGTTCTATATGTTAAAGTTATTGTACACATTACCTGAGAGTAAGAGGAATGAATATTGTGAGGCACAAGAGAGAATTGACAAGGTAAAGCAGCCTCAAAATCTTAGCACAGATACAGAATTTCCTACAGATAAGAATGTGATGAACAGGAAGATATTCAAAGGGAAAAACTCCATTGTTGCAAACATGCCCCATCCACAAGTGAAACTGCAACACGGTCATGCCACTGTTGGATTGATAGAGACAATTCGACACAGTCTAGGTCATGGGGCAAAATTTAACTTTGCATACAATGGAGCAACAAAAGAGAGGAACAAGGAAGGGCTCAATGGGACAATAGCCATGGAAAAGCTAATCAAAGATGTGGTCAGCCGTCACCAAGATAACAAAGAGACCGACGAGATTAATAGAACAAAAATTGGCTACTTACTCCCCTGGAGTGATTCCTTCCTCCGATGCTTCACCAAGAAGAAGGAAAACAGTGTGTGGATTCTAACTGTCACTGTTTGCCCCCCAGAGGATGATATGAGCTCCAGTCTATACACCTATGTGTTAGCTATGGGGAGAAGTGATCTCGACCATGCTCCCATTATTAAGCATTTTATGGAAGAAGTTTTAAAAGCAATGAATGGTTTCGAATGCTACGATGGAAGTAATGACAAATTCCAACGAGTTGCTTTTGGGATGATTGCATGGAATGCTGACCGTCCAGAGACAATCCATCACTGGACAAAGGAAAGAAGGCTTGAATGGATTGGTTAATGGTTGGGCAACAGCTCCTGACCAAACAAAATTTCCATCCTGTCCCAAGTGCTACATCAGATTAATGGAGGCTACTGAAGACAATCCTGTCTCACCCTGTGAAGATGGGGGATGCTGCAACTTCGTGTTCTTTGACGGTGCAAGTAAAGATGGAAATCCGAGGGATGACAACAAAATTCACTATAATAATAAGACCTCTGATGCTTACCCATCAACATATGTCGATCTTGCAAGTTATCCAAACAAGGAACACTTCATTACTGAGTTGCCACCATGCAGAGCAATTGGACTGAAGTATCTATGTCCAATAAAACTGACAAGTGATTTGGCAACAACATTGTTGAAAGTTGCATATACAGGGGTTGTACTTGGTCAATGGACAAGTGATAATTTTAAGGAGTACTTGAAGACATGCAACATTAGTGGGGTGCTAGTGGATAGTCTTTATGAACATGCTGAAACAGACAAAGAGGAATCTCGGTATAATCCTGATTCTGTTGAGCAAGACATCTGGGAACTCTTTGAATGTTTTGGTTTCCTATTTCCTAACTTACCAATGCACGGCTTGTGTCATGGCATGATCCCAGATGTATTGGGCATTCTTATGAGGATCTTAAATAAGAAGAAGAAAGGAGAGAACTTCAACAAGTACGCAAATACGATATTGTCAGAAATATCAAAACTAGGGCTGAGCTACTGCAAAGTGAAGGATCTTCCCAAGGCAGCATGGGTTGCCGAGAATAGCTTGGCTTTCATGAGACTAATGTCATATCTGTTCGGATCATACCTCTCTCAACATCCATTGGGTTCAAGCCCTAAAGATAAGGAGGTGAACATGCACATAATGTGCATGCTAAATGCATTTCAAAGACTAGTGTCTCTTCTCATGAGCAAGAAGAGTGTTTCCAAGGTGACAATTGACAACTCCATGAGGTTGTTCATGGCTTCTGCTCATTATCTCAATAAGGTATATGGTGTCTTGTCAGACAAGAAGCACAAGGTACCAAAAGGAGAGAGATTTTTGGAAAAAGTTGAAACTTCAGTATTGGTATCAATAGCAAAGAAACTCGGGGTTGATAATGCTAAATGGAATGAACACACCAAGAAATCAACCATCATTAATAAGATTAGGAAACCTCGCAATGGAGAACTCCTTACATTCTTGACAGAATCAGATCAAAAGAAGTGCAAGGACTTTGTAAAGGATGAGATAATTAAAGAAATTTATCTCAAAATGTGTCGAGACGGACAAGAATGTGATCGATCTGGATTAGATGCTGCAGAGGAGCAAATTCCAACAAATTATTTTTATTGCTGGTATAAAGGGAACTGGTTGAGCTTCCTAGCTACTATTGCAGATCAGGTTGAAACGCTTGGACCACTTCCCTTGATTTGGTGAGTTGTATGTGAAGCTGCATTGGTTTTATGAGTCCACACACAATCTTATACACTTTTATATACACTCACTATACATAGGGAGGGGCGCAATGAGAGACAGATAGACAGACCAAAGGCTGTCCTTGTATCATACAGAAGAACAGAGACATATCTCAAGACACGGATGGAATACATGTACAAACTACTAGGTTTGGATTGGATTCAGAATTCATACGGTGATGAAGACTCCAAAAGGGATTGGTTTATTCATACCCACAGGTATGGTTCATCAAATGAAATAAAACTCCTGTTTACACAAGGCAAGCCAATCAGCTGTGTGCAGTCTTCAACTAATGAGAGTGAGTTTTACATTTACTGCTATTCTGAAGGAACAGATGTAATTGGTTATATTACAGTGAAAATTAATCCCAGTGACCACCGTCAGCACATGGGGCTGCACTATTGTTCTTTTGAAATGGTAACAAATGATGATAATTCGCAAAATATCTCAATAATCAAGAAGGATCAATTAGATAGCATTGAGGGTGAAGGGGCATTGATGTTGCCACTCCAAAATGAAGATGTTGGCAACATGTTCACACTGGTATATATGGATTGGGATGTTCTACTTGTACAAGATGGAAAGGAATCAAAGGGAGCACCTATTGTGGATTACACACAGGACTATGTTGAGAGCATATTGAAACTCCAATAGTTATAGGTTTAGATACTAATTAATTCCAATAATTGTGACTACATCTATATTAGGCTTTATTCCGTGTGATGTCACCAATGGCTCCTTCAATGCGCACCACGAGCTTGTTCAAATGTCTTTGCTTTAGATTCTGGAGGTCCATAGTGAACTCCCTTAATTGTCACCCGGTATGGGTTCTTTATTGTGCCATCTTCAGTGTGATAACCAGCTGTCTCCTCATCTGAATCAAATTCTTCATAATCTTCATAAACGCCATCGTGAATGTTATAATAAGGACAAATCATAGTATCCCCCTCTCTCCCTCTGCTCATCTCTCGTGGTAAATGATTATATCTGAACCCGGGCCTATCCGAGCAAAAACAATAAACTACAAATGGCAATTTATCTTCCACCATTTGTTCTTCCATTGCCAATCTCACATCACTTAATGTTATTGTCTCTACATCTGCTGCTTTTGATACTACTACAATTCCAATATCCTTGTATCTTGATATAAACCATTCATCGATAATGAATGGATTCATCGATATGCTCACCAACACTGCAACCATTCTTTTCCTTATGTCTGCAACACCCCCATTATTTAACAACTCCTTATCCTGCTCCGATAGCCGTGTGATATTTATTTCCACTTCAAGGCCTATCGGCAGCAGTTTTCACAGACTATTTTCATATGATTTTTAATCTATGATGATCAAAAATGGCACCTCCAATAAACGGTCAGAAAACGGCATCAAAAACCTAACCAGTTCCAAATAACGGTCAAATGCCACCAATTCAACGATCGGCTCTTGGGGGATACCGATTGGATGTAGATTGGCAGATTGGAAGATATATTGGAGCTTATTGGAAGTAGGGAGATAATAAGAAAAAGGATCAGCTAAAATCATAGGTAATCTATGTCCTCTTTCAGTATTCGTATAAACTATTGTTATTGTTGTATAACTTGTTATTAGTTGTTAATTACATTAATATCTTGTTGCATTTTTAATCAATTTACCTGCACGCTCTCTTTGTAACATCAATAAGCATCATGTCATCTAATCCACAACAAATACTACCGAATTAATTTATATCCAATGTACTATAATACTATCTGGCCGAAGTATACTAATACTCTGTATTGCTGCCAACATATGTTGTTACATACATTATTATTGCTTCTTTCATGAGTATTTCGTAATGTCTGGCATATTTATGTTCGAATTTATTGTGTATTTGATGCATAGATGTTCGTATCATCAATTCTAAAAGCTGATCTATTGATGTAAGCACTCCATTCACGATATTGACATAAGGCATGTATTTTATTATACAATCCATATAATATTTAATTACTACTATAATCGATCTGCATATTATTTGTACGATATCTTGCAATAACATTTGTGACGGTGACAAACACTTCTGGAAATAATAATAGTGTGCGTTAGAATATGCAATAGTACTTGAAGAACAATATATATACAATATTAACACCCACACATTTACCACTATTTAAATAATTAATCATAGTACACCTGAATTACACCACTATACTTAGAAAATAATAATTAATGAAACCACTCTCCACCAACATATTGCATTGTATTGCACACTCCCCACCAACATATTGTTTCATTAAATCACATCACTATTTCTTCTTTGCAATTCCATCAGAGTGCCAAACTCCTTTTGTTACTTCTCCTCTGATACAATGAACTAGCTGAATATCCTTGGGTTGAATGGTAACACGCTTGGCATGGCAGGCCAACAAGTTGGTGTCTTCATTAAGTTGAGTAAGGTATGCCTCAGATGCTTCTTGTAATGCCATCACAGAAGTAGACTGGAAACGTCCATCACTCTTGAAATCCTGGGCAATCTCACGTACCAAACGCTGGAAGGGTGCCTTGCGGATTAGTAATTCAGTGGACTTTTGGTATTTACGAATTTCACGTAATGCGACGGTTCCTGGTCTGTAACGATAGATCCTCTTAATAGTTTTCTTCAAGGAGCGAGGGGATTCACTTACTTTACATGATGCCTTGGTGGGGAGCTTCTTACCACGGATAGCTTTACCTATTGTGGTCTTACGTGCTGTCTGTTTTGTACGAGCCATATTGTTATATCTGCTGGTATTAATTAATTAGGCAATCTTCTATATCGTTGTTAAGTATTGTTTGGTTGCAAAGTGTTTTTTATCTGTAAGTGTATTGTGTACTAGACAATGTTAATGTTAATTATTTATTGGTGTTATTACCTATTATTATCTGTTGCAAAAAGAGGATGGGAAGATGAGATGCTGTCACCCTTTGCATATAATTATATTAATTATTATTATGTTATCGTTTGTTGTTTTTATGAAGGTGCACCAACATAGCCTTTCAGAAAGTATAAAAATGCTTATTGGGAAAAATATAGTGTACATTTTTTGAATAAATATGTAATTTTTCAACATTTACGTAAAAAGATACCGGAGCAATTTAAGATACGATACCGGACGCAATTCGTTTTGCAACAAGTACAACACTCTCGACCATAACGCTCTCTCGACCTATCACTCTCTCGTAGAAATATACACAGAACTATTTATCACTACTACTATATATTAAAAGCAGAAGAATAATTGTGTAAGAAGTTACATAAACCATCAGTTTTCACTTGGAAACTCATTTTGGATCCACCCTTTGGTTGAACTCTTTGTATGTTTGTATGTTTTTGCTGCATGGTATCCGGTATCTTTTTTTTGTGCGAGGGAGGCTTATCTGAGATATGGCGGCAGTGATGATATCGCCGTATAATTAATATGATATCATGATATCGTATGTGATGTCATGCCATGATATCGGGTATGTGATGTCATGCCATGATATCGGGTATGTGATGATGTCATGTCCATCATGATATCGGGTAGGTGATGATGTCATGTCCATGTTATTGGCATTATG
>Ga0214478_100470_pt1 | contig 23734 bp, 23 predicted proteins | sample M1_20Mar14CPVII9_2_FD_178001 | JGI IMG/M metagenome (GOLD analysis project Ga0214478, IMG submission 178001) | Marine eukaryotic communities from Monterey Bay, California, United States - M1_20Mar14CPVII9sort6BwellD7 | ecosystem: Environmental > Aquatic > Marine > Unclassified | place: USA...
CCATCAGTGACAAATGATTGAAATAGCTTTGAGCATATTGATGGATGACATATGATATCATATCCAGAGCTAGCAAGATTGTGTGGTAAATGTTTATAGTTTTGATTTGGTTGGTGACACTTGAGTAGTATACGAGTTTCAGAGGAAGAAAGCGATTCAATATTCACAACCGTGCCATGTTCAGCATTATCAATAACGTCATCCGACAAAGCGTCTCCTAATATACTTCTTATTGTTGTTGTAGAAGCTCTTCCTCTGATTCGCAGGAGTGCCAATGGTAATGTAGAAATAATCACTTCATTGCCTTTAATACTATCATTATACGATACAATTATCGTGTTGAGTAGTAAAGATATCTTTTGATGTATAGTAGGATGAATCAATATCGATACAGATGCACTTTCTTTAGAACAGTCAACTATAAATGATGCTGAGCCAATCGGCTTCAATGGGCAAGTATCAATCTCATGTATAATACACTCTCCTGCTCGTATTTGTCCCGTATATGTTGATTCGTTCGAGAGGAAGGGTTCTTCTGTACCACAAAGTCTTTGCAGAATGGATGCTATTGTTTGATATTGTTGTTGTACAGATGTTGAAGAATCATTATAAGTCAACTTTATAGCACAACCATTTACTTCCCATGTAGCATCTTGAATCGTACACTTTGGAAATGATTCAGAAGATGCTAACCGTAATGATGCACGAGATCCTCGATTGGTATGGATTAGTGGTACAGACCATGAGAATAGTTGAGACATGTGAAATCTTTTGGTATGCCACATGTGAGTTGGAATCCAATTTGCCGATTGAGGATGTATCATTTGTGTATTATTCTTTTGTAAGTCCTGCCACCATTGAGAATGGGATATCTTCATGAGTGCCGGCTTACGTCTTGCTCTTCTACACGGTGACTTCTTTTGATTTTGTTTCTGATTGTCACAACTACTAATTTTCTCAGACATATCATCCTTCTTGCCGCTAGGAAATCTACGATATCTTTTAGGTTTGTGACTATTCGTTCGTCGTCTCAAATGTCTAGATGATATCTTACCCCCACCACTCTCACCTGCTCTTCTTACTGTTGTTGATTGTTTATCATTCGCAATAGTAGACAACTCTCCCTGTACTATTTGACGCCATAATGATTTAATCTCCGGTAATCTCCGAGCACCGAATAAGCCAGCATGTACTGTTGCTGACGCATCTAAGAATTGATGTGTATTATAATCATGACTTCGTTGCTTCTTCCATTCTTTCCATTGTTTATTATTATTGGAAGGAGACTTCTTTAATGGATTTGATGTTTGGTTCTTCTTTTTATTAGAACCACCTGATATAGGACTTGCCGATCGGCGGCGCTTCATTGTAGGAGGCATTTGCAGTTATTGCTAAGTTTGTATTACCTAATATTATGTTGAATAGTTGATAGTTGATAGTTGATAGTTGATACCAAATCGTCTGTATGAGTACCTATTCATCCTACTATCATTAAGATTTTTTTTTTTGTGGTGTTGCTTCTGACGCTTCTAAGATATATACTCGATTATCCAACTATTCGAAAGGTAATAAAAACTGTTTACCTGACTATGTTATGGCAATATAACTGTTGTATCGATACCAATCGATATTAATTAATTCAACACCCCCATTCTCTCAAACACATTGATTGGAAGCGGTATCTTTTTATGAGAGTTTCTGAGTTTCTTCTTATACTTCTTTGTTGCCAAAAAGTCAAAAAGCGATGACGATATGATGAATGGTAGGTTCCTATCTCTATGTATGTGAAAGAAGAAAGTTATAGACAGATAATATGAGTAGACAATCAACTAATATATTGGATCGACCGCTGGGCAGGTCGGGCAATCGGTAAGTAATAATTAAATATTATGCATGACCATTTATTGTAAGAAAACAAATTTAACATTCTTATTGACCTAAATGGTTGCAATTAATATACACCAATGCAGCTCTTCAGAAGGATCAGTAATATCATTAAGTGCATTTGCATACATATACTCAGAATTGGTACAATATCATCAAGGTCGTGCGGCTAGTATATCAGAATTAGAAAGACGGCTAGAAAGTGCAGGTTACGGCGTTGGATTGAAAGTACTTGAGATGACAGCATATCGAGCAAAAGAGGTATGTCAGATTTGATTTGATATAATATATAATCGTTTGTTTAACGTATTATGCAATTCATGCTCATTTCATTATTGATGTCCACTTTGACTAGACTAAAAGAGAAACACGTCTTATGTCAATTCTACACTTTGTTTCATCATCGGTATGGAAATCTTTATTTGGCAAAGCTGCTGATTCGCTTGAAAGGAGTATTGATCATACAGATGAATTCATGATTATTGATTATGAACCAATTGCGTCAACATTTGTTTCGGTACCCACTGATCTTGGTCAATTAAGTGCTGATGCATATGTGAGTGGAATAATTGCAGGAAAGTCCGCCTTTATATTGTTTTGTCATGCCAGTTCAAATGTTCAATATGAAGTCTCGATGATCTGGCTCATTCATTTGACTCGGTCTGTCTATATTTGATTGCCTTTGCAACTCACTAGTACTAACATATGTTACAATTATCTCTCTTTCTTCTTCGTAAATCCACTAACGCGCATCTTCCAGGCGTATTAGACGGAGCAGGATTTTGTGCACGAGTTACAGCGCACAGTGTAGATGTTGAAGAAGGAGAATACACAAAACAGGGAGGGAATGTAGTACCAGGGATGCCGCAGAGAAAAGATAAGGCAGTTTTTCTTGTCAAGTTTAGCCAGCAAGTATTAGAACGAGATGCTTCTTTGGATAGATAATAAACTACTGGCGGTTGAGATCTGACACAACTTAAATAAAGACAAATTATATAACAACTGAACTAACAGTAAATTCTTATAGTCAGCTTAGCACTGACAAGATTCTAAACATCTATATAAACAAATAAGCAGTGGGTTATCGTATCGTGATCATTTTCTGACGCCTCTTTGCAAGTCTCTATTAAACCCAACCATAAGGAGCTGTACAATTTCATTTCCTTTAGTTCGGTTTACTGCAACCAGTACATTCAGATACTCGTTTTCATCCTCCTCCACAGCATTACATAAAAGGTATCTACAAAATAGCTGTAGCACATTAGTTTTGCATGATTTCTTTCTCATCCTTCCAATCTACAGAGTAGGCCGTGTCCTGGGTGATGTACCTGGTCCGATATCTACAGATCCCGGCCATACCTCCTTCCAGGATTGTCTCATCTCGTGGCTCAGTTCTCGATGGTTATGATGGAATTCCACTGGACTACCCGCAAAGCAGACAATCACTGCACATACAGAGCTATCAATAATGCTAAACAAGACAGTTGATAGTACAATTCCAACCAAGAACCCAATCGTAAAGGAAACGAGGACTGGGTGACCAAAGCTTGTCAACCCATGTCCGTCTAAAGCTTGTAAAATAACTGCAAAAGAACCACAGAGACCACCAATCACAAGACTGACCATGGCAAGGACACTCGCAATCAAGTCATCGGTAACAATCCTCGACCAACCTCGGTTATCGAAGAGCTCATTTGCTTTATGGCCCGCCTCCTTCAGTCCATAGTGATACATTCCAACATATGTAAATGCCCAGGGTGTAAAGGAGTCAGCAAGAGTGTCTACAAAGCTTACTATACGCTCTTGGAAGAAGAGAGAGCATTCATATAGGCACATCAAGGAGGAATCACCATGATTAGGGCGCATTCCTTCAGTAATTTGGCGGAGAAACTGTACAAATCCGACAAAGAGACTTCCATAGCAAATAGATCCAAAGTTGTAAAATATAGCTCGAGTGAAGGTCTCGCGTAAAGCAGAAGGTTTCTGAAACCACCAGCTTTCTATTGTGCCCGCAACTGTAACAATCACAATGTGCTGCAAAGAACGAAAACCATTGATGAGTAAAATAGAGGCAAGGGGCAAACAATAAGCAACATCATTCTACTCACTCTAAGCACTTGATATGTCCAATAGTAAGACACGAATAGTATAATGTCTATAGCCCACATCATATTGTCGCTGACTTTACCCAAGAGATCTCCATTATGCATGGCATCGTGGAGACCAACAAATGTAAAGGTGTAATAGATACTAGCAACCAATGCAAGGAATTGATATAAGAATGCCACACCTACCAATCCCAGATTATCCCGCACGCCGGTAAGTGCAGTGGTCAAATTAGCAGATGCAAAGGGGATACGATCCCAAACTACGAACATGTATCCAACCGTGAGCATTAATGCAATAATCCCTGTGATGGGTACAAAGCTCTTGGGACTAATTCCAATCCCAATTGTACCCCAAGCAAAGCTCACACCAATCGACAAAACTAGCGCGACATAGACTAATCGACGACTCATGGCCATCATGAATGCCAATGCTAATGCACTAACGATAATAGCGAATGCTCCACATGTGTATGCCATCTTGACAATGTTTTGATAGGCCAATACAATCTTGGCATCATCTACACCTTCCTCAGTCCCTTCCAATAATGGTTCTAAATCAACATTATCATCTAATCCTTCTCCGGCACCTAAATCTTCAGCACTGGGTACCAACGCTTCAGGACCATACCTAATGCCCACAATACACATGATAACCAATTGTAATAGGAATAATATACCCCACATTAGATCTTTAAATGTCTTTGGTTGTTTCACACCCTTGAATGATTTCATATACAAATTAACAGAATTTTGACGCATATGCATTGAAGGGCGTTTACTACTCTGCTGCTTATTATTGTATCCCTGTTCGGCATTATGACGTGCTAAGATAGCTTCCATTTCATTACCGTCTGGTGGTCCGTGGAAACTAATTTGTGAATGGTATGATCCCTGAGATCCGTATGAATCTGCACGGATACGATTATCTTGACCATTTAGTTGACCACCATAGTTTGGATTGGGCATAACAACCATATTGTTATTATTAACACCTCCTTGATATGGAGGGATAGTCAATGGTTGTTGTTGACGAGGTGGTCCAACCATAGAATCACTCATGGTACGACGATGTCCACCCTTACGACCACCACTAACTGGACTACGTTGAGCAACATTGTTACTACTGCGTCCAATTACAGAAGATAGTTCATTCATTGCAGAGAATTCTTTGGAATTTGATCGTGGACGAGATGGCGGTGGTGGAATTGATCCATATCCACTTACACCACCCATATTTGGATCTATAGGATAACCATTAGCTGCATCGAATGATGAACCTCTACCCCTTTCAGATTGTGAATGTGGGGGCATGCCCCTACTAGATTGTTGGATAGGTTGTCCACTATATGGTTGATTATTTGGATATTGCATTGGATAGTTATTATTATTCTGATTTTGATATCCTCCATAATAATACTGCTGCTGCTGTTGTTGGTAGCGTTGTTCCATCATACGTACGCCATCACTTGAACTTCGACCTCGTCTACTTTTACTGCCTGATTTGGATTTACGGCTTGATTTCGTATTGCTGCTGCCTACGCCATTATTATCGGTACCAACCGCAATTCGATCAGCGGAGGTACTTCTATGTCTTGCATGGCGTGATGATGGTGCCTGTGGGGGCAATCTATTACCATTGATAGTATCAATAACTGTTGCCATTTTTTTCAATGTTTATACTCAATAATATTATGTGAGAAGAGTCCTATCAACCAATACCAACACTATTGTCGTCAGCCGTTTTTGATAAAATATGCAATCAGTTGTTGTTGCTTGTTTAGATAGAGTATTGCAATCGCAATCAATCATAAGCGATCATGCCCATGAACAACATTGCATTAATTTTTTCATATTGTACTTGTCACTGATGAATTTTCTCCTAAACAGATACCTAGCGCGAAAGCGAAAGGTCTACTCTCAAATAGGATATAAAAAAGTACTCAACACTGCTCAACACACAATAAATAGCCAAGGCTACAAACGTTATGGCGCTTCCTCTCAGGACATATCACAGGGCTCAGTCCCTTGGCGAGGGTACATATGGGTGAGTTATTTACTTTGTGACCGCATCAAATTTTCACTTTTGCAATAGAAGTAATCTTGACTTTGATACATGCACCGATTGTAATGTGTATTGATTTGTTATTAGTATGAGAACATTGCAACGTTGTATGCTCATGTATTCATTTCTACTTTCATTTTATGTAAATTAGGAGTGTCATGTGTGTATATAATGATGCCGGTAAGTTGTCGCAAGTTGTATCATGTATCATATATATTTGCTCACAACATGGTGCACCATTAATAATTTGTACTTTCTTTATATCACATCATCCTGATATAGGAGATGAGCTAGCCCTCAAAGTATTTGAGGCAGAAGAAGATGAAACGTTGGAGCTGGGGACGATGCGGGAAATATCTATTTTGCGCATCCTAAGAGGAAGCAATACTCATCCAAATATTGTAGAATTGTTAGACATTCAAGATGCTGGAGAGGAAGGCGATTGTGGTGATGGTAACATATGCATGGCTATGCCACTGTATAAATTGGGCGATTTAAAAAACGCAGTTAAGAAAGGAGTAGTTCACTTGGGAAGTGCTGGTCGTAAACAACGTGTAGATATTGCACATGGATTACTTTCAGCAGTTGCCTTTTTACATGATAATCACATCATTCATAGAGATATCAAGAGCGATAATGTTATGATTACAGTGTCGGAGGAAGATGGTGATAGATTACAGCCTGTCCTAATTGATTTTAGCCTTGCAAAGTTCATTGACGGAGCTCATGCAGTTCTTCCACCGTGAGTAGAAACAACAACCTTTGCCTCTTTTTTGTCTCTCTTTTCTCACATCCTATGTTCCACTCATTCAATATTGTAACCATTTCATTTAGAGGATCAACTCATACAGGTCAAATTGGTACTCCTACATACACAGCTCCTGAAGTTGTCGCTAAAGAAAAGTACGGGCTGCCTTCGGATTTATGGAGTGTAGGAGTGGTATTGTTGGAATCATTGATTGGAGAGTTAAACGCGGATAGAGATAAGGCAGCTGCTAGGCTAATTGAAGAGAAGAAAGACTCACTTCCAGATAGTCCATTTGCTACTCTGATTCGTGGTCTATTGGAAGTTGATGCTAATAAGCGCTTGACAGCCAGGGAGGCTTTATCACTGCCCATTTTTGAGAAGTTTGGGCTCGAAGTACCACCAATCCGCACGATTGATATTAATGTTGCATTTGTTACTGACGATGACGAAGATGAAGATGATGCAGATGAAAAAGTCAATCAAAATGCTTTAAAGACAATCAATGGAAACAAAAAGAAGTCATCATCAAAGCAGCAGAAACTATCACCTCGAGAGAAACTGATCAAGAAGCTTTGCAATGAAATTGGATGTTCGAACCCTAAAACAGAAGTTGCTGCAGAAGTGTATGCAAAAGAAATGGAGCAGCTGGATGACGATATGGAGGATATAGCAAACACTCAAACACTTTTAGACTGTGTAGTCGTTGCTTCTCGGTTTTATGAGGAAGAGCTGATAGACTTAGAGGAACTTGATTCAGGTAGCTTCAAAGATTTCGACATTGATACATTTCAAGATAATGAGGGAGCTATTCTTTCAATAATGGATTACTGCTTGTATATTCACTAGGATCAATTCGTTTGTTCTATAAGTTTTTACTGTAATAGAATCCTTTACTTTACATCTCCACATCTGGTTCTGCATTAAAACCATCCTATATAAACATTGATAGGATGTGAATCATAGGGTTAGATAGACCAATTGCAGTACGTGTTGTGATACTATTCAATACTTGTATCCCAACCCACTACTCCCTTACTCAGGCATAACTGAAGTTCAACTTCAGTTTTAACCAAAGGATATTGTTGGGTAATCATTTCTCAGGTACATTTTCGATATCATATCCTAGAAGTCGAAAGTCGTGTATATAATCCGAAGCAACTCGTCCGATAACTTGCGGTGTTGAGTACTGTTTTCTTAGTCCTCCGTTAGATTGTTTCTTTCTTGAACCCCACGAGTTTGCAGAGCTAATACTACCGCCGGGCAATGAGTTCATATAGTCTTGCATCTTTGTTGCATTGAGGTGTGTCAATATTCTACGCATATCTTCGTCAAAGTGTTCAAGGCGTCCAATAAAGTCAAACATTGGACACATTTCTTTCTCTGAGAATAAGAAGGGGTATTGTTGATCGTAATGTCCTGGCCACATTGATGTGTGTATACTCCGCTCATACGGGTTCACGACGAACTCAGAAAAAGAAAAGTCTTTAGTTGAAAGTCTTCCTTTCACTCCATTCTTTGGTGGAAAGCCATCCATCATGCTGTATGCGCTATACATTCTTGAAAAAGGATTTCGAACAAATGAGAAATGAAAGTAATCCTGGTGATCTCGTATTGACTTTTTGCAACCTTCTGCTCTTATTAATGTGGCTGGCATGTTGGTGCATTTTTGACTGTAGCTTCCATCTATATTCTCTATTTCTGCATCTAATCCACAAAGACTATCTTTAATAAACTTCTTGACTCCAGTTCCACCACTCTTCAATACATGAATAAATACAAACTTATATTCATCGCTCAATAAACAACCAGACGCCCAACCAGTATCACCAAGAGTCTCTGGTAAAGGCTTGGTGTTGTTCCCAACTCTATGAGTAAAACGACCTGCATATCCAAATAGACTTGGCCTCTCTATAATTTCTTCCCAATCTCCATTTTCAAGACTTTGTTGACATGGATAAGGTAAGCTGCATTGGTTTTGTTCGTCATCTCTTCTGACACAGGCATGAACAGTATCAGTATCAGTAGTAGCAGTAGACATCAAAGTTTGAGTAGTAAGTTGTTTATATAGGTAACATGATACTAATAGAAGAAGAACTAATCCTTTCAAGACACATATTGCAAATCCAGCTTTTAAACATCGTTTGTGTAATGTTCTTCTACTTCTACTTCTTTTCACTTTGCGGCGGCGATGATTTGACTGTGCCTTAGTAAGTTGCATCTCTCAATGAATCTATACTGTGCTTAGTAGCATTCACTCATTAACCACCTATTATTATCCTCTAGAGTAGTAATGTACTTATGGCACAATAAATAAGTATTGTACCACGCGACCTGCTATCTACTCTTGCCCTTGTTTCTACTCTCATAGTAGGGTATCCTCTAAGAATACCCCATCATGGCCCATGGCTGCTTGAAAATGAGAATTTCAAAACTCAAACAACAGTATCAAGTTGAAGTAGATTACAATTACTTGGAGACGATATCAAACCAAGGTGAGATGAGGTTGGGCATTGATGCTTATTTGACGACGATATTTGTCGGTTTGTTCATAAGTCAGAGCTTGGATACAGTAGTACACATCATGTGTTCATCACATAAATTCCTGCACAATCGTACCTTACTACATACCAGAGTAATATGGTATGGATTGGGTTGATAGAGAGGCTTGATCTCCTTAATAATGCAAATATTGTCCTAACCCTTGCTGTTCTTGTCTTACACGAATTTAGAAAGCTACAACTACAACATCGATTAAAACATAAGTCATAATACTACTTTTACTTCAAAATGGAAGGCGCTATCTTCGGTTTATTCCTTCGACAAATGATTATGGGAGGGTTTCACGATGATTACAATCCATGGCATGGACGGGCTGAGAAGTCAGGGTAAGTTGGTTAGTTATTTGAGAGGAATAAGTTATAATCTTTGATGTTTCTAACCTTCATTTTGCACAGATCTGCTAAACATCGAGAGGTTGTTGCAACTAAAAAGTTCGACTACTTGGAAACACAAATGAAGATGGCACTTTTTGAGAACACAAAGGTTGTGCTTGGTTTGGGAATTAAATCCAACAATTCGCCCTTACGGCTGTTATCTGTTGAGTTAATAGATCATGTAATGTCTTTTGTTGGAGGAAGTGTAAAAGGTAATAGGGCAAAAGAGGTATCAAGAAATCGTTCGGGATTAGCAATTATCCCTTTTGAAGGATGTCATTATAGGGATTGTGGGTCGAAGCCAAGGGGTAATAATACAGAAGAAGAAGAAGAAGAAGATAATGTTGGTATCAATTTGGCTGATTTGGATCTTTTTACTCCGGGCAAGAAGATATCCATCCCGTTAACATTGCCTAATCACCACATGACAGGGCCTTGTTATCGTGATCTAAGGAAGCACATAATATCTCATGAAGGATGGGACGTCAAAAGAGTTGCCGCTACTCCTCAAGAAAGGAGAGAGTACAGAGAGACACGAAAAGGAAAGAGTTACTTCATCAACGCGGTCTACAAGGTTCAAGGTGTTGAACCTAAGAAGAAGCGGAGTAGGAAATCTCCACCAGAAAAAGCAAAATCTCTCACAGCAGAAGAGGAAGGGGTTGCAAAAACAGCCCTTGAAAAGGCAGTAGCATCAGCGGAGAATGATGGAGAAGTTGATCCTGGTTGTTTCCAACAAGCTATAAACGCAGGCTATTCTAAACAGTTCGTCCTTGGAAAGGCCGCTGATCGTTGGAGTCAGATGAAAGACACAAAGCCCTCAGCTGCAAAGAAGCCCAAGACAGAGAATTAAAATGGGCAAATGGGGATTGATATAAAGGAATCGAGAAAAATACATGTACAATAGTAATTGTTGATAAAAAGAAAAAGTTGTAGTACCATTATTTTGCGCTGGTCTAACAGCAAGTTCTCCACCCTTAAATGCGTCGTTCTCATGTCATGTGCATACATATATAACAGGTGCTGCCTGCTCTATTCTCCCCAGTCCCCAGATTATATCAATTAATCCTCGACATCAAGGATATCAATATTCTCTTTGGAAATGATGCCCATCTTTTCAAGAGCAAATCGTAATGGAGCCAATAAAGCAATCACAACTGGGAACAACACACCGATAGGACTCTCTTTTACATAAACCATGGCTGCAAGGCAAGCAATTTGAATTGCTGTAAATAATGTGGTAGTTTTTCTGGGTACTGCGGCCCATCTCTCCTTTGGTGCAACACTTGAATCCTTAAATAGTCCCTTGATTCGTTCCCACATCTCGTTACCCGGTAACGCTGATGTACCGAGGAACATGAACAAGCCCATCAATACTGGTTTTGGGATTTGAGTAAGAACTGACCGAGGTTTATCAAATAGCACACATGCCCCAATAAGACTATGAATAGACAAACCAGTAATACGCTGTTCAATGGTACTCTTCAACTTGCCAGCTGAATCAAAAATAGACAAGGCTCGTACATGACTGATACTTCGTACCGTAGCTGCAACTAGCCATGGTAATCCAACAAGAGATGTCAAGGCGGTCAAGATGGAAATGATGAGCATGTCGGCATGCATTCCATCTAACATGTTACCCTTGCGTCTTCCCTTCTCCATTTTGTACAGGGGATTATTGACCAAGCGAACAGTAATGTTTTGATCCAAAAATAGTAATACTGTGGCCATTAGAGCTGGTAAGAAGGCCCCCCATCGTGCCCATACGGGTAAATCCATCAATGGTACGAGCCATGGTCTTCCGCTAGTCGTTGCAAATGTTTCAGGAATGGCAAGAGCTGGCAAAGTGGCAGCTGCGCCTTGACTAAGCCTGGCTGATCGGGCAATGAGTGCACCAGCTAAAACTCCCATTGTAGGACCAAAGTTTGATACATTCTTGCGAATACTCTTGTTAAAGTAGACTGTGTTTCGTAACCCCCGCAAAGTGTTTGCAGTAAAGTATGTGGAAACAGCAACAATTGTTGTTAAGAGTCCTTTGGTGAAGGTTGATGCAGGGTCTGTAAATGAACGTCCAATATTTTGCACGGCTTCAACAACAAAGATGAAAGATATTAGTGTAGAAAAGATCTCATCTGTAAACCGTGTTAGATACTTGACCAAGTTTGACGCAGATGTTACAGAGCTATGCATTTATGATTGTAGATTGGCATATCCATATAAGTTGTGTGTAGAATAAAGTATCAAAGCAGAAATATGATTGTTGGAGATATTTGCAAAGTAATCACATATGACATATGACATATGCACAATACAAAATACAAACGCACCTAGCAAACAAGATGCCAGAAGTCCATAGACCAGTCCAAGCATACAATGGTAAGAATGGTAAATTCATCTTCTCGGCTAACTTTACTAACGTTGCAACAAATGCCAAGACAGGACCAGTACTACCAATAATCGTCAATGGTTGAGCTGATGTCAGTGCGTAGATAAATCCGCACATGGCTGTTGAACTAACCATCTCCATTGTACCGATGGCACCATTTGTGACTGAACCAAATAATGCACCAAATCCAACCGCCGGTGCTAGACATGCAAAGAATAGAAACAATGTAGCAGCTAAACATTGACTGTTAAGACCATCAGTAACATCTGATTTGTAGAGAGGTAATCGCATTTTATAATCGCGCTTTATGCCCTTTAGTAATGGTTCGAAAAGTGGTGTATCTTGATCATCATTTGTTTCTACTGCAACTTCGGTAGTTGTTGATGACATGTATAGTGATGTAGACTTTGTTTGCTGCAAGGTGCATGATGCTGATGTGTGGTGAGTGCATGAACTTATCAACTTAGGCCTTGATAAAGGTTTTGATAAAGGCGCTGGACTAAAGGAAAATGACCATGCCGTCGAGGTACTGACAAGAACTAGAGCTACGGACAACGCCGCTACACGGAGAGACTTGATTGCCATGGTTGATAGGTAGAGTTAATAGCAGTTGTAGTTATGAATTATGAGAGTTGGAGTTCAAGAGGATACCATATCTTTATGATGTGTTTTTTTAGCCGATGATGTCATTTCATCATCTCATATTCACACTACGATAGTATCGTACGATATCATCTCTTAGAGCATAAACATAAATGTGTTTGCTGCTTGGAAAGGTAAAAGATTGAACATATGCAACTTGAACTTGAGTACTTAATTGAATGCAAATCATTGGCATCTTAATCATCGGTAATATTCTCCAAGTATCATCCTTCTCAACAATGGCAAGTAACAATAGCAACAACAATAGTAGTGACCGTAAGCTACCTCCACCACCACGAGAGGGCGTATCATTTAATACACTTCCATGGAACTTAAATTTACCAGAAGAACATCACTACATCCATTTAACAACTACACCTGAAAAGGGTTGGACTATCGAGCATTATAACCCTGCCACTGACAGTGGGACATTGATGGATTCGCATAATCATTACCATTCTACACCATTACCTCTATATCCATCTACTACAAGTCTAAACTATGGAACTACTGTAAGTACATATTCATTCATATTATAATGTACATTACTGCAATATTCTTATCTATGCTTTCTCTCGATCTTCTCTGAACGTACATATAAATAATTCATATTAGATCTGGGAAGGATTGGCATGTCGTAGATCACCAACATCAAACAAGGCAATTGTTTTTCGTCCACAGAAGAATTATGCTAGGTTCTGTAATGGTGCGAAAGCCATGTGCCTACCGCCACCATCGTATGAGTTATTCATGCGAGCATTACAATTGGTACTGCAAGAGAATGCAGAGTTAATACCTCCTGCTCCTGATGTGGATGAAGAAACTGGAGTGCCACAAGGTGGTGCAAAGCTATATATTCGACCAATGTTATTGGGTTCAGGGCAACAGCTTGGCTTGCATGCTTCTCCACAGATATCAATGTTATTCTTTGTTTCTCCAACTGGATCATACTTTCAAAGTGGAAAAAACAAGGCAATGAGTGGATTGAAGTTACATTTAGAACGGAGGAGAAGTAGAGCTGCTAGGGGTGGTACTGGTAATGTAAAGTGCTGTGGTAATTATGCAGTTACTATGCGTCCATTGTTGTAAGTTGTATGTGTAATGTTATATATTATATATTTGCTCACAATACATGTTGTTATATATTTGCTCACAATATATGTTGATATCTGGTGACTTGAAACAACGTTAGAGATGCCAAGGAAAAGGGCTTTCACGATAACTTATATCTCGAGCTCGACACGTATCACAACCCTTTTTATTCACCCGGAACAGAATCTAGGTTGAAGCAGGCTATTTTGCAGGAATTAAGTGCAGCTAATATCTTTTTGGTACTAAAATCGGGCGACATCGTAACACCTTCATTAAAGAGGGGGACAATCCTACCTGGAGTAACTCGTGATACAGTATTGACAATGGCTAACGAATTTAAAGACGAATTACAGCCGATTATGGAGCAAAGTATCAAGGAAGCTGGTATGGGTGAAAAGGATAATATTGAAATCACTGTATCAGAAAGAGATGTATGTGTTGCAGACTTGCTAAATGCAGCTGAAGTATTTGTGACGGGTACTGCAGCGGAGATTGTACCTGTTTCGAGTATTGGTACTAGTGAAACTCCCGCAGATGAATTAGACGGAGAAGAAGAGGAGGAGTTGTTTGTACAATTCCCTCACGGTGAATCGTCCCCCGGGCCTGTCACAACCAAACTATTGGATATGCTCAGAGAAGTCTTGGCTGAGAAGAGGTCAAGTGATGTAACAAAAGATTGGCTATGTAATGTGTACTCTTCTCCTGAGGATTTCCGAAAAGGTGGTTGCAACTAAATGAGAATTGTCTAAAGAGTGCTGCGCTGCATACCTTGAAGATTGCTACTTGTACAAAAGAAGATGTGGGCTACCATTGTACAAAAGGGTAGTTTTTGCTAACCATATATTCTTTAATCTTGCTATTAATGGTGAACTATATCTACTTCTCACATCGCATAATCACACAACCTCTGCCTACAAGTTCTACACTTACATTATCATTCTCAAAACCGGCATCAAGTAGCAAATCCTTCAAATACTCAACACTAGGAAAGTATTGAAAAGCTTGCATACTAGTCTCGACGTCTGCACCTCCATTGGAAGCTTTTTCAGCTCCTGCTACTGTCGAGAAGTAGTTACCCAAGAATGTAGTGGCAAAGTACCTCCCTCCAGGAGTTAGTACTCGATGAATCTCTTTGAGTGATGCTTCGATCTCAGGCCAACAGTGCATCGCAGCTCCAGCGTGGAATACATCAACAGAGTCTGTCTTCATTGGAATCTTAGCAACATCACATCTTACAAGGTCAAGGTTAGTAGACGATTCTGCAATCTCACTATCAGCATTTACTCTTCTTCGTGCCTCTGTGAGCATTGAATCAGAGTAATCACATGCAATAACTCTTGAATATGTATTGCTTTTGGTAAACCGTCTCGTGAATAGTCCTGTTGCACAAGACATATCTACCAATACTGTATCTTCATTCTTGTCATTCTTCTGTTTAATCACAGGAGCAAAGTATTCAGTTGCTAATTCAAACTCTTCATCTACACCAGGAAAGCCAGCAGCGGCAAATCCCTGTCGCCAACCACGCTCGTACGCGAATGATACCGATGGACTTGTAAATAAATCTCTCATTGGTACATACTCTACATCATCTGAGTTACTAGCAATGATTGACCGTAGTGGAGGTGGAGTTAAAGTCATTAAAGAGGAAAGGATGGGAGATCTTGATATGGAAGTCTTCTCCTCATCTTCTTCTGATATCGCTGATGCAGGTTCGAGTAGATTGATATATGTATTAGTTCGTCCTTCAAACGTATCACCAGATTCTGATGTAAGAGATAGTCGTACTCCGCCAGATCGAGCTCCTCCAAGGATTGGACCTTTAATAGATGATAAACTTAGAGATTCTTGAGTAAATGGATCACATAAAACTGGATCATAACCGCTGTCAGTATTTGTATCTCCAAGACGACCAAGAAGAGCCTGCTTTAACTGTTGACGCTTTAAGTCTTTACTGTTAACAGCTTTCACTTCATCATCTGACTCTGATATTGCGACATCATCTAAAGTTGCTGCATGGTGCACCTTTTGTGGGGTTGTAATAATTTGCAAAGCTGTAAATGCATCTGTTTTGTGAGATATACCAAGTGCCACAGCGGCGGCTGAGATTGTCGTGTATTTCATCATCTATTGCTTATCAGTATTAATATGATTGTACTCCGTCACTACTTTGTTATTGCGAGATATATATACTTTTACAAGCTTGATTATCTGCAAATGCTCATGAGTCATAAACTTGGACCTTGGTATCCTCACCCCGATGAAGTGTGTATTGATTTGCTCTATCTGTTTCAGTTGTTGTGTTGTTGTAGCAGTGGCAAAAGAGAGTGATAGTAGAAGCCAAATACCTTTATATTATCAGTTTAATGTGTAATAAATCAATGTCAAGTATATTGGCACCTCGGCCTCGGCGGTCGTCCGGTATTTCCACACAAACCAAACAAAGAATATCATCAGTAATTTTGGACTCCGCCACTGCAACATTTGTTTTACATTATCTTTATCATAATCCATCCTACTTAAATCCATGGAATTTACCAAATGCACAATTGTGGTTATTTGGTTTTATATGTATACGATTGGGCGTTACCTTCTATGATCATTTAGTTATATTACTTATTGAAAAATGTTTTAATAGTAAGGTGTTACCAACAAGAGAGGAGGGTGCACCTCCTGTACGGTATGTTACATTAGATAAACGATCATACATCTTTCTATTCCTCAATTCATTTAATGAATATGCATTCGTTATGAGATTGACACATTATTGTTGGCAGGGTGGATATCACAATTTATTATCATGGAAATTAACAGAACTTACATTGAGTAATACAATTATTGCATTGGGCATAATGTTCATATCAATGGATATATTATATGCACCATTACATCATATATTACACTTGCCATCATTTTATCCATTGGTACATAAACATCATCATAGACAACATTTCCCAACAAGGGGATATTTGGATGCAGGTAATGAACATCCACTTGAACACATGATTGGTGTTGTGTGTACATGGTTTGCTGTTTGTACCGCCGAGATATTGTTACCGACATGTATCTTGTGGTTAAGTAGAATAAAGGAATATGGTTTCACTGGATTATGGGAGGATAATTTGGATACAGTGACAATGATACAAGGAGGAGGTGTGCATGCCTTGACAGTTGTTTTGTTCATTCAATTTCATGCTGCATTGGCATGTTTAAATCACAGTCCCTACAATGTCAAATTTTCATTGCCATTCGTCGGATCTGGAAGTTTGTTTGGTACAGAAAATACTACCAATTTGTGGCTGAATGATCTAACATTCATCGGGAGATGGACGAGAAGATTGGTAACTGGGCAGTGGTTTCAATATTCGGTAGGCCATCATGAGATGCATCATAGAAAGTTCAATTACAACTATGGACAGTACTGCATGTTATATGATAAATTCATGGGTACATATATAGAGTACGAAGGACCGAAGTCGGCAGCTGACTTGAAGAGAAAGTGAAGTCTCGAGAGAAGTCAGAGTGTAGTAAAGGAATATATGTTGAGTGTAATATATGGTGAGTGTAGTGAAAAGTTAAACACTACGTGTATAGATTGTACATTCAGAAACCAATTGTGTGCAACAATAATAGACGTTAAGTTAAGTTTTGATCTGATCATAGCAATGGATTGATTGTTCTTGAGTTGACTTCCCTAAGCTATAAATCAGAGTACAATAGCCACATGTAGCCACATTTCAATGACCTGTGCCTTTGAAATTGACAAATGACGGCCTAGCATTCAGATCAGGTACATTTCCACCCAGATTTTTGTAAAACTCTACAAGCTCCTTTCCTTTACTAGCAACATTATCAGCATCGAATCCAAACTTAACAAATAGCTGTTCAAGCGGTCCAGACATACCAAATCTTGTCATGGCAATCTGTGCATGGGAGAAACGATGCCATCCATGCTCAGAACTTGCCTCAACAGAAAGTGTTGGGACATTTCCTGGCAAGACACTGCGACGGTACTCCTCACTCTGTTCAAGGAAGGCTTCTTGACAAGGCATAGATACCACTCTTGTACGGATTGACTGCTCTGAAAGTGCCTTGGCGGCATCAACACAGCGCCAGACTTCTGATCCAGTGGCCACCATTACAAGATCAGGAGCACCCTCGCCCTCTTCTGGAAGGACAATATATCCTCCCTTCATTGCCTTGTCTCTTGATGAATGTTCAAGAGCAGCAACAGTCCCACGTGTACAGCAAATAACAGTAGGAGTGTTGGGACTCTTAAGTGCAATTTGATAAGCAGCTGCCATTTCATTGGCATCGGCAGCACGAACAACATTCATATTAGGCATGGCACGCAAACTCTCAAGCATCTCCACAGGTTGGTGAGTGGGTCCATCCTCTCCTAGACCAATAGAATCATGTGTCATGATGTAGATTACACCAAATTTGGATAGAGCTGAACACCTCATGGCTCCCAGTGCATATCCAGCAAACTGCAAGAAGGTAGCACAAAATGGACGCATACCACCGTAGGCAAACATACCATTGCAAATAGCAGCCATGGCATGTTCTCTGACACCAAAACGAACCATTCTCCCCTCAGGAGTGTCCTTTTGGAAATCACCAGCTCCCTTAATTTGACAGCAGTTACTTCCAGTTAAGTCAGCGCTTCCTCCCATTAATTCTGGCACCTTACTTGCAACAGCATTGATGCATGCCTCTGAGAATTTTCTTGTAGCATTGGCCTTATCCTTTCCATACACAAATGTTGGAAGATCATCAAATACTCCCTCGGGTAACTCATTGTTGAAACGACGTGTGAGTTCATTGGCTTTTTCAGGATGTGCCTCCTTATACTTGGCAAAGTTTGCCTCCCAAGCAACGCGTGCCTTATCTCCCTCCTCAGCCTGCTGTTTGTAGTAAGCAGCAACATCTTCATCGATAAAGAATGACTTCGCAGGATCCATACCATACAAACGAGACTTGACTGCCTCTATTTCAGTAGTACCAAGAGGTGCACCATGTGAAGAGGCCTTCCCTTCCTTGTTTGGAGAACCATATCCAATAGCTGTCCTAATTTTGATCAGAGTTGGTTTATCAGTAGTCTTCTTACCTTCCTCAATAGCAGCACGAAGATCATCAAGTCCGTGGGCAACATCGTCAACAGTCAGTACCTGCCATCCATATGCCTCGTAACGCATTTTAACATCCTCTGTAAATGCAAGATCGGTATCTCCATCAATAGTAATATGATTATCATCATACAAGACAATTAAATCACCAAGACCTAAATGCCCAGCAAGACTAGACGCCTCACCAGAAATTCCCTCTTGAAGACATCCATCACCACAAATGACGAATGTTTTACTGTTGATAATGTTGGGAAAGTCTGGAGTGTTGTATGTTGCACCAAGATGCTTGGCAGCGATGGACATACCAACAGCGTTGGAGATTCCTTGTCCAAGAGGCCCAGTGCATACTTCGACACCTGTTTTGTGCATTATATACAATGATAAGAGAAACAAATGATGTGTTAGAGATGACGCATCATGTCATTTTTCTCTTCATGTGACACATCATGTGTCAAAAAATATATGTTGTGCACATCTTGTGCTCAAGCATATATGATCATAATGACTACACCAATATCATAACGCCTATATCGGTATAGTTTGCAATACATGCTGCCAATATACCTGCAGAGTATACGAAATATAATGTCACATACACCAATAACTTACCCTTAGTACAAAAGTTCTCAGGATGGCCGGGTGTAGTACTATTAACTTGCCTAAAACTCTTTAATTGATCCATACTGCAATCTTCATATCCACTCAAGTGTAACATGACATACTGCAAAGCACAGGCATGTCCATTACTTAAGACGAATCGATCTCTATTCCACCACTCTGGACTAGATGCACTGTGATTACGTCCTGCTCCGCCCGATGATGATGCCGACCATAGTAAATGAGCCATGGGAGCACAACCCATGGGTGCTCCTGGATGTCCCGAGTTAGCCTTTTGGACCATATCAGCTGCGAGTGTACGAACTGTGTTGATACATTTCAATTCGATTGGTTCACCCTTGTAGGATGCAAGTTGAGCTGATTGGTGATCGGTACATGCTCTTTTTGTTGGTGGCTCACTATCACTCATACTTTTTGTTTGTTTTTGTTGTTTAATATTCTCCGCTAGTTTATATACCATTCTTATATATAATTGAATATATATGGTGTTGTGGATGTAGTGGTGTATGTGATTGGTCTCTTCTCTTTTTATGAGAGTGAGATGTTTGGTGCATCTGAAAAGTTGATGGTGGAGGTCTGTCTGTCGCCCGAAGCATATGTCAAGACAAATGACAACTGTAACTCCTTTCAATAACACCGGAAACATAGCTAGCTTCATTAGAATATAGGATGATGACAGTGAATATCAAGATGGGACGGTTGCTTCTCACTTTATTGAATTAGTATGATTTCCAGTCTGAAAGTTACTTAAGTCTAATTGTACCTCCTAGCCTTAGATCCGACGTCCGACACCCACAGTTGGTATTAAGTTAACGTACGAAGAAGCAGCTTCTGAAGAGATATGTGTAGAATGGTGAAGTCATAATTGCATCTATTTTGATACTACATTGTTTTATATTTATAAGTTAATGTGAACTAATACTGTTACACAGATAATAATCCAACATGCCCCATAAGGGGGGAGTGCAAATCTATCCTCTATAGCAATTGTAGATAACCAATAATCATTTCCCATCATGTTCTAAATATACATTTAGGCGGAAACCTTGGCATCAACGGCAGCAACGTGCTTCATCAAGTCAACAACACGGCCACTGTATCCCCATTCGTTATCGTACCAGGCAACAAGCTTGACGAAGTTAGGGTTAAGCATGATACCGGCACCGGCATCGAAGATGGATGAACGGCTATCGGATTCGAAATCAGTGGAAACAAGAGGTTCGTCACAGTATCCAAGGACACCCTTCATCTCTCCCTCAGACTTGGCCTTAATGGTGGCGCAGATTTCTTCGTAGGTGGTGGCCTTTCCAAGCTTGCATGTCAAGTCAACAACGGAGACATCAATGGTGGGGACACGGAAAGCCATACCGGTAAGCTTACCCTGAAGACTGGGGATAACCTTGGTAACAGCCTTGGCGGCTCCGGTGGATGAGGGGATGATGTTGCCTGAGGCGGCACGTCCTCCACGCCAGTCCTTACGGGATGAGGAGTCAACAACAGCCTGGGTGGCAGTCATGGCATGAACAGTGGTCATAAGAGCCTCTTGGATGTCATATTCATCATGGATGGCCTTAACCATAGGGGCAAGTCCATTGGTAGTACAGGAAGCACATGAGATGAAGTTTTCACTGCCATCGTACTCCTCGGCGTTAACACCCATAACAATAGTTTGGGAATCATCCTTAGCGGGGGCAGAGTAGATAACCTTCTTGGCACCTCCATCAAGGATGGACTGGGCACTCTCCTTGGTAAGGAAGACACCGGTGGACTCACAGACGTAGTCGGCACCAAGGGCACCCCAACCAACCTCCTTAGGGTCGCGACAACGGGAGGTTTGGATCTTCTCTCCGTTAAGAACAAGGAAATCTCCGTCAATCTCAACAGTTCCCTTGGCAATTCCGTGGATGGAATCGTACTTGTATTGGTAGGCCACTGTAGTAATAATAGAGATGGAAATAAAGAATCAGAATTAATATTGCAAAAGATATCAAATTGTTCTTTTTATATACATATAAAAAAAATATGTGCACCAACATATAGCACATTTATTATATGCACAAATCGAACAGAATAGCACTTACTGTAATCAGTGGTGGCGGAACCAGCATTGATGGCGCTAAGCTTAATATCATCATCCTCCATCATAATACGGGTGACAAGACGTCCGATACGTCCGAATCCATTAACACCCATACCAGTGCTCATTTGCATGTTGGCACCATTGTTGGTGGTGGCCTTCAAGGAGGTACCAGAGAAGGAGTAGGCGTTGGCGCCAGAGACGGCGGCGATGGCAATAGCAGCGGTGAACTTCATGATTATATAGAGTTGGTAGTAGTATTGACTAATCGAATAAGATTGTGAGCACATTCACTTCCTTCAAGCAAAGAGGAACAAATCTTTTTTAGTGGTTCACTGACTAATGCACTTTCATACGTACTTGCAGAACAATTGGTTATGGGTTGAAAAGATCTTTCTTTGCCCTATTCTTTTTCCTAATTAATTCATTCCAGTAACAATTGTCCGACAAAAAAGAAGTTGTATCGCCAAAAGAGGTTTCATTCCAGCTTTGCCATTGCCAGATTTTTAGCCAACACAATGGCCAATTAGATGGCTCTTCCTTGCCGATACTTATATCCAACTGAGTCATAGCATCAACAATCCATACATTGGTAGTTTACATATATCCCTTTGCTTAATTGCAAATTGATATCTCCTAATACAATTGATAAGGACACTAAATTATCATCACTCTACAATACGTTGGCTGGTTATATTCCTGTATTTGATTGCAAAATTGATATCCCATAATATTGACAAAGATACTATTAAACACCCTACAATATGAAGATCTTCACAATACTTTCAATTGCAATATCGTTGAGTACATCAGTTAATGCTTTTATTATTACATCACCTTTGGTTAATACGCAGCAACAAACACAACAACAATACCCTTTTCAATTGCACGCAGAACCATTAGAAAGTGGATCAAAAGTTATCATTTGTACAGGTCCAACCTGTGGACAGCGAGGAGGTAAAACAGTACCAATCTTTGAAGAGTTGGCAGCTGACCTAGGTGTTACTGTAGAAACCTTCAAATGTGTATCAGAATGTGCTGAGTGTGGCTTAGGACCTAACGTCGAGGTACGAAAGGCTGGAGATGACGGACCTTTCTATCCTATTAAAAATGGAATCAAGACAGAGGATGATGTCAAGAAGGTCTTGGGTATTGAATGAGTTGGTTGATTGAGGGTGATCGTTGTTCTCCTATTTCTAGAGTACAGGAAGAGTAAATATTGCAAGATGAAATGCATACTCTTGCGTGTGTTTCCTAGACAGAAAGACACTCTCGAATTGTGCACATCATATGAATTGGATGAGATCTACAAATGCAGCGGTCAAAGATATCAAAAAGTGTTGCATTCATCATATCAATAACTTCTTGATGACTTCAGTACTCTACCGTGTGTTTCCAGCTTTTCTTTTGGGCAGAGTATACTTATGACTGGGGAAGACTTGGAGTAAATTGAAAACAGTATCTCTAACTTCTAATGATGACTTTGACTTTTTGTATCTTTTACTCGAAATATATGAAGCCGTTTAATAGCACAGGTTATACTCGACGTCATCTACCTACTACATAGTTATATTTGTCTATCACTTCCTACTTTTTAGTTTCCTCATTCGGATTATTGCAGCCTTCTTGGCTCGTTGCTTCTTTGTCAACTTTATTGGAGATCCATCTGTATTCTTCTCTGGCTTTGTGTTCTTTTTATTGCTTTCCTTTTTCATATTCTGGCCTTTGTTTCCCTTTGCTTTTTGTGCATTTAGACTATCATTACCTTTTGGTTTCTTAGTAGTTGAACTTGATGTTGCTTCGGCTGAGTCTTTACTTGAAGATGTATTTGGACTTTTTCTCCTCTTTTTGTGCTTCTTCTTGTCATCGACGCTCCCCCTATCTTGATGTTTATTGCTCTTTCCGTCTTGCACTGCATTGCTCTTTGGTCTCTCTTTCTTCACTTGTTCTCTCCATTCTCTAAATGCTTCCCGTTCTATCTGTCTCTTATCTTTGTTACTCTTTCGTGATTCCGACTTTCGTTGATTACCAACTAAGTATGAAATGATTGCAGAAGTG
>Ga0214478_100471_pt1 | contig 23673 bp, 17 predicted proteins | sample M1_20Mar14CPVII9_2_FD_178001 | JGI IMG/M metagenome (GOLD analysis project Ga0214478, IMG submission 178001) | Marine eukaryotic communities from Monterey Bay, California, United States - M1_20Mar14CPVII9sort6BwellD7 | ecosystem: Environmental > Aquatic > Marine > Unclassified | place: USA...
GGCAGAGTTAGTCAAGATTGTCAAGCAGAAGATGAAGAAGGTAGAATCTGAATCTGAGCAAGTTCAAGTGTCTCCGCCTGGTGCCTCTGTGGATGACTATGATACACAGACCGATCAAGCCGCTTCTGTCATACATGGCAATACAGATTACAGTTCAACTCAAGTTCCAAAGTCGGTGATCAATCAGGCGTTGCTGGATAGTGGACTGTCTGCGAATATCATTCAATCGAAGAATACTAATGACAAGCTACTAATGGCAGAGTTAGTCAAGATTGTCAAGCAGAAGATGAAGAAGGTAGAATCTGAATCTGAGCAAGTTCAAGTGTCTCCGCCTGGTGCCTCTGTGGATGACTATGATACACAGACCGATCAAGCCGCTTCTATCATACATGCAAACCACAGTTCAACTCAAGTTCGAAAGTCGGTGATCAATCAGGCGTTGCTGGATAGTGGACTGACTGTGAATATCATTCAATCAAAGAATACTAATGACAAGCTACTAATGGCAGAGTTAGTCAAGATTGTCAAGCAGAAGATGAAGAAGGTAGAATCTGAGCAAGTTCAAGTGTCTCCGCCTGGTGCCTCTGTGGACGACTATGATACACAGACCGATCAAGCCGCTTCTATCATACATGCAAACCACAGTTCAACTCAAGTTCGAAAGTCGGCGTTCAATCAGGCGTTGCTGGATAGTGGACTGACTGCGAATATCATTCAATCAAAGAATACTAATGACAAGCTACTAATGGCAGAGTTAGTCAAGATTGTCAAGCAAAAGATTGACGTTTTGGTCGGCGAGGATGCCAGTGATTATCTTACTCAATCCAATAATGCAGCAACTTGTATTCAATACACTGACCCGAATTGCAATCCAGATCATGTTACGGATGAAGAAATAGATAAGGCATTAGTAAAGAGTGGGATTCCGGTCGGTATCATTCAATCGAGTAGGTTGCGTGATAAGTATCTTGTGAATGAATTACGTAGTAATGTGAAACAGAGGATGAGGAATACCGAAAATGGGAGGATATCAGAGTCCATTCGACTTGCAAATAGAATGGAGTGTGAAGATGAAAGGGGGAAGGGTATCTTCCAAGCCCATGTATGCATTGCTTGTGATCGCCACATTATTGGTACCGAGGAGATATGCTATTTGACTAAAGCGCATCTAGAGAAGAGTATACATCGACTCGGGATCGAAAGTTATAATGAGTACTATCATGGCGAATATAAGTTCCCAAAGCTTCATCATGAGTTAGTCAAACAATACAAGGTTGAGGGTATGGAAGGACTGCTTCTATCACAGCGCTCACAATACAGTCATGTTCATGGCGGATATGAAGCTTGCCAATCATGTCATGATAGCTTAAAGAAGAGCAGCTCTACCAAGTCTCCTCCAAGGTTTGCAATAGCGAATGGATTCGTTATAGGTCAAATACCAAGAGTATTCAAGATTCGTGACAAGAATGGGATTGAAGAGGAAGTAGTAGTAAATGAAGGGGAGATCAATGACATTGTACGTGCAATGCTAGCCCCCACTCGTGCATATGGATATACATTCTCTTACTTTGCTGGGGCTCAGCAATCAATACAAGGTCACTATGCATTTTACGAGGTAGATCAGACTCTAATGGCGTCGGTATATAATCGTATTCAAGAGTCAGGTGCTAATCCACATGTACATATTGTGCTAGGAGGAAGGTTCACTCCAAGTCAGAAAACGATAGTGCGCAAGAAGACTACAGTTAATACAAAGTTGGTCACTAAATTGCTTACTTGGTTTAAAGAAGAGTCTGGACACAAGGGGTTCGAGAATTTGAAAATTGGTAAAGAATGCCCAGAACCAGAGATTGAGGATGATGATGTCGAAGAGGATTTTGAGGTGGACAACGCAATCGAAAAGCGGTTTGATGGCGGGACATATTACTTTTCAAGTGCCAATACCCCTTCCATTGATACCGGAGTATGTGGTACACAACTCAAGTTCACAAAGTCGTTATTGGAGAGAACACCTCCCACGCTTCTGGCATATGGTGGAGATTATGCAAGTCGAAATGGTCTCGAGCTTGAAAATATCATACCAGCATCCTTCCCCTGGGGTCTTGGAGCCCCAAATATGAAGCGTCGAACTCAAGTATCCCCAGAGGCTTGTCTTGAGCATTATGGTCGTCTTTCTCTTGAACAATTCATGAAAGGTGACTTCTGTTTATTTGCCACTCATATGCTGGATCGTCGATTGTCTTATACATCTGGTAAAGTGAAGTGCAGATCGAATGTTGACGGGGTTCCTCTTGCTGAAAAGGTTTCTCTGTTAACAGTAAAAGATCTCGAAGACGTTGTATCTGGAGACGATACCAACGTCATTGCAAATCAACTCTTGTCATCTGTATCGGTATCATGTAAGGCGATGGGTCATACTTCGGAGGCCGCAGCACACTGGAGGCGTATATACTTCGCACTTAGTGATCGTCATGGACTGAATGCTTTCATGTTGACTATCACCCCAAACGATCTAGCCAGCTTTTCAGTTAGAGTTATAGCACTAGCTGGTGATCCGGTAAGATCGACGTGATATGTCTTTAAAAATGTCCAGTGTCGTCGTATCTTGTAGCTCACATCAAACATCTACCCAACCTCACTACTCAGCATACGATGCCGTCGCTTGATGCTGGTGAAGGTGTTTGTATAAAAGATTTCACAGAACGCAAAGAGATCCGATTAGAATATCCAGGAGCATGTTCATTGAACTTTCAAAGCGTCGAGCAGATTGTATTAGAAGTCCTTTTAGGTTGGGATTCCAAAGAGCAGAGGGGGACAGAAGATGGTATCATGGGGGAACTCGAAGCATGGGGAATGGCAGTAGAAGAACAAGCACGCAAAACATTACACTCACATTGGCTGCTCTGGTCGAAGAGACTTGCCGAAATGAGACACGAATTATTTGATGACAACGGAAACATGAATGATAAAGCCAAAAAAGCTTTTTGTGCACGTGTTGATAAAGTGATGAGTGCATCGTATACTGATAATGAGTGGGAAGTTGAACATAAATGCGGAGCTAAGAGTAAAGTCAGTGAAGTATTTAAGCAGCGTGAGCTGCAAGTTCTCCGGGATGCGAGACACAAAGATCTCTGTCACGACATTAATGGTAAGGTGATGGAGTGTAAAACATGTCAGGAGACGGTATCAACGCAAGATATTATTAACCTAGCACTGAATGAATGGCATATAAATGCTTTGAAAGATGAGAATTCAAATGTCAAGAATCTGACAATCCCTCTATCAAAAGAGCGGCATGATATTGCCATGTACCGTACGTCATATGATATGATGAGTGGTTGTTATAAAGATGATTTATTCTGGGGTAATGAAGACGTCAGAAGAATTCTTCAGATATCAGGCGACAATGAACATTATGCATTGCATGGCCCACGTTGCTTCAAGAAGGGGAAAGAGTGTACATCTGGTTCGTTTCCACAGGCTTCTTGCACAGGAACTTGTATCAACGAAGATAATGGAGAAGATATGAAGATGCTTGAACGGTACCTGCTTAATGGTGGCAAGATCAAGAGAACGGCTCCTTGGTTGGTATTGCCGAAGCGTCCACTTGGATGTCAATACCTCAACACACACAACAAACCAATCAGCACTATATTCAACTGTAATTCAAATGTAATCATTGGTGATCCCAGCAATACATTCTACCTTACATTGTATGGCTCTAAATCTACTCAGAAAGAAGACAAAGAGAAGAATGAGAGAATCATGAAAGCTCTCATACGAAGATTAAAGCGTCTGCAGATGAAGCGGGACGAGTGCCGGTCTCTTGGAAATGATGTCGAGAACAACCAAGGTGATTTTGCTCAAGGTTTAAGCATGGTTTTATCGGCACTGAATGCCAGCACCTCTCGTGATATTGTTAGTTCAACTATGGCTCATTATCTTGTACAAAATAAAGGATCAAGATTCAAAGCTTCTCACGAGCCTAAGCATCTACTGATCCATCAATTGGAAGAGATTCTGGACGACAAAGCAGTTAACTTTACACTCAGACGCACAAATAAGACAAAGGTGGATGGTACTGCTGTGCAGTGGCCTGATTCGAGTTCGCATGACTACCTCTATCGTCCGGGAAACCCATCTAACATTGGGGATGGTGTTAACTTTGAATGTATGTGTGCGTATGAATTTACAGAACTGTATGAGAAGAAATTCTTTAGCTTCAAAGATATGGATGATGATAAGCAGGATATTATTGCCCCAGGCACAGAGAAGAGCAAAAGGTATAGATTTATCGATGGTCATCCAGGTCAGGACTTTGCATACGTTGAAAAGTTAAAGCTTCCTGCTGTGGCTGTTGTGTCGCTGCCCAAGGGAAAGCTCTGTCTACTCAAAGATTTGGAACTTGATCCCGATACACCACCGAGTGATCTTGCCAAAGATAAGAGAGAAGATTACGCTAAGATGGCCTTGATGATGTTCTACCCCTTCCGTGAACTTGATGATCTTACAACTGGTGGCAAATACTGGCCTACATTTGATAGAGAACGCAAGAAGTACGAGAAAGATGAAGAAACGGCATTTTGGAAGACTGGGTTTGAGATTCTACAGAATATCGACGATAGAGAGATGATGATGCAGAGTGATCATAGAACTCGTGCACGAGATTCAGTTCAGCAAGGGACTACTAACCCAAACGTGGATGAAAAACAACAAAGCGAGAATGATGATAAGAAAATGATCCCAGACATATCGTTATTTTGGGACGATGATGAAGATACTGAAGTTGAAGGGGAATTAGGATTGAAATGGACACATGATATCTTGATTGGTAAATCGAAGAATATCACCGACGAAACAATCATATCTGCTCGAGTGTCTTCTGACGAATCGATATACAAGAGCTCTCAAGAAGCCATTGATGAACATGTTTCAGGGGAGACTAATAGAGGGGAGGACCTTTCATCTTGGTTTCAAAATCGAAGTTACCCAACTCTTCTCACGCTTATTAGTGGAACTTTAGTTGGTGTAACAAATTTTGATGATATTTATGACGATGAACAAATGGATGATGCTTCTTCGATTAGTGATGATGTTCATAATATCACACAAGACGACTCTCCACGAGAGGTAGAAGATGATGATATAAATGAGTATAATGTTCCAACTTTAGTGGGAATAGCGAGGAAGATTGCAAGAGAAGAGAAGATGAAGCTAGATGAGAAGCAATACATTGCATACGAAATAATTGCTTGTACCTTCCTACTACAGCTTGTGGAAGAAGGAAGAAATAGTCACTCGATACTGGGACAGTTTCTTGGATCTGCTCTAGGGTCATCAAGTGAAAGTATAGAGCAATTAGTAGAACACCTTAAAGCACGAGGGGGTATGGAACAGTTGTTGATGTTTCTAACTGGGCCTGCCGGGGCTGGAAAAAGCTCTGCAGTGAAGGTCGCCGAGAGATTTTGTCTTGAGTTTTGTGCGGCTGTTTCTATCATATGGCACGATGAGACTTTCTTTTTCACTGCATGTTCAGGATCAGCGGCAGCGTTGTTTGGTGGTGTTACAATCCACAGTGCAGCATGTATGAATGGTAAAGTTACAGACAAAGCAAGGGAAGCTTGGAGGGGCAAAGTGAAGATACTCGTGATTGATGAAATCTCGTATTTTAGCGATAATGATCTCAAGAAGCTGGATAGGAAGCTTAAGGATCTAAATGGTATTCCAAACAAGCCATTTGGAGGTCAGAGTATCATATTCTCCGGAGACTTTCGCCAATTCGAGGCCATCAAAGCGAAGAATCTATTGTATGATAGGTTTGGGAGTCAGTTGTGGGAGAATAGCATCAACTGTGTTATTATACTCGAGAACATTCATCGGTTCAAAGATGATCCAGAATATGGGGAGATGCTAACAAGATTGTGGCGAGATGACTTGACCCAAGCCGATCGTGAGAAGATTAATACACGAGTAGTTGGTGGTACAAATGGAGTTACATTACCCTCTACATTCGTTGGAGATGTAGTGTACGCATGTTCAACGAACAAAGAGCGTAATGCCGTTCAAGCTGGAATCTTTCGTGATCATATACTGAGCACACATCCCAAGATCAGTAGCCCAGACCTGCCACCTGATCACACTATTATCATTGAAGCTGATATACAAAGCTCCAAATCTAAGACGTTGCCGTCTCAAATAGGTGGCTTTACTCGTAATAGAATCATACATACTTGTGGGGATGCAGATTGTATTGTCAACGATACAAAGTTTGTCGATCCATCATTGAGGTTTTATGTCGGAGCTCACTGCATGTGTATGGTAGACAACAAGCGTCTGAAGGATAGAGTGCCTATTGGTAACGGTACTCTCTGTCGGGTTGTTGGAATCAAGCTTAGCGAGCATGCTACTAGTCATAAGTGGCAGAATTGGGATGGCAGAAAAGTTAACACCGTCTCTGCCAAGCATGTAGACTGGGTAGAGTTTGAGTATCACCCCAAGAGTAAGTCTATCCTAAGGTTGGAGGATGAGATTAAAGAGTTGGAGTGGGAACTTAAAGTTAACCAAGAATCATATGAGGCCATTCGAGTAAAGAAGAGAGCTAGGACAACGACTACGAGTCGAAGAATGATAAGTGATCCAATCATACAGGATATCATATCAGACTTAAAAAAAAAGAAATCACACCTGAAGAAAGAACAGCAGTCTCGGAGATTCAAGCTTGATCCTCAGCGATCTTCGCCAACTGTTTCATTTAAAATTCACGACTTGGAAACGAAATACTCAAAGGTTAAGTGCACCATGACTCAAATACCAGTGATACTCGCCGATGGTATCACTGGCCATAAGTTACAGGGAATGACGGTTCAAAATGTTATCATTGCATCGTGGGGATATTTTGCAAAGAATTGGCCATATGTCGTCCTTTCTAGATCTACTACTTTCAAGGGTTTGTATCTATTTGAGCCAATTGATATGGATAAGTCTTTTGCTCCGTCAAGAGACTTGGTTGAATATTTCAGACGTGCTGAGCATTTGCAGAATCATATTTTACACATGAGACAAACTCGTATGGCAGCATTAAGAAATGATAACAATATAATTGCACTATAAGGGAAACTATGTCGAGAGAGGGCTATCATGTTCATGTTGTAAACACCAATATTCAATTCAAGTGAGGAGACACCTCCACGATCATGCCATACTCATCTCATAATATAAATCGCAAGAGGAAAGACACCAACAACATATCCCTATACGGCAAGCCACAACATTATGAAAGGGCTCAAGCGGATCAAAAGGCCGTTACTAGTTAACAAGAAAGAGGATTCAATCGTCTATTTTTTTAGTGGTCTTTTTGAGAGTGACAATTTCGTCTATCGTATGGTGTTCATGCAATTGCCGAACACTATTTGGTATTTAAAAGCTCCTTTCATCAAGATGATACTGGAGAACGTATTCAAAGGCAGCAACAAAGTACCACATTGGGTAACTTCTCTTCGGGAGATATTCATTCGCAAACAACCACACGGTACCAATCAACTGGACACGACAAAGAAGGGTTACCCCAAATCGGTAATTACTTTCACCCACAAGGTAAGCCGTATTGCTTCGTCACTTGAACGCCATTCCCTGAGTTATGCTATTGCAAGATTGCATAACACATTTACCAATAATTTGAATAGAATGAATGAAAAGCTACATTCCTGGTGCAGTGAATATCAACCTGGTGTTATTAGGTACTTCACAGAGAAACAACAGTTCGACCAAGAGGCGCTACTTATCAAATTCAAGAAAGATATCAATAAGACATTCAAGACTAAGCGTGTTGTTAACAAAGATGTTGCATTAGATCGGTTCATGCTTGATTGGGATATAAAGAAATTTGTGAAAAATGAGATTGGTTTGAATCATTGGCCTAAAAGTAAGGTCCATTACATCTATGGACGTTCCAATGGGCGTTCCAATGAGGACAGTGGAATTCCAGAGTTTCATAGAATCCAGCGAGATAATTATAAGAGTCACCCGCCAGTGTGAAGATGTTGGACATATGTTCTCTCGCCTTAGTTTTTCTGCCATCCACGGAGGTGTCAGTGTCAGTGTAAGTAAGATGTCAAATAAATTAACATTAAAGATATCATATGGTGAACCTAAATCTAACATGTCTGCTATAATTCTAACATTTTATCATAATGACGGATACCCTCCAGTACTCATCTCATAATATATAAATCGCGAGAAGAATCAATGGTGGAACCAGAACAACAGGAAAGGATGGAGAGAGAACAAGAGGAGGGAGATATACGTCACAAAGATCTGTGCCAGGGGTGTGGATGTTATCGAAGATCTGAGATCTGGCACACCTGCAGTGACTGTGAAAGATCATCCTGCCAAGAGTGTGCAGATGCTGGATTCAATTCCATGTGCCGTAATTGTAGTGCCTACAAGGAAGATTTAATGATAGATCATTACAATTGGGATTGTCAACATCCAGAAGGGTACTTGTATAGAGCAGCATCAAACGCAGAAAAGAAGGAGAGGACTATGGAGGGCAGTGGCCCTCCGTACTGTAAGATGTCGGTAGAGGGAAGTCGAACGGTCACACTCGAGAAGAAACGATTCGTATGTGATGGCACTTTACTTCACCATTCCAAGAAAACTTGGATAGAATCTCCTCTCACACACCAGGAATCGCACAAGGTTAGGACGGATACTCCAGTAAAGTCAGTGTGCTACGACGAAAAGATTGAACATTGTACACCATTCGACCGGATGGTATATTGGGAAACAAAACGTGAGCAGTGCATGTCTTGCTTCAAGGCCGATGAAAGGTTCAGGCAGTGGGCTTGTGGCAATTCTAATACACCATTCATGAACTGAACATGTGTGTGTTTGTGTGTAGTAAAATAGGATGATCTGATAAGAGATGACAAACATTGTAGTATGTTGTAACAACTTTTAGAGTAATATTAGATGTACATGTCTATTACAATTCTAACATTTCATCACCCTCGTATCCGTGTGTGGCTCGGGTGCGCACACCATAACAAAAGTGTAGTGATTTATGATTCATTTTTGTATAAATGAATATTTCAAATGGTTTTATATCAGTAGACCCACCCCATGATATTTCGTCTCTTGCCATATTACAAAAAACAATTCTCTTTTCGTGAAATGTGGGTTGGTTTAGTAGCATCCGGTCCAAGCTAACGATAATGGAACCCACCTGACAATTGTCGATCATAGAATCTAATTTGTTCATTTGATTCAGCCACACACCTTGGGCATTATTAATGAAAACGAATACACGGCTAGAGTGGATCTTGCTCCAAACATTGGGTGCTTCGTGAGGCTTCAAGAAGTCTCCACACTCAATAATAGGATAGTTCATTCCACATTTTTTGAGATTGGCCACCCATTCCACGGCTCTGTTGTATCTTTCTCTTATTAACTCTACAGAAACAACCGATCCAGGACGATTCATTAAAATACTTGCAATAACACTCATGGTACATGATCCAAAACCCAATTCAATGAAGCAGTATTTTGAGTATACATCGTCATCTACATGAAGTATCTTCTTCAATATGATGTAGCTCAACTTCTTCGATAAATTACCTCCATGTGTGCGCTTGTCAATATCGTACTGACCATCGTGTATTGTATAGTCAGGTTCCTGACGTAACGCGTAGCGTAAAGAACGATTTGGCCGAGGAGTTGAGTAGAGTAATTGCATTGCCAATAAAATGTAGTCAATAGCAGTGATAGGTGCGGTCGATCAAAACTTACAGAGAACTGGGTCGAAGTGACTATCATATTATGACACGAGGTTACAAATGACAGTATCGATTAGAATAAGTAGATATTGTATGTAGTATTGGTGCCCACGAAGAGCACCTTGCTAAAGTACTCATCCATCAAACATCAGTACGGTTGTATCGTGTAGTGTAGAATTATGAGGTGAATTGGTTAATTGGTTGATGTTCGGCAGACGGCAGAACATGTTTTCAAATTTTATAGGTAAGTATAGCAAGTATTCTTTAGGAAATACCTTTACGGAAACATAAAGTGGTTTGGTCTATCTAGCATACGTATCACTTATATATCACATAATCTGTTAGCAAACTTATTGTTAACAATAACGTCACTCCAATTCGAAATTCATTATCTACAGGCTCAATTTATTTATTATCGTGCTCAATAAAAGTTTCCACGTCCAACCCAAATACTACCTCATTCTGAAACAAGATGTGGCCACCTGTGTGGATGGATTGAAGAGAAACAATCATTAAAACGTATGTAAATCACATAATATATGGAGAAAACAACAACACAAGTTCATACCATCTTTTAGTTGTTGTGCAATTATTGCTTTATCCTTCGTCAAAGGGTTTAGGTGGGCATTGTTGATATCATTTCCTCTAATATCATCTGGGATTTTAACTTCTATGTCTTCGATGTTAAATTGAGGAGAAGAATCTAGTTTGAAACGTTTGGGTGGAGGTGTTAACAAATCCACATACTTGATTCCATTGTTAGTTTTACTGGCTGTTGATTCGTTTTTAGTAGTTTTGCTCAGGTGGTATAGTTTCTTGAGTTTGATCTTAACTGGAGTACAAGGAGTTGTAGGGGATCGAGTGTAGGTTGCAGTAGTAATATCAGGTGACAACGAAAGACTTTGACAATCTTCTTTAATCGGTCTAAAGTACCTCGAATACTTTGATACTTTGTTCAGAAAAAGTTTAGTAAGTGGTGTTAGTATAAGATCAGCAAATGTGTACACAAATAACAATCAACTGACATTCTTCATCTAACTCTGGCATCCTTGAAAATATCAATTAGATCTGTTCAAATTGGTGTAATGTGAGTACAGCATGATCTTGATAATTGACAGTGGATACATGTAACTTTGGACATTTTCCCACCCTAAAAACTATCGCATATGGATGTCATAAAAAAGAACACTGTGTCTTCGTCCAGTGAAAAGTTACTGTTATATCACTACCGAGGATAACAGAACGAGTCTTATATCACTACCGAGGATAACAGAACGAGTCAATATGCAGCACAAACTAGGAGGAAACAATAGAGGACCACCATCTCACACGGTGCAACTCCTCGTTTTAGATCCACACTGTGGGGATACAAGTTCGATTTACTTTCGTACAATGGGAGATTGTTGTCATTACACAAGGTCTTACTCTGAACTTCGTAAACTGATCATTGAGTTGAATTGCAAGTTAAGGAGGCATGAAATAAACAACACTGAATATTGCAATGCACTTCGATGGCAATGGCTTCCTGATGCATACTCATTCATTTCTCAAGTGGGAGCTGATCTAGTATTACAGGAACTATGTGATCTAGTGAATCATGCAGAGACACTGTTCAACTTACCCATCACTGATTGGGCGCATTACACACCCAAATAGGAGAGATATAAAAAAAACAAGTACTGACGAAGTTGAACCAAAAGCCACCACTTGGGTAATAATATAATGAAACTATCATAAAATAAACAGACTCGGAGATTGAAATAAATATATGCTCATAATACCTACATACATAAACTAGTCTTGACATATTCAATTACTATGATGTCCAGACAAGATGACCTAATTGAGATTAGCCAACGTCTCAATGTAATGATAATACAGGAGTCGTCAGTCTATACTGTCGAAGATTATCTTAAACCTGGCTATCAACGAAAGTTACATGAACTTACCATGACCGGTAACGCTAGTGAAATAGCCGCTGATGGAATGGATAACTCGTCCGACAATTCAACCACCAATTCAACTATCGACGAGCGTTGGCGTAGAAGGGTATGTAAATGGTATTTTGACATAGTTGATTACTTTGAATACGACCGTGAAGTTGTCCCTTTTGCAGTGAACTACCTTGATCGATACGTTGCTACTTGTACAGTCAATCTTCGAAAGTTTCATTTGGCTGCCATGACTGCCATATATATTGCCATCAAATTATTTGAACCCAATGGAGTAAATATGGCATCATTACTTGATTGGGGTAGACCTTTCATCGCCGAGAACATTGTTAACATGGAGAACATTATGTTACATTCGTTGAAATGGTATGTCCATCCACCTATACCCTTTTCTTTCTGTCGATACTTTATGATGTTTGTATCCGGTGATGTCCCCCCCCTTATCCGTCATGATATTAACGAATTGGCACGGTTCTTGACAGAATTGTCTGTATGTGAGTACTGGTTCGTCAAAAAGAAATCCTCAAGTATTGCATTAGCAGCCTTAATTAATGCAATTGAACTCCAGGGACCAAGCCTTGTCGATCCTGTGTACAAGATCGAATTCCTTCAAAGTGTGGTAGAGTTAAACATGGACATTGATATTAGTGACGAAGAGATTATTGACTGTTATGAGCGTTTACGATTGATGTACATTGACGGAGGGTATACACATGATCTTCAGGAGACACGCAACGGCGGTGCCACCACAGAAGAAGTAGATAATATCACCATATCACCTATATCATCCTTGATTAATAATTCTCCTCGTTGATGTGGTGGTTTATCGCCAAGCAATCTTAAAATCCACTCAACTTTGTATCATCAGCTCAAGTTTCTGTATTGATACGTATACGATGTGGGGATGCTACGATAGTGCAAATAAGGCGCCACACGTATGTGTATCATAAAACAGAGTTTACTGTTGTCGTTACTGTTATATGAGATAGTGTTAAATGAGTATAGAAGGACTACAACTGCTCTATTCACTCCACTGATCTAATCTAACTAAATGAATCTTTGGCCATTGCCTTTGGCGGATTGCCTTTGTGGATACGGATTTAAACTTAAAGTCCACTACATTCATTGATAGTTCATACAAATTTCTTCAATTATCAAAACACTATCACTTGGAAGGGGGACTGGAAAGTACTGAAGATCTCACACAGGCAAATCCCCTCTTGGAGAGAGAGTTCTTTTGTGTTGCCAGCGTCGCTCCCTGCCTCATCTACCAAAAACCAAACTTAACTCAATTTCACCATACCTTTAATACTAAATGATTTGATATTGCAGCAGTGATACCGCAGCATCAATTACCAAACAGATCAATTACCAATTTCGAAACACGTCTCTAATGATGATAAAATTGGACCCCCCAACAATGGAAGGGATGGGAGGAGGGCGAGGAGAAGAATATACGGCCTCTGATGTTCCATTTGAACCTGGTGTTAAAGGTATGCTTTGGTTTGATTCGGAGTAAGACCTTGTGCAAAGATCTTCACTGGAAGCTTTAGACATAGCATCATTAGATAATCTCACCACAAATTTCTCATACTCTGTATGCGCTATATGTGTTAAGGGATTTCCACGTCCCCTAACAGCCAACCCTCGATGAACTTGTCTACATTGCGATAACTCTGCAATAAGTGCTGCTAACTCCGTTGACCCTCGATGTTTAACTTGTCCACCCTGAGATAACTCTGCAGTAAGTGCCAACGCAGTTGACTGCTTCTGTTTCTCCTCCTTAGTTTGGTTCATATGCTTTAGAAAACGATCTAAGTACTCCTGAGCTTTCTTCCAGTGTGCTTCTCCCACCGTTTGTCGTAACTGCGCCTTCATACTTGCAGTAAGTGATTGATAATTAGGATCACCAAACTTATTCTTCTCATAGCACTCTTTTATTTGAGCTCTGGCCTTGATGTAAACGTTTAAATCACGTGCCTCGAGGTACCTATGGCAATTTGCATGTTCAGATCAAAACTGATTGTACGAATGAAATGATACATCACAAGTATTTTCACATAATACTCACTTCATCAGCACTCTAGTAAACAACAAGAATCGTTTCTTTTCCTTCTGTTGGACCTTACGTTTGGCATCGACGTCCCTAACTTCAGCTACTTTATCATCGACTATGTAAGGAGATAGCATTGCTACAGAGGAAGCAGCTTCGTCCATTGCTATGTTTGCTGTTGTTGACGTGATTATGTCGATGTTTTTGTAATGCGTTCAGAATCGTTCTGGAACGATCTACCAGCGATGAAATTATGTGTGGAGTAGATTGAAACATGATTTACTAAATGATGTACTATCGGGTGGCATTCATAACCCATATTTAGAGACACAATGTCTCTTCCTCCGCCCACGCAGTCAGTGGCAACCTTGAATAATTAATACTAGCCGCGCAAGTGCGCTAGCCCTCCGGGGGCACCTGAATGGGCTTAAGTTAGGGCCCAAAATTAAGCGTTTTCCCCGGTTATGGAGTTAGGGAGTAAAGTAGTCACAATTCCCTAAGGGACGACGAAGATAGAAGAAATCTCCGCCAAATAGTTTAATTAGATTAATACTAGCCCACCGTTGGTGTCAAACGGTGTCTAATCACGAAAACAAGAGACACCAAGCCTAACTTACAACCGCTGGTCAAGTCTTTCCATGATGCTTCTCTTTCGTTTTTGAGATAACTGGTGCTTTGTCTCCAAATCAAGCAGTTTCTCTATCAATTCATCCTGTTCCTCTTCCATTTGTGTCTCTGCAACTTTCATATCTTCTACTTCTTTTCTTAAACGAGCCTCAATATACAAAAGTGGCATACCCCGAACAAATTGGTATATTGCTGAGAGTATTCTTGGTTCAAGACGGGGGTGTCCAGTAATATCAGCTCTTTCAAACCAGTTGATCATGAGTGGCAACACTTTGAACTCCCATTCAAAAAACGACGACATATCGAAATTACGATTGCAACTCAGAATCTTAATCATTGCTACTTCTTCCTTATTCTCTCTTTTGTTTATTTTGCAGTGCCATCCATTTCCACTCATATTACTAGGAGGTCCAATGTATTGAATAATGTGATTGGATAAAAATGTCGAGTTAACATTTGATTTGTCCCAGATGAGTCTCCCAAACTTGTCTCCAAAACCGCCGCTTGCATTTATGAACAGGTACTCTAGTTTGTGGTTGTTCGCCAGAGGATTGAAAAATACTGTTGCCATCTCATCCGTGGTATATGTTTTGGCCATTGCTGCAGCAAGTATTTTTAGGCTGGAATTGGGAGATTCCAACACACTTGCAAGGCACTGCAACCCTTTAATTGTCACTCTATCATTCTGAGAAAGAACCATTGTATGTAAATGTCTACAATTCTTTAATGCAGATAACAAAGTATTAATCCCCTCATCGTCTATTTCATTATTTGCAAGATCAAGCTTTAATAAACCAGTAACTGAGTTTTGTAGCAGTGTTGATAATGCAATACATCCATTTTTACCAAGGCCATTGCCCGACAAGTCCATCTCTTTTAAATGTGGATGTTTACTGAGTGCTGTAATGATATTCACTAGTGACTTGTCTGAGATATTATTGTTTTGTAATAACAAACTATTGAATGGACTGTCATTACTGCTTCCAATCGCCAAGGCCAACAATTTCCAACCATCATCTCCCAAGTTACAGTCACGTATTAAAATGTTGCTCATACTGCGCATGTTCTCGAAGAAAGGTGTGAGCAAAGAAAATACTCTACCGCCCAATAGATACATAGAATCCATGCAATCGAAACTTAAATCTGTAATTGATTTGTTGCTGTTTACTCCTCTGATAAATGCCTCTAGTACTTCTGCAACACTTTCACGAGAGGTTGGCGTAAAAGAATTGAAATTTAACTCAGTAACACTTGTATTTTCACCGATAAAATATCCCAACCATTTCATATCAAATGCGCCATGAGGAACGTAAGAATCATGGTATTTGTCATCATGATGATTTTGGATAAATACATGCCGTGTAGGAAAGTACACCGAGTCAATTTTGAGGCGACAAAGTAACTCTTGATTCCTTTTGTTTGTTGTAATCTCTTCTATATTGATACAATCAGCTTGTTTCATGCCTATCTTATGTTATTTTGCAAAAGGGTATGTTGTTTCCAATTCTAATTCTAAACCAATCAAGTTACAAAATGAGGGAGATCTCATTGTATCATCCTACCTATTTTACATCTTTTCGTTGTAACTCCAAAGCATGACAAGATACTCAAACCACAGAAGAAAGATTAGATTCCATTTGTGTACTAGTTGAAGAGTGTCGGCGTTGGGTATGTACGTATAGTTGGGTGAGGGGTGTCAAATAGTTTGAAAAGAGTAATTTGACACATTGGTATCCTTTTCGGTATCTCTCGGCACTTAAGGTGTCAAAAAGTGCAGAAGACACCTTTGGACACCCGCTAATGTGACACAAAATCATTGGATTTCATTCTCATAATTCATTAGGTGGAAGATGGAGACACCCGCCAACTGTAGATAAGGGCCGGCTTTGATACTACATGGATGATATTATTGCCCCAATGGGATTTGGTGAGTAGTACTAGTAACAGGAGAGTATTATTTGAGCTTATATTTATATGTAACAAATACTCTCATTCATACACACTCTGCTTATACTGTTCTTGATACCAGTTTGGTTTTGTGATCTATGCAATAAGATGAAATTCAGGTCCCGTAACCAGTGTCTGCAACACGAAAAAATCTGCAAAGGTATGTGTACTGTGGCACCGAAGTAGCGAACAAGCCAATACAACTTTATCCGATTGGGAACATGATTATAATAGTCTTTGAAGATAATGTTATGCGTAAATTGTACGATGAATGGGCCGATTCTGATACTCCTTCTCTACTCTCAAAATCATCCTCGGATCTAGGAACTCTTTCTCCTACAGCTCGTGACTTAGAGACAGAAGATTATTTGAAAGGCTTGGACGAGGCGCTTGACTTACAGGAAAAATACGAGTCTTTAGATGGAGAACTAAACGATGAGTTATCGTCCAAACTAGAGGGAGGGGTGACGTCCTCGCCTCGTCCACCTTCAGTTCCCAATGAAACATTATTTGTGACGAACTTTAATGAACAAACTACCACGCGTGAAGATTTGGAAATGTTATTTGGGCCCTATGATCAACTTTATCAAATTGATATTGATATGAAAGGCAATTATGCTTTCGTACAATTCCAAACAGTTGATGCTGCAGCTCGGGCCAAGGCATGTACAGATGGTGGATATCTTGATGGCCATAAACTACATGTTGAATATGTCCGCCCTATAAGGACACAACCTCCAGTTACACAACCTCCAGTTCCCAATGAAACATTATTTGTCTTGAACTTTAATGAAGAAACTACATCGCGTGAAGATTTACAAATGTTATTCGAGCCCTATGGTGAATTACATCGTATTGATATGAAGAGGAATTATGCCTTCGTGCAGTTTAAGACTGTTGATGCTGCAGCTCGGGCCAAGGATGCTACCAATGGTGGTAAGTTGGATCAGAATGAGATTACTGTCGAGTTTGTTCGCCGTGTAAGGAGGCAGCTTTCTGCACGGCGTGCAGAAGAGATCCGAAGACGTGGTTCACACCTTAATTCTCAATGTGCTCCTGATGTTTCTGATATATCTATTGATGATATGGATGATGAGGTATTGAAATTGCATCAGCGCAGGTGCATGTATTTTACTCGTAAAAGGCAGCGTGACTTTGAACAGGCACTTCTTAACGGCAAGTAGTAATAAATGGAGTTAGTTGGATCCGGGTTACCTGTTGGAGGTATTGAATATGTCGATATCATAGCGAGAGTGTAGAATTATTATGAGAGTTTGATACCAGTGTAGCCAGCCATAAAATGTTAAAAATACCGTAGAAGTTCGTCAGCTGCTGCGTAATGTGTTAGTTTCCATCGATATGAACTAACAAGTAATCATTGAGCAACACTACCAAACATACCTATTCTCGTCTATCAAAATCGAGATGCATACTCTTTTTTATTGTTGGCGATAGAACGATTTAAGACGGAGCCACCGCCAATTGAAATAATCGAGCTTTAGAACTAATGCAGTGTTACTGATACTTCTACACGTATTCGTTTATCATATAGTTTGCTATGAATAGTACTCATGCATAGCATTAGTAGGCAGTAGGAGTGAGGATTGATATATCCTCACATACACGAGAAAAATTAAGATATTTAGTTCCTGCAATAATCATTGAAGCTATTCAATTCAATATCTTATGGTGGAGACGATCACCAATGCAGCCCTGGAGTCTCATTAGTGAGTATTTAAGTTGCATATGTTTGTGCGTCTGTGAGGGGAGCATACCATGCGTTTATATGTAGGGATTGGCGTGCATCGGTTTTGCTCATATCTTATGCTTTTTTTATACCTAGCTCACTTTATTTATTATTCTTTGTGCCATAGTACTACTAGGAAGATGCCAAGAGCAGAACGATCCGGACCATCATCACGGCATTCGCCGTTTACCAAGGCGACGGTAAGTATAATTTGTTAGTTCACATGAAAATATCATGATTCATTTTCAACCACACAATATCTTCACACACACATCAACCAAATAACATGAAGTCCCTACCAATGCCCGTAGCTGCACCACACAACAAGGAGGAACGCTACATCCCCTCACTTCAATTCTTCGTGCGTAAGAAGTGTATTGAATACTTTGCCAACGATGAAGATGATGACAGTGAGTATGAAAATTCAAGTATTGAGGAGGGACGTGTTGGATTACGTTGTGTCTTCTGTAAGAATTTACATCCCGATGATCGTGCTGCCAAGTCAAGTATTTTTCCTCGTCAAACTGCTTCTATTCATGCATCGGTATTAACTATTCAGTATAGTCATTTACCGTTCTGTCCTGAAGTACCAGAAGAAGTTTTGGAGCACATGGAAGTATTGAAAGAGAATGATTATAATAAGGAAAAAACATTAATTCGTAAAAAGAAGAGATATCGTTGGTCGGAGGTGGCACAGGAGATGGGATTTACTGATATTGAAGAGGAGGTCGAGGAAGGTGCTGATGGTGATGAGGGTGGTGATGGTAAACCAACTAGTAAAGGTGTACCTGTTAAACGTGGCATCATGTTTATTCCACCTGAAGAGTCGTATGGTCGTAAACGTCACGCTGTTGTGTATAATGAAGATTATGCCGATGAGTATAGTGATGCTTACTCTGATATTACACCCCCACCTCGTAAAAGGGGACGTCATGCTCCACAAGAAGATTGGACGGAAGTGAGTAATGGATATTACTTATGTTTATAAATTACATCCTTTTTTTGTATATCTAACATCCTACATCTTCAAATTCTTTAAAGGATCACGATCTTCGTTTGTGGAACGGGCAAGATCAGATGGGAAATACGTGGAAAGCTATGGCAGATATCATCTTTGAAGGAAAGTGGCGATCTGACCAAGTACGCAATCGGTGGTATTCTCAACCCTTTAAGGACTTTATTGCGTCCAAGTTTGGTAAGAATGCATATAAAGAAGCTCAGGCAAAGGGGAAGCAGATTAGTACCGGGGGGAGGGCTAGTAATGAACATACTGTAGTAGCACTTAGTGGCAAGAAGAAAAGAGGACAAGGTGGAAACCCCATCCCTGGTATTGCCTGGACAACTGATACGGACATGAAGTTGTGGAAGACACAGAATGAACTTGGTAATCGTTGGCGTGAGGTTGCTGCCAAGTTAGGCCGGCCAAACAATCTTGATCAGATTAAGTCACGTTGGTATTCTGACAAGTTCAAGGACTTTGTGGCTCGTGAGTTTGGTAAGGGTGCCTACAAGGAGGCACATGTTGCAGGGAAACAACAACGTGCAGGTGCAAAACCACAGATTGATTGGTCAGAGGAGGATTATAAACTATTATGGCAGTCTCGTCTTGAACTTGGAAATAAGTGGGGTGATATCTCATCTATCAAGTTTGAGAGCAGGTTGTCTGAGAATCATGTCAAGAATTGTTGGTATTCAGCTGCATTCAAAAGGTTTGTTGCCTCCGAGTATGGGCCAAATGCATATCAGCAGGCCAAGATTGGTCGTCGTGGTGCTACGTGTCAGGTCACTTGGACAGAGGAAGATGATGCTATGTTGTGGAAATTACACGTAGAAATTGGAAATAAGTGGGGTGAGATGGAGGATCGTTACTTTAAGGAACAGAATATCACCGAGACTCAGGTGAAGAATCGTTGGTACTCGCAACCATTCAAAAAGTATGTTGCCCAGAACATTGGTCCCGATGCTCACAAGAACGCCAAGCACAGGAGGGAGTAATTGCTGAGTGGGTGTGCTGATTTTGTTGTTGTTTGATATTATACTTGAAACGTCTTAAAAAGTAAAGTAACTAAGAGAGTAAGGATATAATCTATCTTAAACCTAATTAGTTCTTTGTTCCTTTAGAATGTATATATTTTATGTATAAGACAGGATAAACACAAGAGGTAGAGATGATGACTTTGTTTTGACTAATTCTAAACTTTATACAGTTATATAGTGATATCTACCTAGAACAGGTACAATGTGTCCACGAGTTGTGTATTAACAGATAATCTTCGCGATCTCTCTGAATCTCTTCTTGGCGAAGAAGAAGATGACGAATAATAAGAAGAAGGGCCGCCATTTAATAAAGAAACAACATCATATACACTTGAGAAGATTCCACCCGTTGGCGCCGGAGAAGTAGCAGGCGTATCGGCATAAACAGTTCCATCATTCAATGGATCACAACTCTGTGTTTGATGCTGTGCTGTTGTGCTACTATTACTGCGAAAGTTCATATTATTATCTCCATCACTCTGCTGTTGTTGTTGTTGTTCCTCAACAGTCTTTTGACTATTCTCCAACATTCGCTCTCGTGTTAAACTCTGAACTCGAACGAGTTGTCTGTATTCTCTCTTGAATTGTTTAATATCTTGTGATGAATAATATAACCTTGGTATGTCATGTATTAGAGTTTTAGGACGGGTGTGCCTGGATGTTACTAACTTTCTAGAGAATGAAACCGTCGGTCCTGATGACCACAGGATACTACTTATGGTACTACTTGCAGAAGTAGTAGTGGATGATAGTTTTGTTTCTCGTAGTATACTCTTTGGTGTTGGGCTGCTGGTTATTGTTGTAGGAGAGAAGGTAGTGCAGTCATTCTCATCGTTGATATCAACAATGGGCAAACTACTACTCTCTTCCTTGGTTGGTGAGGATACCATCAAGGCATCATCGAAGGACTGGATGATTGGAGATATGATATCATCTGTAGTATCATACTCTTCTGATTGATAAGGCGCCATGGTTAGTTGTTGTATTGATAGTTGGTAGTAGTTGCAATGGCTGGATTAATGAAAGTGGCTTGCTATGAAAAAAATAGGTCATCTTCGGCATAACTATTTAAGGTCGGTTCGAGGCTAGTTCGCTTATTCGAGTCACTCTGGTATTCATCTTACGATTAGAAGCTCTTTTCCGGTACGCTATGCTTGTCGTGAAACAGGGCGTAGATAAGGATTCAATAATTCTAAATTGCATACAGAGTTATTTTACTTATCCAACAATGGTTTATCTTTCCAATAGGGTATCTTCTAACGAACAACAAATATCACCACAATCAACACCCTGTATCATAGTATCTACAATCAAAACAACAACACTTAATCTACCTCAGCTAATCTTCCAATACAACAGTAGAAGCCGATCTCTTGCCGCTTCCACATCTTAAAGCAGCACATCTTAAACCAAATATCGAGTAGGGTTCATTCTCGTCTACAACCTTGCTATGTAGCTTCATCCTGTTAAATACATCTCCAAAAAATCCCTGTAAGATATGCCAAGAGAGGTAAAAGTATGAGTCAACGAAGTATCATAGCTACAGACAAACGACATATTATATGACATACCTTTCTTTGTGGCTCGGGTTGATCTTCCACCGCCACTGCAAGACCCTCTACTTTCACTGGAAATCCCTCCTGATCCTCAGTCTCGGCAGCAGAATAGATTCGCTCGATCAAGTCACCGCGTCCATCACCCCACTTGAAGGTATATCCATAGTAAACATCCAATCCATCAGCATAGTATGTGATGTTGTTTGCAACTGCAATGATATCAAGTGGTTCCTGACTAATAGGTGAATTCTCGTCGTCTTGTTGCTTTGATGTAATACTCAGTGCAAGTTCTTCTGCTGCGGCAAGTACATTAGAGTATACTTTAGATTCGCCTCCTTCTTTCTCCTTTCGAACAATGGAGCGTGTGAAGATGTGTTCTTCTGGTTTCTCTCCCTTTCTTTCAATATCATGTAACATGTTAATAACTGAGAATACCTTGCTGTCCATATCGAAATCTGATTTGGCTGGATATGTCTTGCCAGTGTATGCCTGCGTTTTATGAATAACAAAGGTTGATAGTGAGTATTGGTATATAGAAAGTAAAAACAAACATATGCAAGCTTACCAAATCTGCAACAGAACCATCAAACCGAAGATAGTTTAAGCGGAACATGATTTGATTTGCAGCATTCCTAGCCTTGAGAGTAATCTCATCGTTCTGAGACGATAAGTATGAACGAAGTACCCTGGTAACAACACCCCTTGCTTCAAAATCATGGCCGTTATCGCCAAGATTGGCTGGAAGGAAGATAGCTTGACCACAAGTGATTGAATACCCAAGCTCGTCTTCATTCAATCCATACAAAGTCATTTGATAGATGGACTGCAAAGCATGCGAACATGCCTCCGAATCCATTAAATCTGAATTCAAGATTGTCAATGATACGGCTTTTAACAAGAGTGTATTTAATCGACTTGCATTGCCTGTGGACGAAAACAACTTTCTGTTTGCAGGCTCAGATAGAATGCATTCAATACCGTACAATACAAACTTGAGAGAGAAGGTGGCTGAAGAGTATCCTCCGGTACCTTCCTTGGCTCGACCGTGGAGACAATGAGACAAGAGCTCAAAGGAATGTGCTTCATGTTCAGCAATTATAGTTGAGGGTCCATACTTGGACTTTGCAGAGCTATTCTCTTGACCTAGAACAAGGTAACTCAAGGCTAGTCTCGCCTTAAGGCACTGCAAACTTAACTGTCCCATTGATTCTCCTTCCTCGTCCTTGACTAACGTCTTCTCGTCTACTATAACTTTTCCATAGTTGAGTATACCTGTCAAAACTTCAACACATTCGTAGTCGAGCCGTAACACTTCACGAATCTCTGGCACACTTGACATGTGAAGTAACGTATATAATGCAGCATCTTGAGCACTGTTTGTATTCCAGTTGTAAACAGTACCTGCATCATCATAGTTCTTATTCTTAATAATACGAAGGAGGAGAGTCAGAATACCTGAGTCAAGAATAGCTTGAGAAGCGACAGTTGATGCTGCTGTATCCTTCGTAGCGTGTACTCCGACTTTCAACTTATCATCACTACTGGTAACACTTGTAGGAGACAACTTACTAGATCTTGTCAAATTCTTGAGTGCGCCTAGACACCACCGTGCTGTCTCGGCAAATGGATACTCCTCTTCGTTGTCTCCTAGTGAGATTGGAGGCAATAACATCAAGTTGTCGTTCTCACGATTCCCCTTGAGATGACTTCGATGATACTTGAGCTGCAAATTACTCTCCAACATTGTGAATAAGAGTGATAGTAACTTGCTTGGTGAGTACGGGTCGCCTTCTTCGTTACTCAATGGGACAGGACCAAGTGTGGCTAGCTGCTCGGTAGTAAGAGTTGCAAGTAACAAAGCAGATTTTTTCGTGTTGCAGACACTGGTTACGGGACCTGAATTTCATCTTATTGCATAGATCACAAAACCAAACTGGTATCAAGAACAGTATAAGCAGAGTGTGTATGAATGAGAGTATTT